>Ga0307378_10013008_pt1 | contig 10583 bp, 8 predicted proteins | sample UN1MG_FD_202238 | JGI IMG/M metagenome (GOLD analysis project Ga0307378, IMG submission 202238) | Soil microbial communities from Risofladan, Vaasa, Finland - UN-1 | ecosystem: Environmental > Terrestrial > Soil > Coastal area > Acid sulfate soil | place: Finland: Risofladan, Vaasa | collected...
GAGGGTGCGGATCATGTCGCGAGTTCGCCGGGCGCCGGGGTCGGGCATGCCGATCAGCAGGAGGAAGGCGGCGAGCCGCGCCAGCGTGGACATCGCAAAGGTCGCGTGCCAGTGGTTCCACTCCAGGTACGCCCCCAGTTGCACGGGGTGGTACCACGAGGCCTGGGCGATGGTCCTGGCGAGAAGCCCGCCGACCACGCCGCCGACCATCCCGCCGACGCCCAGCAGCACCGCGTGGGCCGCGACGTACTTGCTTCGCCCGTGGCTGTCGGAGAAGCCCAGGATGATCCCCTGCTGGCCGAGCATCACGCCCGACCAGCCGACGAAGCCGAAGAAGATCGTCGCGGAGCAGATCATCCAGGCCCCCACCGGCGCCCCCGGCGGGATGAGTTGCCAGCTGCCCTGCCCGACGAGCCGCCCGGCGTGCCGCGAGAGCCAGTTGACCGCGTCGGCGACGAACGGGGGGTCGGGCGTGAAGCGGGAGGCGAAGAAGTAGGGCACCGCCCCGAAGGCGGCCAGGGCCATGGCGACCATGAGCGTGGGCCGGCGGCCCCAGCGGTCGATGAGCTTGCCCCACTGCTTGACCGCCAGGATGGACAGCAGCGGGCCGAGGATCATGAAGATGACGCTCACCGCGATATGGCTGAAGCCCAGGTTCTCCCGCATGTTGCGGATGTAGAACGGGCCCCCGACGGCCATGGCGAACGTCGCCGTCTGCCCGAACAGCACGTACCGACGGAACACGCGGTCCTTCATCGGCTCGATGAGCAGCTGCCGGACCACCGCCACGAGGTACCGCCCCGCGTGGCCGATCGCCGCCAGGGGGCCTCGGCGATCGGCCGGGGCGACACGGATCTCGACGGCCGGGCGGCGCGGCTCGTCGGGCGTGGTCGGCCTCACCTCGCGAATGCGGAGGAAGATCAGGACGTCGATGGTCCCGAAGACCGCCGCGGCGGCGAACAGCCCCGCCAGGGCCCACAACAGGCGAGGCTGGGCCTCGGGCGTGAACGGCAGGGAACGGTCGATGACGTGATCGATGACGATCGCCAGCGTGATCGCCACGGGAAACTGGAGCAGGCGGGTGACCTGCTGCCTCCGGGCCAGGAACCGCCCGCGGATCCGCCGCGGGATCAGGTCGCCCATCCAGGTGAACCAGGCCGGCATGCCCAGCGCCGACAGCGTCCCGATCACCATCAGCGTGGCCAGCACCAGCCACTTCGCCGCGGCCGTGCCCGCCATCAGGAGCAGGATTGCCGCGACCAGCACCCAGAGCATCCGCGCCACGCCCACCACGGCGATGAAGAGGTGCTTTCGCAGCCCGGTGCGCTCGATGAAGATCGTCGAGGCGAGGTTGGCGAAGGTGGCAAGGAACGGCAGGGCCTGGTAGAGCCCGAAGTGGAAGTCGTTGAAGCCCAGCATCCGCTGGAAGCTGTTCATCCAACTGCCCGACAGGCAGGTCATCCAGATGATGCCGAACCCCCAGGCCGCGGTCACCAGGCGTAAGGACCGGCGCAGCTCGGCCTTCCGAACGCTCAGCGCCGGGAGGAGCTCGTACGACCTGTGTCGCAGCGACATGGGACCGACCTTCGCCCCGCGACCGGAGTCGGCGGGCCGGGGCACAACGACCATGGAACGGGCCGAACCTACCCTCCCCCGCCCAATCGGCAAGGGAAATCCAATGCCTTTGGCGGAAAAAGCAGCCGCGACGGTCGAGATTTGCCCTTGCCAGCGGCGCCCGCTGCCGCTATGATGCCCGATCCCCGACACGAGACGAAAAGCGATACTTGCAGAGCGAGACGAGACGATGCATTACCCGCACAGGATTTCGAGGCGTAAACGCGTCCGCAAGTGCGGCTTCCGGGCCCGCATGCGGACGAGCAACGGGCGGAAGCTCATCAACCGGAAGCGCCGCCGCGGACGCAAGGTCTCGGTCGCCTAGCGCCCCGCCGCGACGAGCCCCCCCGGACAGGCGCACCCCGCGAGCGCCTGTCCTTTTTTCTTGCGCCGCCGGGCCGGGAGATGCGTCCGGCCGGCCCCGCGTTTGGGCGCAGGGGGATGCCTCCCGGATCCGCCCCGTCCAACGAACCCGTCGTTTCCTTGACGCTCGCCGCGCGACGCCGTATACGCTGGGAAGGGCTTTCGGGCCCCAGGGACGTTCCGGCCCGATGTTCGCCCCGTTCGACGCAACACAGACACTGCTGGAGGTGCCGCCTCGTGCTACCCGTGGCTATAGGGATCTCCGCCGTCGCGGTCGTTGTTATCTCTGCTCTCTACGTTCGCAGCCGCAGGGCCGAGCAGGCCAAGCTCCGGCGGGACAACACCGCCCGGCCGAGCCTTCAGGGCAACATCCAGGACCTGTCCTCAGCCAAGCCATCCTCCAGGCGGAAGCCCCCACGGCCCGCGCCGATGGTGCTCCAGCCCACGCCGGCTGCCAGGGCCTCGCGGCAGCGTCCCGCCCCGCCGCCTGCGGCCGGCGGCGAGACGGTGCTGCCCGACCCGCAAGTGGGCGACCGGGTGGCCTTGTTCCCCGAGGCCCAGGCCCGCTCGCAGCTCCGCTTCATCGTACGGCACCGCCACCGCTACGAGATCGGCGGGGAGGAATGGTACGAGGTCACCGGCAAGGTGGACGGCCGGGAGGTCTTCGTGGAGGTCTGGGGTGGGCAGGACCCCGGCGTTGCGGCCGGGTTCACCGGGGAATTGGCCCTCGATCAGGCCGGGCTCACCGAAGACATGCTCGTCGGGTACGACGAGCGCCCCCAGCAGACGCCCCCGTTCGAGTTCAGCGGCAGTCGGTGGCTGTTTCGCATCAGCGGCGAGGTGATGTTCTACAAAAACTGCGGGCGCCAGGCCGCGGGATGCTACTACTGGAAGTTCGACGAGGAGAACGGGCGACGGATACTCCATGTGGAGAAATGGGAAGGCAAACCGTTCGTCGCGGGCGTCTGCACGCGCCTCAAGCCCGGTGAGATCCATGTCTCGAGGAAGTAGCCCTCCCAGGCATCGGCTGTCCGCTATCAGCCTTCCGCCGGAGCGGCACACGGCGCAGGCGGCGGCAAGCCCCCCCGCGGCCGGCGGACGGCAGCAGGACCGAAGGCCTGACGAGATGACCACGCGGAAACCGAGATGTGTGGCTGCGAGCTCGTTGGCGGCGATGGCGCTGCTTGCGGGGGTGGAGATGAGCGGAACGCCTATGCCCCGGAAGATCACCGTCCCGATCGTCGACCTGGCCGCACAGAAGCATCGGCAGGTCGTCGTCGACCGCGAGAAGGGCCAGTACCTCGGCCACCCCACCACCGTGCTGCTGGAAGACAACCGGACGATGGTCTGCGTCTACCCCAAGGGCCACGGGCGCGGAGCCATCGTCATGAAGCGCAGCGGCGACGGCGGCAAGACGTGGTCGGACCGGCTGCCCACGCCCGAGAGCTGGGCGACCTCCCTGGAGGTGCCGACGATCTACCGTGTGATCGACGCGGCCGGCGTCAAGCGGCTGATCCTGTTCTCGGGCCTGTACCCGATCCGCATGGCCGTGTCGGCCGACGACGGGCGGACGTGGGGCGAGCTGAAGGCCCTCGGCGAGTTCGGCGGGATCGTGGCGATGGGCAGTTGCGTGCCGCGGAAGACGCCGGGCCACTACCTGGCGATGTTTCATGACGACGGGCGGTTCTTCCGGAAGGGCGGCCGGCGCACCGCGACGATGACGCTGTATACCACGTTCTCGACCGACGGGGGGCTGACGTGGGGCGAGCCGAAGGCCGTGCTGGCCCGCTCGGACGTGCACTTGTGCGAGCCGGGCGTGGTGCGTTCGCCCGATGGCAGGCAGCTCGCCGCCCTGCTTCGCGAGAACCGGCGCGTGCGGAACTCGTACGTCGTTCTCAGCGGCGACGAGGGCAAGAGCTGGTCCGAGCCGCGCGAGCTGTCCGCCGCACTCACCGGCGACCGCCACACCCTGCGCTACGCCCCCGACGGCCGGCTGGTCGCGACGTTCCGGGACACGGCCCACGAGTCGCCCACGAAGGGCGACTGGGTCGCGTGGGTCGGCACGTACGAGGACATTGCAGCCGGTCGGGAGGGCCAGTACCGCGTCCGCCTCATGGACAACCATCACCAGTGGGACTGCGCGTATCCGGGCCTGGAGCTCCTTCCGGACGGGACGTTTGTGGCGACGACCTACGGCCACTGGACGGCGGGCGAGTCGCCCTACGTCGTCAGCGTCCGCTTCCGGCTCGCCGAGACGGACGCCCTGGCGAAGCAGCCGTAGCGATCGGGGCAGCGGGGCGCGAAAAAAAAGCGACGCCAGGGGAGGGGAGCCTGACATCGCTCACAGAAACTCGGTCAAGGAGGGAGTATGACCGAGGAGCCTCAAAATAAGAACGCGAGTATATGCTATCTTACAGCGCTTCCGTGCTTTGTCAAGGACGCGGCCGAGAAAAGTGGCCTTTTTCGCGCACAGCAGCACTTGGGCGTTAACCGGCCCGTCGGCGACGACGTCACAGTCCCCCTCCGGCGTACAGGCGGTGAGCTTCGATGTACTCCCGGACCGGCTCGGGGACCAGGAAGCGCACGGATCGCCCGTCGGCTACCCGGCGGCGGATCTCGGTGGAGGAGATGTCGATCAGCGGCGCCCGGACGACGGACTGCCGCAGCCGATCCCCCGTGTCCTCGCCGAACGCCCGCCGGAGGTCGGCGAAGACCTCGTCGAGCCCCTGCGGCCACGGCGGGCGCAGGACCACGAGCAGGTCGGCCAGCTTCACCACGTCGGCCGCCCGGTGCCAGTGGGGCAGGTCGGCGAGCATGTCGGCCCCGACCAGCAGGCGAAGCCGCGCCTCCGGGCCCGCCTCCCGCTGAAGGGCCGTGAGGGTGTCGAACGTGTAGCTGGGCCCGGGCCGGCGGAGCTCGATGTCGCGGACGTCCAGCATCGGCTCGCCCGCCGTGGCGAGCTGCAGCATGGCCAGGCGGTGCTCGGGGGCCGCCTCGGCCGGGGCCTTGTGCGGCGGCGTGCCAGCCGGAACGAACGTCACCCGCGGCAAGCCGCACTGCTCGGCCACGGCCCGCGCGACGATCAGGTGCCCGTGATGGACGGGGTCGAACGTCCCGCCGAAGAGGACCAGAGGCTGCGGCATCGATGCTCCTTCGCGGGGCCCGCGGAGGCCGGCCCGCGTCGTATCCTATGCGGCCACATGCGTTTTTCAAGGTCGCGTCGAGGCCGTGGGTGTCGAACGGGCCATTGCCACGCCGAGGCGGCCCGTGTAGAATGCCGATCGAAGCAGCCCGGAGTAGCCGTAGATGCTTGCCAAGCGGATCATCCCGTGCCTGGACGTCGACAAGGGGCGGGTCGTCAAGGGCGTCAACTTCGTGAACCTTCGCGACGCCGGCGATCCCGTCGAGGTCGCCCGGCGCTACGACCAGGAAGGCGCCGACGAACTGGTCTTCCTGGACATCACTGCCAGCCACGAGGCCCGAGACATCCTCCTCGACATCGTCCGCGAGACGGCCGAGCAGGTCTACATGCCCCTGACGGTCGGCGGGGGCATCCGCACGATCGACGACATCCGCAATCTGCTGAACGCCGGGGCGGACAAGGTGTCGATCAACTCCGCCGCCGTCGACGACCCCGAGTTGATCACCGCCGCCTCGCGCCGATTCGGGGCCCAGTGCGTGGTGGTGGCCATCGACCCCAAGCGGGTCCACAGAGGCGGCCGCGAGGTCTGGGAGGTCCACGTCCACGGCGGGCGGGTCCCCACCGGCCTGGAGGCCGTGCCGTGGGCGCGGAAGGTCGAGCAGTTGGGCGCCGGCGAGGTCCTGCTGACCGTCATGGACGCCGACGGCACGCTGGACGGCTACGACATCGAGATCACCCGCGCGGTGGCCGAGGCGGTCAGCATCCCCGTGATCGCCTCCGGCGGGGCCGGCTGCCCGGAGCACCTGCACCGGGTCCTGACGGCGGGCAAGGCCGATGCCGCCCTGGCGGCGAGCATCTTCCACTTCGGCACGTACTCGATCGCCGAGACGAAGCAGTACCTCGCCGATCGCGGCGTGCCGGTGCGGATGCTGGCCCCGCCGGCGGCGGCCGGACGCGGCTGACCCCCTGTCGCGGACGACGAAGACGAAGGACCTCACCGCGGAGCAATTGATGGTGGAGATGATCGCGGACATGCCGGAGTTCGGCGGGTACTCGGCGCTGGTCAAGTTCCTCGTGTTCCTGGTGTTCCTGGCACCGTGGTGGTACTTCGCGACGTGGGTCAACCGGGACGCGACGCGCCTGTTCGGCTCGGCGACGACCTGGAGCGGCGTGGTCCTGGGGGCCGGCGCCCTGGGCGTGCTGGTCTGGCTGGTGATGCCCTTCTTCGTCGTCGGGCTGCTGTTCTACGCGATCGTCACGGGCGGGGCGATCGGGGCGTACATCGTCCACCGGAACGGCAAGGTCGAGCCGGGCAAGAGAGTGCTGACCCGGGAGCACCTCGGCGGGGCGATGAAGCGCCGAGGCCGCCTCGACGTGCAGATCTCCACGCAGGTCGTCCTGTACGACCGGGACGAAGTGGTCGTGCCGCCGCCGGACCTTTCGGCCGAGAACGAGCAGCTCATCGGGACGTACAACCTCGTTCAGGACCTGCTGCACGACATGGTCTGGCGGCGCGCCAGCGAGGCGGCGATCACCCCGTCCGGGAACGTCGCCCGCTGCCTGTACGTCATCGACGGGGTCGCCAGCGAACGACCGAGCATGTCGCCGGGCGACTCGGAGCGGATCGCTCAGTTCCTCAAGGACATCGCGGGAATGGACCTCGAGGACGTCCGCCGCCCGCAGAAGGGCAAGCTGTCGGTGGACCTGGACGGCGCGCGGGCGGACGTGGAGCTGAGCACGGCCGGCACGACGGGCGGGCAGCGGATGATGTTCCGCTTCATTCAGGAGTCCGTGCGGACGCAGCTCGAGCTGTTGGGCCTGCCGGAGGACATCCTGGAGGAGGTGCGGAAGCTGCGAGACGTGGACAACGGGCTGTTCCTCGTCTCGGGGCGGCGCGGCGCGGGGGTGACGAGCACGCTGTACGCCATCCTCCGGCAGCGCGACGCGTTCATGTACAACCTGTTCACCCTCGAGACGGCCCCCGCCGTCGACCTGGAGAACATCACGCAGGTCTCCTACGGCGAGGAGGCCAAGCTTACCGGGGCCCTCACGATGATCCTCAACGAGGGCCACGCCGACGTGCTCATGATCGACCAGTGCTCCAACGCCGACGCCGCCAAGATGATCGCCAAGGTGGCCGCCAAGATGCCCGTCCTGCTGGGCATACAGGCCGGCGACTCGTTCTCGGCCCTGGCGCGGTGGGTGCAGCTCTGCGGCGACCCCGGCCTGGCCGTGCGGATCCTGCGGGGCATCAGTTGCCAGATGCTCGTCCGGCGGCTCTGCACCGAGTGCCGCGAGGCCTATCGCCCGGATCCCGCCCGCTTGGCCAAGCTCAACCTGGCCGGCGAGAAGATCGACGTCTTCTACCGCCCCGGCAAGCCGACCGTGCAGAAGCCCAAGGGCCCGGTGGAGGTCTGCCCGGCCTGCCAGGGCAGCGGCTATCGCGGGCGCACGGCGGTGTTCGAGCTGCTGAAGCTGACCAACGACATTCGCAAGCTGATCATCGACGGCGCCACGGTGGCGCAGATCCGCGCCGCGTGCCGCAAGAACAAGATGCTCTATCTCCAGGAGCAGACGCTCCGGAAGGTCATCGACGGGACGACCAGCATCGAGGAAGTGGTCCGCGTCACGCAGCAGACAAAGAAGAAATAGCCCCCCGGGGACCGCAAGATGGTACTGATCCTCCTCGTGACGGTGCTCGTCCTGGCTATCGCCTACTACCAGGTGGTCCAGGGCCTGTTCAGCGCGCTGATCATGACGATCCTCACGGTCGCCTGCGCCGGGCTGGCCCTGAACACCTACGAGGCCGTCTCGGCGGCCTTCCTGCGCGCCCGCCAGGGCCCCTACGCCGACCCGATCGCGCTGACGGCGCTGTTCATCCTGCCCCTGCTGATCAGCCGCCTGGTGATGGATAAGATCGTCGCCGCCAACGTCCCGTTCAGCGCGTGGGCCGACCGCATCGGCGGCGGGGCCTGCGGGCTCATCACCGGCATGGTCCTGACGGGCATGCTGCTGATCGTCATGCAGATGCTCCCCTTCGGCGAGTCGGTCCTGGGCTATCGCCCCTTCGACGACTCCCTCCAGCGCGAGCAGCAACTGGCGCCCTTCCACCCCGACGAGTTCACCCTCGGCCTGGGCCGGCTGATCTCACGCGGGGTCTTCGCCTCCGACGCCGGCTTCGAGAAACGCCACGACGACCTGCTCCTGGAGAGCTACTGCGTGCGGAACACGGCCGGGAAGAACGGCGGCATCTGGGCCGCGCCCGACACGGCCGTCGTGCGGAAGGCCTACGAGCCCGCCGCCGGCGAGGCCGACTGGCTCGCCAAGGCCCCCGACAACCCCGGCGCCGATCCTGCGGCCCGGAGCAAGGTGGTGATCCTCCAGGTCTCCGTCGGCAACCAGGCCAAGGACGCCGACGAATGGGCCCGCCTGGCGGGGACGCAGTTCCGGCTGGTGACCCGTCCGGCCCCCGCCGGCAAGGCCAAGGACCCCGGGGAGGAGCTGCCCGAGGGCGCCGCCGCGGAGGACGCCTCGGGCGACGAGGGCGGCAGCTACTGGCCCGTCGCCTGGCTCATCGTCGGCCACGACGGGGGCTGGCGCCTTGTGCCCGCCGAGGTCAAGGAGGGCCGCCCCCAGGTCGGCCAGCTCATCATCGAGCAGAGACTCCCCGGCACAGGCAGGTCGGCCACCGTGCACTGGGTCTACCGCATCGGGGCCAAGGAGAAACCGGATTACCTCGTCTTCCGCGGCGTCTCGCGAAGCGCCGTGCGTGGGACCGTCCGGTCTCTGCCCCCCCTGCCGGCCGGCGAGCCGCCCAAGACCCCCGAGTCGCCCGCGAAGAAACCCCCCGCCAAGAAGAAGCCTTCCCCAACGAAGAAGTCTGCGAAGTCCTAGGGACGCCGGCCGGACCTCCGCTTGCCCCATTCCAGAAGCCCGCTGCGCGCACGGCCCCGATCCAAGCGCAGGCTACCGCAGGTACTTCTTGGGGAGGCGTTCGGACCAGAGGCGGATGGCGACGTCGGGGCGGCGGAGGTGGCCGCCGGGGATGGTCTTCCGCTCGACCTTGAAGCAGCGGTGCTCGCGCAGGAACCGGAAGGCATCCCAGGACTGCTCCCGTATGGTCGCGTCGTCCTTTCCCCAGAAGATGGTCACGGGCAGTTGCCGCGTGGCGTCGGTGATCTCGATCTTCTGGAAGAGGTCAAGGCTGCTGTTGCAGTCGCGGGCGATGACCATGTCGAAGGAATCGGGGTTCCGCAGGCCGGTGTAGTAGAGGGGGAAGCCCCCCGACGAGAAGCCCGTCAGCAGGATCAGGTCCTTCTCGACGACCTCCGGCGGGCCCGTGCCGTCGGGCGAGGGCCTCTGGACCGTGCGTTTGGCGATTCGGTGCGTCCGGCGGACGTGATCGACGACGGCCAGGATCGCCCGCTCGTCGTGCGCCAGCTTCCTGTCGTCGGCGTACCAGATGCTGGGGATGACCGGCATATAGCCCTGGGTGCTCTGGAGTTGCGGGGCGACGACAATCAGCCCGAACTGCTCGGCCGTGTCCCTCCATTCCAGGACCTGCCGTGTCCGCCCGTCCCAGGGGTTCGTCCCGTGCAGGGTCACCACGAGGGGGCAATCGTCCAGTTGATCGTAGTAGCTGGGCTTGTAGAGCCAGTAGCTCGTGTCCGTGACGGGGTCGGTCAGGCCGATGTGCGGGTAGTCCGTCTCGGGCGGCACGTAGGGGCAGCCAGCCGCCGCGCCGGCCAGCAGCGCCAGCAGCAGGCCCCGCCCCACCTGTCTCGTTCGGGCGTGTCTGAGCATTTGCGTGGGAATCGTTCTTTGCATGCCGATGAACGTCTACAGTAAGCTACGTTTGTATCCCCTCCGTGTTTCGCGCCCAGAAAGACAGTTAACGAACGTGGCCCCGCAAAAGCAATGATCAAGTCGATCCGGAACATCCCGTTGGCCGGGCTGGTGGCCGGGCTGATGGCGGCCCCCGCCGGGGCCCTGTCGCCCGAGGAGGTGCTGGTGGTCGCCAACGAGCGCGACGCCGACTCCGTCGCCCTGGCCCGCCACTACGCCGAGAAGCGCGGCATCCCGGCCGGGAACATCCTGCTCGTGAGCACCACCACGGCCGCGAGCCTGTCGCGCGAGTCCTACAACGCCAGCCTTCGCGACCCCGTCCGCAAGGCCCTCTCCGACGCCGCCCTCGCGGCCAAGGTCCGCTGCCTCTGCCTGCTGTACGGCGTGCCCTACCGCGTCCACGCCCCCGCCGACACCCCCGAACAGAAGGCCCAGGCCGCCCTCGCCCAGGCCGTCGTGAAGCTCCGCTTCCGCCTGGCGACCGACTACCAGCTCGCGGCCACCATCGGCAAGGACTTCCCCCCGCCGCGGACGGACGGCCTCCAGCCGCTCGGGAAGCTGTTCGCCTCGCCGGTGCCCGAGCCGCCCAAGCCGCTGCCGGCGGTCAGTGCCCTCCGCG
>Ga0307378_10013010_pt1 | contig 10579 bp, 5 predicted proteins | sample UN1MG_FD_202238 | JGI IMG/M metagenome (GOLD analysis project Ga0307378, IMG submission 202238) | Soil microbial communities from Risofladan, Vaasa, Finland - UN-1 | ecosystem: Environmental > Terrestrial > Soil > Coastal area > Acid sulfate soil | place: Finland: Risofladan, Vaasa | collected...
ACCTCGCAGGCCGTGCGGGAGTTGATCCGCCGCCAGTTCGGCGTGCGGGTATCGAGCCGGTCGGTGCGCCGGTACCTGGCGCGGTGGGGCTTCACGCCGCAGAAGCCCAAGCGCGTGGCCTACGAGCGCGACCCCGAAGCGGTGCGGCGATGGCTGGAGGAGGAGTATCCCGCGATCCGGGCTCGGGCGAAACGCGAAAGGGCCCGGATCTACTGGGGCGACGCGATGGGCGTGCGTTCCGACCACCAGGCGGGTCGTTCGTACGCGCCCCGGGGTCGGACGCCCACGACGCCGGGCACGGGCCAGCGGTTTGGGGCCAATGTGCTCTCGGCGCTCACGAACCGGGGGCACCTGGCATTCATGGTGTTCAAGTGCCGGTTCACGACGGTCGTGTTCCTGGGGTTTCTGCGCCGGCTGGTCAAGGAGGCGCGCCGCAAGACGTTCCTGATTGTGGACGCCCATCCCGTGCATCGCAGCCGCGCGGTGCGCGAGTGGCTGGGCAAGAACGCGGAACGCATGGAGATGTTCTTCCTGCCGGGCTACAGCCCGGACCTGAACCCGGACGAGATGCTCAACCAGGACGTCAAAACCAACGCGGTGGGCAAGCGGCGGCCGCGGAGCCGCTCTCAGATGATGCGGACGGTCCGCGGCTACCTCGACCGCCGCCGCCGGAACCCCGAGCTGGTCAGGCGCTACTTCCATGAGCCATCCGTCCGCTACGCCGCCGTGTGACACTTAGCCCCGAGTGCTACATGAATTGTGGCCAAGGTAGTAAGACACGCCCGAAGCGGCATCGAGCATCACGATCTTGTGCGGGAGGGTCTCGAACGTGCTCGGCACGGGCACCACATGCCCCTTGTCCTTCTCGATGGGGAACGTGATGGGGATAGTTGCCTGCTTCGACGGCGCGACGACGGCAGCCGCCTCCGAGCCCTTCGGGCACAGCGGCAGCTCGGGGTGTCCCGCGACGGCTGTGACGGTTCGCTTGTCCAGACGGCGCATTCCGACGAGGCGCGTTGGCGGCACAGGGGGCATCTTGAGGCGCAACTCCGCATCGCCCACCAGTTCCGCCTGCCCCGCCTCCCCCAGGCTCACCTTGCCCCGCGCGTCGAGCGTGAAGGGCACGCCGTTGAAGCGATACGCCTTGCCCGCCGGGGTCGGCGGAAGATGGAGCGTGATGCGACGGAAGCGCGGGACGTCGCCAGTGTCCCCCTCCGTCTTCCCGCGCTTCTGCTTCGTCGAATCCTCCACCGGCTTCAGCACGCCCGCCAGCAAGTCGGCTCCCTCATAGGAAAGGGTCATGGGGGCGGCAACCGACCGCTCCCCGTCGAACGCGCGGAGGGTCACTGGCCAGCAGGTCACTTCGATCAGGCTGCGGTCGGCGTGGATGGTGACGCGGGGGTCGTCCGAACTCAGATTCCCACGCTCGACCTCGAAGTGGATGTCACCGGGTGTCAGCACGTGCTTGCCCGCGTGCAACTCCACCTTCGCGACGGCCGGGCGGCTGATGCCCGGCACAAGAGGCGGCTCCTCAACGCCCAGTTCTTTGAGGAGTTCGTCCGCAGCCCCGCCGCCCTGGCTCGCAGCCCGGGTCCGCTCCAGGAGATCGTCTTTATAGTCCAGAATCGGCGTGTTATCCACTCGCGCGCTGAACGGCCACGTGGTCACCACCCAGCCGCCGTAGGGCGACCGCCGAATCTCGTGAGCCCTCTCCAGTGAGGCGAGCTGGCCGCCCTCCTGGGCAACCAGGCCGATCGTGACCTCTCCACCCCGTGCTGCCCCTGCCAGCAGCGCCGCCGCGCCGAACAGCCTGGCCACTAGCTGCCTCGACGTCATCTAATCATCTCCTTTGGTGTCGCCTACGGCTTCTCGATGGTGAATTCGCAGCACCCCTCCGGCAGCCCGATGGCAAGGATGCCGTTGGGCGAGTTGAGCTTCTCGCGCTTGCCGTTCAGTGTGAGCACGAGGTCGCTGGTCCATTCCCGCCCGAGAATCAGATAGACGTCGCGCCGCGGGCCATCGGCCGTTCCTGTGAAACCGTTGGCCGTTTGCGCGAGCGACACGGGGCCTTTGCCACACACGCCGATCTCCCGGCAGCGGATCTCGGTGCCGTGCACGAGCGACACGCTCACGCGCCCGTCGCGCACCCGGGCGACGCCGCACTGCCCTGTGAAGCGAAAGCCGTCCGCTTCCGCCGAGGTCGGGCCGGCGGCGCTGACGACGTAATCTGTGGCGAGTCCGCCAGGGGAAGTCAGCCGGAAGGCGTTCGGCGAGTCGAGCGTCTCAACAGTCGGCGGCGCCACTTCCTTGTCGCGGGGGTAGATCACCACCGCCCAGTTCTTCCCTGCCGGCTGACGGGCGGAGACGGCCCAGGCGTGCTCACCGCCTTCCCCTTTCGTGATGGGCGAGATCGTGATGTCCGGGTCCGTCGGAGAGAGGAAGATCAGGTCGGTCGCCACGCCGTAGTTCGGCGAATCGATGGGCGGCAACAGCACCGAGTTGGCTTTCCCGCCCGCACCGGGTTGCGGCTTTCCGCAGAAGACGGGGAGGTTGAGCTGGCTGGCCGCGGGGCCGTAGACGATGTCCTGGAGCACGAAGTAATCGGGCACGTCGAGCGTCGGTGATTTCACGAGCAGAACCTGGCGCCGGCTGCCGCCGCGCGTCATCCCCGGCTCCGGCGGTCCGGGCAGGAACGGCCCCACCGGGATGTCGGCCGCCACGAAGTCGGCCAGCGGGCCTGTCGAGAATTCAATGACATCCCCGCGGCGGTGCGTCCTGCCGTCCGCGAAGCTGACGATCGGGTGCCAGTCCTCCCGATAGCAACTGGCCGGGTCGTCAGGGTGCAGCGCGTCGAGGATGATGGGCACTCCGCGTCCGAACAGGTGGATGGCGCCTTCGTCGGGCTGATGGTGCGAGTAGATGCGGCTGGCCTTGATGGCCAGGAACGTCTCCTTGTCGGATGGGAAATGGTTGCGCAGGATGGCGCCGAACCCCCGCAGTCGCCGGCTCTGGAGCACGGGCACGCGCGGGGCGACCGTGGGGTCGGCGATCAGCACGTGGGGTATCGCGCCCATGTGGGTGGCGGGCCTCGCGCCGCAGGCTTGCCGCCACGCCCAGGCGGACTCGCCGGCGAGCTGCGGGTTGGCGTCCCTCAGAATCCCGGTCTGGCCGCCATGTTCCAGGCACTCGTTGTTGCTGAAGCCGTGGTCGCCGAAGGGCGGGATGCGGCGCAGCCGCTCCTCCGGCTTGATCGGCGCGGGAGCGGCGTAAGCCGCCAGCTTCGGCTGGGGCGGTGTGAGGATCTCGATCCAGAACCGGCAGGCCGCCTGGTAGCGCGGGTGTTTGGCGGCGTCGAAGATGCTGTTGTGCCTGAGCGCCCCGAGCAGCACCGTCAACTGTCTCCACGTCCACAAGTAGTAGTTGGCGATGTTCTCCTCGCCGGCCCCGTCGGGGCTGATGTAGTAGGTGAACTCCTTGTCCAGTTCGCCAAGCGTGTACTCGAGCCACCGCTTCGAGTTAGGGTGGTCGGGGAGAACGAGCGCCATCAGGCCCACGGCGAGATACAGGTCGCTGCCGAAGTTGGGGAGGTAGGAGGTGCGCTCACGGTTCCAGGCATACTGCCAGTAATCGCCGTCGGTGACGACTGAGGCGAGGAAGGCCATCTCGCGACGCGTCCTGGCCACCTGTGCCCGGTCCAGCGTGCGGGCGTTGTAATCGAGGGCCTCAGCGACGCCCCGCATCGGCCGCACAATGGAGATGCTCTGCACGAAGCCGCTGTATCCCACGCGGAACAGCAAGTCCACCATGTTGCCTCCGGTGTGAGCGCCGACGCCTCCCACGGTCTTGGCACCTCCCTCGCCGGTCAACACTCCCTTCACCTTTGACAGGTAGGGCTTGAACGGCTCGTGCGCCTCGATGCGCTTCCACAATGCCTCGGCCTGCTCGGGCGAGAAGAACAGGCGGGGTTGCCCGGGGATCTTCTGCTCCCAGTCCAGATGCCAGTCCTTCACCTTGTCGAGAGGCAGGTCGCAGACCTTGGTGCGGAGATGCGCCAGGTAGGGGTAGCCCGTCTCGTGGCCGCCAGGATACCGCAGCTTGGTCCACTCCCGCTTATCACCGATGGCCAGCAGCCAGTGCCGTACGGCGCGGGCCACGGGGATGCGATAGTAAGCGTGCTCACCCGGCTCGTCCACGAAGTGCATCTCGGCGTTGACGCCCGGGGTGAGGTGGTGCGGGTTGATCGAGGAGTCGGGATACTCCCAGTGGGCGGCATCGCGTCCCACGATGGCAATCAGATCGTTCTTCTTCTCATCGGTCGAGTAAGTGCCGAGCCACGGGGCGTCCACGGAGGGGAAGACCGGGCGAACCGCCGTCCACACCTTCACCTCGTCGTGCTTCAGCGGGTCCTGGGCAAAGCCGTAGCAGAACGTCTCGGGCGTGTAGCAGATATCCGGGTCGAAGTTCTCCTTCATCAGGATGCGGAGCTGATCGGCCACGCCCCAGCGCATGTAGTTCTTACCGTGCGCCATATGGCCGCCGGGCCCGCACAGCGGGTGAGGCAGCTCCGCGATGCGCAGGCGGAAGTTGTTCCGCTCCGTGACGTAGGCGTAGGGGTGGTCCACCACCATCTTCAGCTCAAGCTCGTAGAAGCGGCCGCCGTCGAACTCGAACCGCACGCGATAGAGCTTCCACAGCGGCCCCGCCTCGGCCAGTTCGCTCTTCCAGCCGAGCACCTTGGCGTCGGTGAGGAAGCGGCTGGTGGCGCGCCACACGCCATCCGGCCCCTTGAAGCCGCGGAATGGGCCGAGCACGGTGGCTGCCTCCACCGGCGGATCGAAGCGCTTCTCGCCGGCCAGCCGCACGCTGAAGAGGCCGTTGGTGACCTCGAACGTCTCAGCCTTCAGGTCGGTCTCCTTCAGCGCGGCGGCGGGCCGGGCCGCGCTGGCGAAGGCGCCGGGGTCCCAGAGCAGCGCATACGTTCGCGCCCCGTTGGCGGGCAGTTCGTCCACGAAGAACGCGAGGACGGCCGACTTGACGAATCGTCGCTGCTCATCGTGGAAGACGACCCTCGAGAGTTGGAAAGGCAGTTCTTTCCCGCGCTCCACATCGTACAGGCGGATCGAGCTCAGCGTGGCCTGCTTCGCCGGAAAGTCCAGGGTATAGGTGACCAGCTCATCGACCCACTTGTGATTGAGCACATCCGTGAGGCGAATGTCGCGCGAGAACTGCCGGGGCTTGCCATCGGCAAGATTGGGGGCTCCCGCCAGCGCGGGCAGCGCCAGGAAGAGACAGGCGATCATCAGGAGCGACCGGGTGAGATTCATCGTGCCACCTCCACAAGTTCCAGGTCGTCGAACCAGGCGGTGCCCGTGCCCTCGACGCAGAGCGTGATCAACAGGAACGGGTCGTTCGGCGAGGGGGTGAAATCCACCTCAAGTCGGGTCCAATCATGATTGCCGGTGAGTTTCTCGGTCTTCCGAGTCGCCTTGACGTCCTGCCAGTCGAAGAAGACGTCGTCCACCTGGAGCCAGGCGCCGCCGTCCTCCAGTCCCTTCGCCTTCACCCAGGCGGCCAGGCGATAGCGCTTGCTCGATTCGCCGTAGACGGCCGGGCCTCCGCCAATGGGCGAGGCGGTCTTCACCTTGCCAGGCCCCAGGCCGCCCAGCGCGATGGACTTCGACCCCGAATGCGCCTCCCCCTCCGTGGCGTTGATGCCTGGCTGCCAGATCGGCCCGTTGTACACCTTACCGCGGGGCACGGAGGTCTCGAAGTCGTTCAGCTTGCCCTGGAGAAAGCCGGCCATTCCCGACTCACCCTCGGCCGGGCTGGTGTAGACGGCCATCGCTTCCAGTTCCCGCGCGACGGCGGCGGGCAGGGACAGCATTCGGTACTTCGCCCGCAAATGGTACAGCCCGTCGGCCTCCTTGGCCTCAGGCGCCTTCATGGCGATGTGCTGGTCGTACCACTGGCTGCACGTGGCAAGGAAGACGGGGCCGCTGGTCTCGAGCAGTTCCACGAACGGGTTCATGTCTTCTTCGGTCGCGAAGCCGACGAAGCCACCCGCCTCAACGTTGTCAACGGGTATGTGGACGGGGTTGTGATGGACGAAGGTGATGCGGCCGTCCGCAAGCCGCCCCCGGATCGTTTTCTGCCATCGCTTGTGGTCATCGCGCGATTCGGAGACCCCGCCGGCCAGCAGATTGCTGAACTCGATCTGCCTCGGCTCGGGCATGACAAAGTGGCTGGTGCAGTACAACACGTAGCCCAGGCGTTCGTCCCACGCCAGGCGGAACTCCGTGCCCCCGCTGTAGCCGCCCTTGTGGGTCTGCTCAGCCTTGAACTCAAGCGAATCGCCCTGCTCCTTCGTGAAGGTGAGCTTGAACGACGTGGAGGGTGGCACCGGCGAGTGGTAGCCGCACATCTCCAGCGGCAATCGTGCCCCGATCAGGTTCGCCCAATGGTAGATGGCGGGAATCTCGTACTTCACCCCCTTGGCGACCTCGGGCGAGAATCGGAACAGCTCGACGTGGTTCAGCCAGGTCGTGATCAGGCCGATCCGCTCGTTGCCGTCGCAGATGTACCACCACTGCTTTCCCTTGGCCTCCTCGCGGTGTTGAACTGGCTCGAAGGGCTCCAGGCGGAAGGCCGGGGTATGCTTCATCTTCGGCAGTGCCGCGAACGCCTTCGACTTGTTCAGAATGCCCTGAATCTCCCCGGCGGGGGCGCGGGGCGACCCGCAGGCCAGGGCGATCACTCCGCCCATCACGAAGGCCCAGGTGCTGACGTTCGACATTTGCTTCTCCTTCATGCAACGTGATTCGTCGGCGCTCCGCCGACCCCTGTGACGCCAACCCGAGAACATTGTGGACTCGATGGCCTACTCCAGTCCCACCCATTTGCGAGGCAATGAGGCTGGGATCGCAGGGCGGTTGGCGATCTCGCTGCCTTTGGCCCAGCGGGGGCCCGGGCGGGGGAACTTCCAGGTGTCGCCCAGCTCGATGGCGCCAAAGTCCGGGGCCTTGCCACGGGCCTCGTGATAGTAATCCTTGCTCACGGCGCCGGCGTCCACCGCGGGGCCGTCCGCACGGAGGCTGAAGTCCATCGGCTTCATGGACACCAGCGGCGAGCCCTCGTAGTGCATCATCTCGGGTATGTGCTTGGGATCGACCTTGGGCCCGCAGTACAGGTTGTGGCGGCTGAAGACAAGGCCCGGCGCACTGAAGTTCTGCGACCGGGCGACATAGAGGATGTTGTTCTCCATGACCATGTTCTCGTAACGGTGGCCGCCGACCCACCAGAGACCGATATTCTGGCCCTTCGTGTTGACCATCGTGTTGTGGACGATCCGCACGCCCTGGGTCGGCAAACCGCTGCCCCAGGGGCTGCCCCCCTTGAACAGCCCGCACCAGTCGAGGCCGTTCTCCGGCGAGACGTAGAGGATGTTGTGGTCTATGGTCAGCCCCCCGCCCATGACCGGCGACAGGGCCAGCAGGCACAGGCCGTCCACGATGACGTTGTGATGCACGCGGAGGTTCATCGGGGTGGTGCTGTCGAACTCGATGGAGTCGTCGCCGCTGTTCTGGATGAGGTTGTAGGCGACCTCGGAGGCGTCGGCCGGCGAACTGGTGCCGTTGCCTCGCGGCTCCAGGAGGTCGTTGGCGGACTCGTAGATCCAGTTGTGGCGGCAGGCCGACCGCGGCCCGCCGTAGTTCATGAACACCGCCGCGAGGTTGCTGTGGTACAGTCCGTCCCAATACTTCGGGCACCATTTGTAGGAGGGGTAGCAACCGAACTCGCAATGCTCGACGGTCAGGCCGCGGGCGGTGCGGTTGGCGCGTCCGATCGGGCGGTGGCCGGGGGATTCGTGGGCCGGAAGCTTCACCACGTCGGGCTGACAGACGCCCATGTGCGTCCCGCTCATGTAACAGTCGCGGATCGTCACCTCGTTGCCGTGGACGACCACTGCGGCCCCCACGCCCATGTGCAGCCGGAGGCCCTCGATGACCACGTGGTCGGCCCGCACGATGATGTTGGCCAGCGTCCTGGAGAACAGGTGCCCGGTGCCGGGAACCCAGAAGCCGGTGTCCGGGTTGCAGTAGAACTCATTGGCGAACTCCGGCTCGGCCGTCGAGTGGCCGCCGGGGCGGCTGATCTCGATGGCGGCGGCGTCCGGGTCGGCCCCGCGCTCCAGGCGAACGTACAGGAACTTGTCTTGCCAAGCGAAGCCCTCGGGCGCGCAGGGCTTGAGAGCGTTCGCGTAAAGGTTGGGGAACTGGAATTGGTTCAGGTGCGCCAAGTTCCCGTAGTTGACGAGGTTCCGCGCGCCGGCCATCGCCCACCAGACGCGGCTCGGCGCGGCGGCCCGGTACAGGTCGCCCTCGACGCGTTCGAACTTCAACTTCGCCTGGTCGGGCGGCACGGCGCCGCTGAGGGTGGCGCCTCCGCCATTGGCCGCCAGTAGCGTGACAGGCTTTCCCTCTGTCCCCCCGCTGGTGATCACCACGTTCTGGTAGTACACGCCGTCCTTCAGCACGATCGTGTCGCCCGGTTTGGCCGCGTCGAGGGCCTTCTGAAGGTTGTCGGCGGGAGTCAGTTGGAGTTCAGCTCCGTCCGCCGACAGCGCCATCGCAGCCGCCAGGGCCGCAAAGCCAATGAGCAGTTTCATGGGTTCTCTCCTGTTCGGGCCACCTGCCATCAAGGTGTCTTCCCTTGCTTGATCGCGTCGGCCTTTTTGAGGAAGGCGTCAAACGTCCAGGTCCGGTAAAGGAACCGTTGCCGGGCAACCGGGTCGTCGGCCATCTCGGCCAGCGCCTTGTCGCGCAGCGCCTTCATGCGTTCCACGACATCGGGCGTCCAGAATCTACGGAACAGCGATCCGGGCACGAACCATCCGCCCCGTACCTTGACGCGGCGGCTTTTCCATTCCCCGGCCTCCCAGAGGTGGCACTCCAGTTGAGTGAGTTCGCGCACGGTGGCGCCGGCCTTGCCGTAGAGCCGCCGGCACATCTCGTCGAACACCGCGTCCACGTCGAGCTCGGGGTTCCACAGCGCTTTCATCCAGACGTAGAGCGTGGGCGCAGTGAGAGTCCACTCGCCCAGGTTCTCTCCATTGATGAACACCCCAGCGACGAGGCCTCTGGCCGCCTTGTAGAAGTCGCACACGACGTGCGGGTACTGGTACGGGCCGTAGGTCCAGTTGACGCAGTAGTCCCACATGGTGACGGGCAGGCACGCCTTCGCCCGCCACGCGCGCAGGCGGTCCATTGCCTCCTGGGCATTCTCGGGTTGAACGTTCAGGGCCATCGGATAGGTGGTCATTGCGGCCATGACCACGAGGTTGTCGCGGTATTCCACTTCCTTGGGGCATTCCTGGTAGTTCCAGTAGGGCAGGTAGATCACCTTCTTGTCGGGCCAGCGTTGCTTCACAGCCTCACACATGCGCTTGACAAAAAGCCCCATGATCAGCGAAGTGCCGTCGATCCACGTACCGCCGCCTTTGGCAAATGTTTCTCGGCAAGCGGGACAGTGGCAGTCCACCGCCGAATCGGCAGGGGAAACGGTCACGCAGGTGGACGTGACCCAGGGACAGCCGCCGCCCTTGTCCCAGACCCTTTCGCAGCCCTCCAGGAGATACTCCAGGGTCTTCGGCGAGCTGTAACAGAACATCCTGTAATTCCGTGTCCCGTCCTTCTTGAGCGCGAACATTTCCTTGTTCTCTTCGCGGAACTTCTCAGGGAGGCGGTCGAGACCTTGGGGCTGGTGGACTTTGACCTTGTAGGGCCAACTGCATCCGCCGCGCACCAGCGGCAGGTAGGTCGCCATGTTGATCACTTCAACCCCGTCGGGGATGGCGCCCGGCGGGAAGGGAAGCGGCTCCTTGTCAGAAGAGCGTGCCTTCGTCGGAAGCTTCCAGCCCTGCGGCGGGTGATATTCGCGCAGGCGGAAGACAGGCTGATCGCTGTAGTGTACCGGAGGGATGACCAGCGCCGTAGCGGGAGTGATGGTCCGCCCGCCGACCTCGGTCGGCCAGTACCAGCGCACGCCGACAAGCCCGTAGGGTCCGAAAAACCATCCTGCGAGATCGAGGCTCTGGTCGCGTTGTCGGCGGGTGGCTGCTTGGCTTCGGGGCGGGCAGAGAAGGTGGCCGTGGACGTTGCGGGACGAGCCGAGGCGCACCGACCTTGCATGGTTCCAGTGGTGCACGGCCCGAGTGAGGGCTCCAATCCACGGGCATCACGCGGCTCGGCGGTACGACTTCAGCAGGCCGCCCAGACTCTCCTCGCAGTGGACCTCGCCGATGGGCCCGCGAACTGGCTCGGGTGCCGGCTCGCCCGTGCGGACGGCCTGCGGTACACGGTTCGCCAGGCCCTGGTGCGGCCGGCCTTCGTTGTAGTGCCGGCGATAGAGGGCCACCGTGCGGCGCAGGCTCTTGAGGCCGAACAGGATCAGATTATTCAGGCACTCCTCCCGTAGGCTTCGACCCCAGCGTTCGATGAAGGGATTCGCGTTGGGTGCCCGGTAGGGGGTCTTCACGGGCTCCACGCCCGCGCTCCGAAGCACCGCATCGAAGTCGGCACAG
>Ga0307378_10013011_pt1 | contig 10578 bp, 9 predicted proteins | sample UN1MG_FD_202238 | JGI IMG/M metagenome (GOLD analysis project Ga0307378, IMG submission 202238) | Soil microbial communities from Risofladan, Vaasa, Finland - UN-1 | ecosystem: Environmental > Terrestrial > Soil > Coastal area > Acid sulfate soil | place: Finland: Risofladan, Vaasa | collected...
TGATTTCTTCGACCTTGCAGAAGATTGGGGCATACCGAGTTTCCGTTTTCGCTGGTGTTGCAGAGAATTAAAAATCAAACCGATACAGGACTTTTTAGCCAAAATTCCCGGAAAAAAGGTTGTCATTGATGGTATTCGTGCAGAGGAATCAAATCAAAGGGCAAAGTATCTGCCTATCTGGTATCATCCAAGTTTCAAATGCTTATCGGTAAGCCCTATTTTCCGGTGGACAAAAAAACGGGTTGAACGTTATGTGAACTCTGCCGATTTACCGGAGAATCCGGTACGAAATTTAGGATGCTCTGCCGAATGCTGGTGCGGTGCGTATAAAACTCAATCGGATTTCCTTAAACTTAAAGAAATCAAGCCGGAACTATTTGAGAAACTATCAGATTTAGAAGAACAAAGTCCGACAGGATATACATTCCTATATAAAAAAGGTCAACGGCTTCCTTTGAGAGAACTCAAATTGACTTCTAAGTGAATTCATGGCCCTTCTATTGAATTGAAGGCACATTTTTTTCGGTTTAGAAATTCGGGGGATATCTTACCTATTTCCAGAGCGGCGGTGTGCCGTGCACACCCTACCCGACTTTGATCGGTGGGCCGAGGCCCACCCTACATGAATTATTATCTCTGTAATACAATCTTTCAATTTCTTGTTTTTTGTGCGTGTTTTTTCGACAAGGCTGACGTAATTGTTTAGATAATAAAGAGTTATCCCGGCTTGCCGGGATTCCGAAGTTTTGCGTTTTACATTTTAATTTTTTAGTTTGGTTGCGGCCTTCAGGCCGCGCCAAGTTCTCTGTGGCCTTTGCCATTTATGATTTATTATTTACTATTTATTATTTATTTTCCGCGTTAATCAGCAATACAATCTTTCAAAACGTTGTTTTATATGCTCGATTTTTGGTTTGGCCAATCGTAACCCTTTTATTTGTAGCATTTTACGAAGCTTTTCTACAAGACGAACTTTTTGGTTGCGGCCAAGGGCGAAGCCCGAAGCCGCGCCAAGTTAATCTGTGGTTAAATTATTTTTTAAAGTTCAGCGACGCGAACTCGCCGTGGTATTTTTTTGCGGCTTTGTCGTATTCCTTTGCGGCGTGGATTTCGTCTTTGAAATATCCGATGAATTTGCTCTTTTTGTTAAAGCATATAATGACAGCCCATTTCTTTATTTGTTTGTTCCAACGGACTCCTTTATATTTTGAGGATTTACTTTTTCTAAAGCGTATCCTGTTGTAGCTGTTCTGCTCGCATGTTGCGAGCCGGAGATTGGCTTTTCGATTGTCCAGGCCGTTATGATTAATGTGGTCGACTAAGAGATTCTCGGGCGGGTGGATTACTTCACGGTGCATCATGATAGAAATACGCTTTTTGTCGGTGTAAATGGTTCGGCGGGCATAGAAGGTATTTGCGCTCTTGCAGACATGCCATTTATGCTTATTTAATCGCTCGAAATCATGCTGATCGACGATGGCGTATTTTCCCTGGGTAAGCGGTATCCGTCTGAAGGCGTAGCCGTAGCGGGCCCGCCGGTACAACAATAACGGAGCCACGAAAAGCCATGCCAGCCGGTCCGGAATCGTGATGGAAAAATTGAGATTAATAACAACCCCCGGCTCCTTGCTCATGAAGGATAAGGAGAAATTCTAAATTCTAAGCACTAAATTCTAAACAATATCTAATTTCAAATGACCAAAGCACGAAACAGACCAGCCTTGGTCTTAAGCTTGCCGTTTTGAATTTTATGTTTCGGTAATTCAGATTTGTTTAGGATTTAGATATTAGTATTTAGAGCTTCCGGCTTCCGGTTTTCGATATTAGTATTTGGGCCGCCTTTCGGCCCGGGGACGAAAAGGCGCGCCCCCTACTATTGAACGAACCTGCGCGTTTGATGCGAAAATCTACAAAAATGTAGACGAGATTTTTAACGTAAGTTCTTGTGGGTAATGGAATAAAAAAATTTTCAAACTTTTTTATTTTTGTTTCCAACTACCTGCGCTTTTGGTCGAAAATTCCGCGAAAAAATAGTCAATAGAAAATAGTTAATCCGGAGTTTATTGGTAATACAACCTTTCAATTTCTTGTTTTTTGTGCGTGTTTTTTCGACAAGGCTGACGTAATTGTTTAGATAATAAAGAGTTATCCCGGCTTGCCGGGATTCCGAAGTTTTGCGTTTTACATTTTAATTTTTTAGTTTGGTTGCGGCCTTCAGGCCGCGCCAAGTTAATTCGTGGTTAATTTGAAAAAACAAGCTTGTCCTGAGCAACGTCGAATGGAGCGAATTTCACAATCCCCTGCAAGTTGGCGAGGAAGAAGAGAAGGTCGCCGGGAGCTTGTTTTTGGCCCTGAGGCGGGTAAAAAATGCTCTAAATTTCAACAAAGAGTGAATATGGGCCTGCTTTTGAACGATAATAGTAGTTGTTTGACGCTATATAGGATGCGTCTATCAGCCGGGCTCGTCCCGGCGAAGATCGTAGCAGCTTATGGAGACGTTATAATGCGAATAAGGTACGTTGTTTCAACTATGATATTCTGGGGGCGCGAGCACCCCCTTTCCTTCGAGCAGGAGTGCCAGTACCTTCAGTCTCTGGGCTTCGGGATCGAGTTATGGCCCAATATCAAGGGCCAGCACGAGTGCCGGTACGAGAAGCGCAACTGGCCCAGGCTGGCCGCGGCGACAGAGGATATGCTGGTGGCGATGCGCTCTCGCGATGATAATCCGACGATAGAGCAATGGAACGACCAGATCGAGTGCGCAAAACTTCTTAACGCCAGTATAGTTACGAATTTACATAGCCTTGGCATTCCGGATGAGCCGGAGTTGAACGGCTGCGGTTTTGCCGATGAAGTGGTAAAGCTGGCTGAGCAGAACAATGTCAAATTATGCCTCGAAAGCGGCTCATTACCGATGCTCAAGCGTGCCCGCGAGAGGTTCGAGTCCCTTCGGTTCTGCCTCGATACCGGTTTTGCCAACGTGGACGGCGAGTATTCTTTCAGGCAATACGTGGATGAACTGGCCCCAAACGTGGCTAATTTGCACCTTACGGATAATTACGGCGATACGGACGACCATGTGCCGCCGGGCCTGCATGGCGGGTTGCCCCGGGAAAATTGGGATTACCTGCTGGATGTTTTAAGCAAATACGATAATGATATCGTCGGTTCGTTCGAGATGCATCCGTGTAAGCCGGCGGTAATGATACGCCAGGCCAGCGAGTTTATGTTCGACGCCTTGAAATGGCCGAATCAGCCTGAAAAACAGCCCGGATACACAGATGTCAGCTATAATCCGATATAAGAAGGAAGAAGCTCTAAGCACTAAATGCTAAATTCTAAACAATATCTAAATTCAAATGTGCAAATGACCTAAACGTTTTGAGTCTTGAATTTAGGACTTCACATTTTGTCGCCAAGATGATAAAATGGGCAATATGGGTAATTATTCAGGTTATTGTTTCGGAGATATAAATCATGAGAATCGTTCTTAATATTCTGGTAATAGCAGTTTTATTGATCGTCGGCTGCCGCGCGCAACAGGAAAGCTCGTTTCGTGCCGGTTATGATTTTAGCGGCGTGAATAAGGTTGCGATCGTATCCGTCGAAGGAGCCTTGCCAAGCGAAGCGGCAAAGGATGAAATTGCCGACTTCTTTGCGATCGAGCTTCTGGAACGGGGTTATGCCCCAATGGGCCGGGCCCAGGTCAGAGCGTCGCTTGCCGAGCAGGAGACCGAAAACGAAATAACAGACCTGACTACGCCCGAAGGAGCGGTCGAGGCCGGCCTGGCACTCGATGTCCCGGCGGTTATTACTATTAAAATACCGCACTTCGGTGAAGAAATATCGATCTCGGCGACGATGATTGACGTCGAGGACCGCAGTATTCTGTGGCTTGCCACCGATACCGGCAGAGGCGGTGGGACTTTTTCATCCATATTCAGCTCAAAATCCGGCGGCAGCAAGAACGATGGATTATTAGGTCCTATCATGGGCGACGTTATGGGCTCAACGGACCAGCCTCTATCTCCCCAGGACGCCGAAAGGGCGCAGCGTATCGTAAAGAAAATGTGCAGAAGCCTGCCCTCGAAACAGGCATCGGCGGTATCGGCGGCACCGGAATGGTAGGGCCGGCAAGACTTAATTTCGAATCCTTCGGCTGGGCTCAGAGCCTGCCCCATTCGACAAGCTCAGGGCAAGCTCTGAACGGAGTTGAAGGGACAAATTTTGAACTTTGATATTATTTGTGCCTCTTTTAGTGGCGGTTAGACAGACTTCAATAGCAAGGGTTGAACTTCGTCGTTTTATAGAACTTTGTAATTGGAGTATTTACTTCACTGATCACTCTGTGGAATGGACACACTTTGTTTCAGAGCCGAGAAAAGGTTTTCAAAATAACATTGAAAAACCAATTAGCTACTGTGCACATCGTGAGGCTTCTTTCTATTCTAATTATGTTCTGGAACGCATGAAAGATGAACCGTCAGGTATTGGGCACCAAGCGATTAGTTCACTAAAAAAGAGTTCGTCTGAATTAAATGCCGCGGTTCATCCAGGAGATATAGCTATTTCAACACGAAAAATACCTCCTGTTGATGACATCTCGGAACAAATGCTAAGGAATTTTAACAAAATTCAGAAAGCTGTTTTTTTAAATAGTTGCATTTTGATTGCAGCTTTTAATCGCAAGCAATTTAACAAACTGCCCCCAATGCATCGAGCTTATTTTGATTGGTTAGTTGGCACAAAATTAAAAAAACATATACGTGCAGGTGCCTTTGGGCTAGATTCGTAATATGGTTTTGGAAGTCCCGGAACAGCATACCGGTGAAAAAGGAATGTAACGTATTTATTGAAAGGAATTGTAAAATGGCAAGATTTCCAAGAACAGACCCGAAGTAATTGCATTAGCGCAGGCAATGGTCGTTTTATAAACAGTGTGGAACAGCAGAGCAGTGGATCAAGGAAGGTAAATACGCCTTAAACTGGACACGGCTTTCATGTCATGATTTTGTTGATAATCAGGTTCGACTCCAACTATTTGCCTTGGCTTATAACCTCGGCAATTTCCTGAGGCGTTTAGCGTTGCCCAAGCAGATTAAGTCTGAATTCTCATTTCTCGTCTTCGATTCCTTCTTTTCGCTTCCATCGCCGATTCAGGAAGTAGGCTATTGCAAGGACCAGTCCCACCCCGGGTATAACGCCGACCAAGAACGTACACACTTCGGCGACGGAATGCATTTTGCCCAGGATGAAGAACAATGCCGTATTACCGAGGATGACACCGATGCCGATGCTCAACCAGAACCTCTTGAAATTATGGTCAAAAACGCCTTTGTTTGCGAATGCGATGGATCCATAGAGACTGACGATAAAAAAGATGGCCATAAAGTCCCAGAACTCCCGTGGGTCCTGCTTGAGAATCCACAACCGATAATTTAGCGAAATTATCATCAATACGAAACAGATAATAAATGCTCTTCTTCCAATATGGTTGACGGTTGTCTGAATGCGTTCATCCTTCATGTTTAGATTCCTCCCAGAATAGGTCGTTTAGGGTTTTGTCGAGCGCCTTGGCGATGGCGATGCATAGATGCAAGGTGGGATTGTACCCGCCGTTTTCGATGAGGCCGATGGTCTGGCGTGTGACGCCTACATTTTCCGCTAGTTCGGCCTGCGTGAGGTTGTGCTCCACTCGGGCCAGCTTTAACTTCATTCTTAAATTCACTTTGACTCCTTGTGACATTTTTATATGGCATAAAGCCATACATAGCTTATATAAAGTAATACATAACTGTCATAATGTCAAGTATATTTTGCACGTAAAATACGGCATGGTACGTAAATCTTTATTTAGACAAGACTTACATGTGAAAATTTTTTGTAAAAATTATAATCATGGGAACAAGAACAAATGATTTGACTGAATTTGCCAAGTCAGTGGCAGATAAATTAGCTGCCCGTTGTGGCTCTCTAAAGAGAGTTCTGTCTGGGGTCAACATCGAGCCGCAGAGCGTCCTTGCGTGCTTCACCCATGGGGTTCTCCCGTAGCAGATGGTTGAAACTGGCTTGAATGGTCTCCATAGGCCCTATACTATCAAATCACAGTTTATTTGTCACGCACTACTTGGGAAATCCGGATTAAGGATTGGTCGCTGCGAACGCTCAGAGACAAGCTCATCAAGATAGGAGCCAAGGTGGTCAGCCATTCCCGCTACGTGATATTTCAGATGGCGGAAGTGGCTGTGCCGCAGACGCTCTTTCGGGAAATCCTTGCCCGAATCCAGCAGTTGCGTTTTTTGACAATACCTGCGAGGCCGGGATGATGTGTGGAACTGCTGAAAACCGGTTTCTGGAATGGAGGGCAACGGTCGCAGTGTGCCAAAATAGTAGTAAAAGGTGGATTCTCGGCGTAAGTGTTCAACTTTTTGGGCGTTCTTTGCGAGACAACTCGCTGGGGCGGCCAGATAATTGTTGCAATCTCGATGAGATTTTGATATTATGGGGCTTTAAGCGTGCTGGCAGCAGTAATCCTGATACCAGCATATTACTACTACGCAAAGGACAGGAAAGAAGAATACATCGAGGATATTACCATTTTACATCCTTCGGCTGGGCTCACCTGTGGCGGAGCCAGAACATGTTTTGAATTTTGATTTTTAACCGTGCCCTGCCGCCGACAGGAAGGCTTCGATATTTTCTGTCGGGACATCGGGGGGCATACCGCCGCCGCACGAAAGGATTATGCGGCTCTTATCTTCAACCGAATCGAGAGCGGCCTTGACGCTGTTGCGAACGTCGTCGGGGCTGCCGGCTGCAAGTACATCCCGCGTGGGGATGTTGCCGAGCAGCGTAACAGCATTGTTTGTCAGCTCTTTCATCTCGGCCAGCGTGTGTTGAAAGCTGAAATTGAAAAGATTCACGCCCATCTCAGGCAGGTGCGGGGCGCATACCAGCCCGGCGGCGTCGTTATGGAAGAATCTCACGGCGACATCGAACGACTTGAAAATCCGCTGCAGGTAGGGCATGGCCGTCTGCTGAAAATCCTGCTCTCCCAGAAAGCCCACAATATCGTCGAGAATAAAGACGCCGTCGATGGACGGGAAGGTTTCGATTTGCAGTTCGATCCAATCAATTATGAAGTCCGTTATCGTCCCGAGCAGCTTATGGACCTCGGCTGGGTCGCTGCGTATGGCCATCAGAAATTCCGTGCTGCCGGCGAGGAATGAAGCGATGTTCTGAGGCCCGCGAGAGACTGCGAATTTGATGCCGTAGCCATGCTGCTCGATTTGGCCCTGGTAATGCTTGAGGCGATTGAGCACGAAGGGCAGCAGGCCGTCCTTCTTCGGATTCGGTTTTAAGAGCGAACCGGCTGCCTTGATGTCGGCGAGGATCTTGTCGGCGTAAGGCATCTCGTTGAACTGCCAGGAGCATTTGGCACCGAACGCGGACGGCTCGGTACACATGCCGAATTCGGACCAGAAGCCCGGCAGAAAAATGATATCGCCAAATTGCTCGACGGCTTTGAGATTGGCCTCGTACCACATTTGTTCGCTGGAGTAATAATCGAGCGCAGAGATCCCCGCCCAGCCCGGAAGCCAGGGGCTGTCGATTATAAAACCGACAGGCAGCGGCTCAACCGAATCACCGTTGATTACAGCCAGCAAGTTATTCCAATGCTCGGTTTTCATGCCGTCACGGGCTTTTTACGGAAGACATGAACAACAATGCAAAGAGCGATAAAGCCGACAATCAATGCGATTCCGAGCCACTGCAGTTTCGACCAGAGGCTCCAGACGCTTCCGAATGATGCCGCGCCGGCAGCCAGTGCCATAAGGATGTTCCAGAGGATACGTTTGCCTCCGGTAGGCATGTTGTTGCCCATGAAGGTCTTCTGGTTCATCAGCAGGAAGAACGCGAAATATGCGATTGGCAATAACACCATTGCGAAGACCGATGTCGGTACGGCCAGCCATGGCGCGGCGTCTTTCCAGAAGAACGGGCCGAGCGCCCCAACCGATACCATGATGCTTCCAAATCTCTGGGTCCAGCCCCTTGGCGCCCTTCCCAAAAGCTCGCAGAAGCAAAGACCATTGATTGTCATCAGCATCGTTGCTGCACCCATCGCCATGCCCATGACACCGAGACCAAAGACGTACTGAGCATAAACAGGGCCTATCAGCGGTACCAGTGTATCGGCCAGGTTGAAGGCGTCGCGTTTGACCAGCATAGCCGCCATTCGTTTGTCGGCCCAGGGAAGCGACTCCGACTGTACCTTTATTTGTTCGACGGTCAGCTTGCCGAATGCCTCCTCGCCGATTTGGAACTTGAGTCTGTCGGCCAGCAGCCCTTTATAGGGCCCAACCAGGTTTACCGCCGGCACGGCAGTTATCTGGCCGCCGGGCTCATCAGCAACAAGACCTTGTGCCGGCACGGCATGGAACTGACTGCTCGATGCTATGACGACGCACCCGGTCGCTAAGATAAAGGGGATGAACAAACCGGTTGACAGGTCGAAGATCGCCAGGCCGCGGAAGTGTTTGTCCCAGCCTTTGCGGAGCATCGAGTACGGCAAAAGGAACGTCATATTGATACCCACGGCGGTTGCCGCGGCGCTGATCATTACGTCACGCTGCTGACCCACAATCATGTTGGTCCAGAAGGACTGGAACTGTTCGCTGACTTTTAGTATGTGGGGCATGATTATTTTGGTTGGTTTCATGAAAAGGCTCAGGTCGGGAACCATGCCGCTCAGGATCTCGCCCCAGATTATCTTTCCTTCGATGCTGAGCTTGAGGACAACACCGATGAAGCAAAGTACTATCATACTGACGATTGTCTTAATCAGAATTTCGAATATCTTCGTACCCTTGCCGCCGGCACCGTAGGTCATGGTAAAAGTCAGGCAGATTGCGAGAAAGATTGCACCGGCGATCATTTTGCCTGGTACCTCACCCATAACCGAATTCCCGATAAGGCCCGGCAAAAGGTTCTGGCGTAACGCGGCGGTTCCGAGTGCGAACTGCGGCAGCGACCAGACGAGATTTGCCATCATCGAGGCAATCAGCCAGCCCCAGCCTAATACCGGGTTAACATGGCGGTTAATCGCATGCAACGGCCGTTCACCGGAAGAGAGGGTTACGTATGCAATGGCGCTCATCATAATAATACCGAGAATCATCGCCAGCGGCTGGAGCCACATGAAACTAAAGCCGACCAGCACACCGAGGTACAGGCTGGAAGATAATGAACCGCCGCCCAGGGTGATACCGCTCTGCAGCCAGCCGGGGCCCGATAACTTTAGATACGTCCTGAAGAGTGCCCCCTTCCCCTTTTTCTGCGAATCCAGAATCATTTGACGGTCCTTTTCGATCCGGGGATTCATGTGCATTACCTGCTGCTTAGCCTCTTTTGGCGCCATATTCAAGTCTCCTGCTACTGTAAAATTAAAATGCAAAGGTTAAAAATCAAAATTATGGAATTGCCGCTTTGCGTCAATGACTTCCTCAATTTTACGTTTTGAATTTTGATCTTTTACTTTTTTTCTAACGATAAGATGTATTCTTTTGTTTTCAAAACCACTTCGGGTTCCGCTTCGAACGGCAGACATCCCGTACCGATACAGACATTCGACCTATTGTCTGTAAGCGCTATAACTCTGTCAACTTCCTTTTCGACGTCCTCGAAATTTTTTGACGTAATCGCCCTGGCGTCCATGTTTATCCGAACGATTACTTCGGGATGAGCCCGCATTTTTTCCATGAACTTCCGCTGGTTGGTTTTCGCCGGGCAGCAGACATATCCTGTTCCCGTTTGGAGGATATCATCGAGGATCGGCAGCGTATCGCCGCCCATGATGCACGGAACGGGATGGCCTACTACTTCGGCGGTCTTTTGCATTATTTCTTTTAGCGCTCCAAGCTCGATTTGCCTGAAGTTTTGCGGAGATAACAGCGGTGGAGTTGCCGCCGATTCGAAGAAAGCGATATCCAGACCATGATGGACTACTTGCTTACAGAATTCGACCTGCCCGGCCACGAGATGCCTGAGAGCCTCGGCAACCAAATCCGGGCCGGTTTGAATCTCGCACAAGAGATTTTCAAATCCGACGAGATTTGCCGCTAATGAGAAAGGGCCGCTCAGTGGGATTCTAACATCGGCATCAGGAAGATTATCGGAAACACGTTTGGCCGCTTCGATAACCATCGGAATCCGGCCGGCGGTCTTCGGGTCGAACGGCTCCAGGGAAAGCATCTCTTTTACCGACGAACAGAGATATTCGCGGATAGCGGGAATTGCATTGCCGGCCGCCCTGCTGACTACCGAACCGTATGCCTCTGCTTCCAGATTGTAAATATCAATGCCGACGACAACAGGCCGGTGCCGGTAAAGACGATAAGCTTCGATATGGGCTTTTGACAGAAGCTCAACGTCTCGTGAGACTTCCCAGGGGCTCTTTCCGATGACCCGGGCGGCGTGTTCATAGACTGAAGCGGATGTTCCACCTGTCGTTTTTAGCTAACTTGCTTTTATGGCTGAGGTTAGGATAATTTATCCACAAAATATGTAGCCCGTAAT
>Ga0307378_10013012_pt1 | contig 10578 bp, 7 predicted proteins | sample UN1MG_FD_202238 | JGI IMG/M metagenome (GOLD analysis project Ga0307378, IMG submission 202238) | Soil microbial communities from Risofladan, Vaasa, Finland - UN-1 | ecosystem: Environmental > Terrestrial > Soil > Coastal area > Acid sulfate soil | place: Finland: Risofladan, Vaasa | collected...
ATTAATTATGCCAGTTTAGATAAACTTTCAAATGAATTTGCGCACATGTTGATAGAACAGGGATTTAAAAAGGGAGATGTTATCGGTATTAATACAGCTAACATTCCTGAATATGTGATTGCAGCTATTGGAGGTTTAAAAATAGGTATGATAGTTTCTGGTGTTTCTCCTCTCTTATCAGCAGTACAAATCCAATATCAGTTAAATGATCTTGGATCTGGTGGTAAACAAGTTGCTTTACTCACACTTGATGCTGTTTTCGCAGGTCACATAACCAAGATAGCCTCAAAGCTACCATCATTAAAGCTTGTTGTAACTACAAGCGTAGCGGGATTCATGCCAAAATTCTTGGGTTTTATGGGGAAATTAATTGGGAAGATTCCTAAAGGAAAAGTTACTCCCCTTGAAGGAAAGACCGTTTTAGATTATCATAAAGACGTGAAAGGGAAATTTGCTGATACATTACCAGATATTAAAGTTAGCGCCGATGATGTTGCTTTTATTCAATATACCGGTGGAACCACTGGACCACCTAAGGGTGCTATTTTAACACATAGAAACTTTGTTAGTGATGTAAAAATATTTCAACATTGGTTAAGTTGGGAATTTGGAAGCGGTACTGGTTTATCCGGATTTCCCTTTTTCCACATAGCTGGTTTATTTACATGTGCTAACGTTCTCGCTCTTGGGTATACGCAAGTACTAATACCAAACCCACGTGATACAGGTCATATAATTAAAGAATTATTGAAATATAGACCCAACATTTTAGCAAATGTACCTACATTATATCAAATGCTATTAAAAGATCCTAACTTCGAAAAAGTAGATAAAGACATGCTAGATTATGTGGTTTCCGCGGCGGCACCTTTCCCTAAAGAATCACAGGAAATTTTAGAAAGTATTGTAGGAGAAGGGAAACTCCTAGAAGCTTATGGAATGACGGAGACTTCACCTTTATCTTGTTCAAATCCGTCGAAAGGTAAAAAGAAATTAGGAACTGTTGGATTACCTCTACCCAACGTTGATTTGAAATTAGTGGATCCAGATAGTGGTAAAGAAGTACCTTTAGGTCAACCCGGAGAAATCTGCGTAAAAGGTCCAATGGTAACCAAGGGTTACTATAATAAACCAGAAGAAACGAAAAAAGCTATCGATTCTGATGGTTTCATGCACACTGGAGATATGGGTATAATGGATGAAGATGGATATGTCCGCATAGTTGATAGAACGAAAGATATGATAATCGTTGGCGGATACAAAGTATTTTCTGTGAAAGTAGAGGATACTCTTACCCAGCACCCTGCAATTGGAGCTATAGCTACAATCGGTATTCCAAATCCTGATCGGCCCGGCTCTGAAATTGTAAAGGCTTATATTCAAATTGACCCTAATTTTGCGTTTGATGGAAATAAAGATGCATTAAAAGAAGATATTCTCCAATACGCGAAAGATAATTGTGCACCATATGAAGTCCCGAAATTTATAGAATTCACGGATGAACTTCCGCTAACTTCAGTCGGGAAAGTGGACAAAAAAGCTCTTAGAGCTTCAAAATAATAATTTAAATCTAATTTTTTCCTTTTTTCTTATCATTTTAACAATTTTTTTATTTTAAATTAGCAGTTTGAAAGAGAAAAAAAAAAAAAAATTAAAAATCTTAAATTTAACTCTTTTGTTTCATACAACAGTATATCCCAAGAATTGAAAAGATTATTACGATAATTGTATTGACTACTGTATTCGTAAAGGCCATGGCGGGTAAAGATAATAGCATTAATTCCAAAGAATTAATGATTAATACCATTATTAACCACGTCAAGGCTAACTCGAATAGTAGTTTTACTTCTTCCCATTCCTTTTTAAAATAAGCCAAGAGTGCAAATAAGCCAAGAACTAAAAGAGTTCCTCCAAAAAGCCGGAAGTAAACCGGATCATTAAATGGCCACTGACTTAAACCATAGATATAGATATCGGGAATCACTAAATAGAGAAAGGCAAAAATAAAACCTCCAAATGCGTACAAAACTAAAGTAATTTTAGTAAATTTTTGAATTTCAGTCATTAAATCATACCTTTTAATTCTAATAAATTTATATCAGATTTCAGCCAAACTATAAATTTACAAAACAGTAGAATTTTTCAGAATTTATAAAGATTTCTTGTTTTTAATTTTTAAAAAGAGTAGAAAAATATCTTTTTAGTAGATTCTGTGCAGTTTTTCAATCACAATTTCTACGATTTTGGGCATTACTTCACCGATTCTCTCATGAAGCACTACTTCTGCGTGATCATCCATGTCAGTTTCTTGGATGTTGATTATCACCAATTTAGCGCCATTTGATAAGGCTTTACGTGGATAAAATGCTACGGGATATACCAAGAGAGAAGATCCTAAAATCAAAAATAAATCACAATTAGATAACATCTTATCTGCTGCTAATAATGTATCAGAATTTAGTGGTTCTCCAAAAAAAATAGCGTTTGGTTTCAATAATCCATTACACACCTCACAAGAAGGATTTCCACTACTTTTAAGTACTAGATTTATCATTTTTGTGATAGGATATACAGCGTGGCACCGCATGCATATTGCTTCATGTGCGGTTCCATGTAATTCAATCACATTTTCAGTTTTTGCACGTTTATGTAATCCATCAATATTTTGAGTGAGAACTCCATTGAGTTTGCCTAATTTCTGGAGTTTTGACAACGATTTATGCCCTTTATTTGGTCTTGATTTGAATATATTCATGCCCATTTCTAACATGAACTTCAAGTTTTTTCCTGTATCTGACACATAAGAATGAATGCTTGCAAACTCATCAGGATTTACTTTTTCCCATAACCCAGTACCTGGACTTCTAAAATCAGCTATTCCGCTCTCAGTACTCATGCCAGCCCCAGTTAATGCGATAATATTCTCTGAATCGATTATTAATTGGGCAATCTGTTGAATTTTACTATCCAAATCATCCATGCAAGTATCTCCTATCATAAATAAAATTACAACAACAAATAGAAAAAATATATAATATCTTATTTTTATTATTGATTATAATATTATAATATGTTTCAATATTATATAGTATAGTTCATGAGGCACTCGGTTCTCACTTCAAAAATCATAGTAAAAATTCGCAAGCATTAGGTGTATTGGTTAATGTTAGATCATAAAAAATCATATATTTATAAAATTTGTGTGGTTGGTAACGGTGGCGTTGGAAAAACTTCAATGGTTCTTAGGTACTGCGAAAATTCGTTTAGAGATAATTATCTAATGACTATTGGCTCAAATTTCAGTACAAAGACTGTAGAATTAGCTAATCACCCACAACTTCAAGTAAAACTACAACTCTGGGATTTAGCGGGACAGAAACATTTCAGTTTTGTAAGACCACCATTTTATCGTGGTTCTACGGGCATAATTTATGTGTTTGATTTATCACGACGATCTTCATTTGCTGATTTACAGGAATGGAGAGTTGAAGTAGAAAAAGTTATTGGTCACAAACCTTGTTGTATTGTTGGTAATAAATTAGATCTTGCTCGGGAAGGAAGGCGCGAAGTTTCAATTCAAGATGGAGAAGCTATTCGAAATGAATTTAACGCTTTAAAATACTATGAAACCAGCGCAAAAGAAGGGGATTCAGTGGAAGCAGTCTTTAAGGATTTAACATTAGAAATTTTAAGAGCTGCGAGTAAAATTTAATGTGTAATAGATTATTCTAGCATGCTTGAATCGGAAAAATTCTCTTCAATAAATTATGGAGTTAGAATAATAACATAAACTAATACTCATTTTATGGAAGTTTATGAACATGCAATTGATTAAATAATATTAAAAAAGAGGGTAAAAAAATTTTATTTAAGCTTTTGATTCTTTTGATTCTTTTGATTCTTTTGATTCTTCCTTTATCAGATTCAAAAATTTCTCTACTTCGTCTTTCGAAGCTTCGTGAAATCTCTTATCTTCTGCCTTAATATATGAGAGTCTTATATTTTCTCTAGTTGGCTCTTCGTCTATAGATTCTTTAAGCGTATTTAACGCCAATTTGATCACATCTTCAAAAGGCATTTCTTCCTTATAATTTTCAGTTAGATACTCTCTCGCTGCCGCCTCGCCACTACCCAAAGCATATGCTTTATATGACCGATAAATTCCACTTGGAGATGTCGTGTAAATTTGAGTACCCGCACCATCTATCGCAATAAAAAACAGAGCACACCCGAATGGTCTGATTTTGGTTCAGAAACTAATTGTTCCTAAAATTTCCACCGTACTGGGTATACTGTTGGTTAATATCTGCGATTGTTTTTACCAACATGTTCAATCGGACAGGTTCATCGTAAGTTAAGCGAAAAGATTGGGCTTGAACTCGCGCATAATTAATTAACGCACGCGAATCGGCATGTAAGCCAGAAATTGCAACACCAATATGTTCATCGACTTGAAAAATCTTATCAATTGAATCTGCTTTCATTAATGTCGAGGGAATCTTAATTTGAGCAGCCAAGCAAACACAATCCTTTGTTTTTACGGCAACGGCTAGTGTTCCGCGCCTTACAGCTTCTAGCGCATATTCGACTTGAAATAAACGCCCCTCAGGTGAGAACACGGTCAACGCGCGATCGTAAGTTCGACCTCCGCCTCCAAACATTCTATAATCACACCATCGCTACTATCGTTTAATTTTTATTATGTGATTATATTATCAAGATAATTTTAATTTATTGTTTATAAGCTAAAAATTATTGATCTTGGAAATTTCATTATAAATCCTTGATTATAGGATTAGAAAAAATCCTTAATAATATTCTCATTATCATTTCTATGATTTTTATGACTTGATTGAGATTTCCTTGAGGAATCAATTGATGAAGAATTTGTCTGTTCTAAAGAACAGGCTCTAATTGCTTAATAAGTGGTCGGACCCTTCATAATTTCTATTCAGATATTCTTCAATTTAGAAAGTTAGCTTCTATAAGATTCAGAGTTAGAATAAATATATAAATTAATGAATTTAAAAGAAATAAAAAAAAAATTATAGATTTACGTATATTACACTTGCAAGAGATTGATATATAATTTCTCCACCAACAATCAATGTCCATTTTGCGTATATGATAATATTTCCCCTCGATGGAACTAGGTAGCCACTCAATACTAATCCTTCTCCAAAATAAAGAGGTGTATCGATTACTGTAAAATTCACTCCCGTATATAAATTGCTATCAATATAAAATGAATAAGTCGAATTTTCAAGTTGTCCTAAGGAAGGAGGAACTAGTAAGCTATAGCTAGCATTAAGATCAGCTGAAGTGTAAATCGATAGGTTAACAATGACATTTAAACCCTGAGTAGAATAAGTATTATTCGTGTTGTATAGTGAAATCGTGAATTGAGCAGGATCGTTAGGATAAGTCATCGAAGTTCCAATATCAAAATCGTACGTTAAGGTAAGATTAGAAGGTCCTGTTTCTCCCGTTATATTCAAGTTCAAATATGCTTCTTGAGCGTTTTCTCCGTATCCGACGTTTCTAGTCTGCGCCTCAATAAATCCTGCTAATTTTAATTGTTGTAAAGCCCCAGCAGTGCTGTAAGTTGGGATATAGTAATATATTGACCCTCCAAGAGGATAGAGTAAAACATTTCCATTTCGTGCTCCCGCTATCAGAGAGATCTCTTGGGTAGCTTCTGATAAATAAGTTTGATTTGCTGATTGTGGTCCCAGAAAGCTAGAACCAGAATTTCTCGTATGATAAAAAATAGCCTCTCCAAAATGATCACCATGTCTCACGACATACATTCCAGCAAGTATGTTTGCTGTATCTCCTTTGTATTCAACGAGGTCTAAACCAACGTATTCAACCCCATCACCTAGATCTGATTCAATATAGTATAGATCCCCCCCTATTGGACGTTCATGAAAATCTACCTCGCTTTTCCATACTGTTGGCTTGTTGACATGATATATGTAATTAGCTTCAAGCTGTAATTCGAATAAATCCTCTGGATATCGTAATTGGTCTTTTAGCCAATCAGGCATTGTTGTTTCCCACCCATATATTGAGTTCGACATGTAAATGCTCCATAATGGTGCTGTTGGGTCATTAATCTTGTCTAATGATGGATTTTCATAGAATGTCATTTCTCCATCAAACACATCGACTAGGCAAATACCAAGAAATCTTGAAACGGGGTACATTGCATAGGAACCAACATTTATTTTGGTATATATTGAAGCAGCATAATATAATTTTCCCCTTTGGATATCAAAGACTAGGTATGGATCATTATCAATCGCGAGTTGTGGAAGTAAGATATTTCTTACTCTTGTTTTCACGTTTCGATTGATTAAAAAATCATTTTCTGGTCTAGTCGAATATGCTATGAGCCCTAGATTAATTTTTTTCCAAAAGCTTTCTAATCCAGATAATGTTCCATCAGGTTGTGATGAATATCTGAAGTCGTAATTAGTTGTATTTCCAGCCCATTCAGTTCCTAATAAAATATCAGAGTCATAAGCTCCTATTACTCCTTCTTGAGAGCTTGTTCCAAGAGTTTGTTCTAAATACCTTTCACTTTCACTTTCTCCAAAAAAGATGGGATAATTCTGAGTAATATTAAATGTAGATATTAGACTAATATTAATTAGTTCACCAGAAAATGTATCCATGGCGAGAAATCCCTCCACATGATCCAATAGTTCCGTGCTTCTTTGAACCGGATCTCCAGTAATTTGAGTAAATCGAATTGTTTTTGGAGCAACCCAATATTCTTTGCCGTTAATATATACGATATCAGAATCGGCTAACCCTTCATACGTGGATCCTATTGATGCTGCTAGATACTGGACAGCAAAATTTTGATCGTATTGTCTTACTTGAGATACCATTATTTCATCAGGAGTTGTTGTTGAAAGGCTGAAATTTTCAATACTTCTTTCCTCAAACATATCCAATCCAACGCAATCTGAAGTCCACTCCACTTCTCTTTGATATTTTTTAACCCATTGTTGCTCAATCCAAACACTAGTATCATTTATGCTTATTGCTGGTCCGATGCTAATGAATAAGGGTATGACTAAAAGGATCATCAAAAAAAATCCTACGTAACCAATTCTTTTAATTTTTGGAATTGTTAGAATATAATTTTTTGAATCACGCGAATAATTAGATCTTCCATAAAAGTAAATTAATACTCCAAATATTGGAAAACTAATGAAACCTATAATTATAGCCCATATTTGAATTAAATTTATACCATCTAATGCTTGTGTTGGAGTAGTAAAAAACCATAATCCAAATGCGAGACCTATTGCTATGAAAATATTCGCAAGCGCATAATAATCATTTCTCCTTAGATATATATTTCTAACTATATTTAGTATGACTCTGAAAATTACCACTGAAAGCGTGAAAAATATAACAGGCAAGATTAAATTACCGTAAATAAAGATCGTGATAAAATCTTTACTCCCAGAATTAAATAGTATGCTAAATGCATCAGTAATAATTGTAGGTGTTAAGTTCAATTCTCCATTTTCGATTAGATAAGCAATCCATGAAAAGGAGGTTGCATTAAAATCTAATAGAAAACCTAAAAAGTAGAAAATCATAAACCCAGCAGTCCACCAAAAGAGTAGACTCTTAGCATAAGATGGTTTACCAAATCCTAAACGAGTTCCAATAGCAGTTAATAATGTTTTATCAGGTGGGATAGTCATGATAATACTTCCTATTAGCGCTCCAATTAATGCGGTTTTGTTAAAAAAGAAGTTAGTTCCCCAAAAATTTAAAAAATAAACATTAATAAAATCTGCATTAGCTTTATTTGAATATAATTGTGTTTGTAAGTTAATATCAGCATACCAAGAAGGCCATAGCCAAAAAATTGCTAGTGCTGCTACTACTGCAATTGCTAAAATAATATACAATAAGTATTTTCTAACTTGGGGTTTTTTTTTTGATGGTGTGTAATGAAAACGCCTTGAACCTACTGGTTCATCATAATTTGTATTAATAGATATTCTTGACATTAAATCACATATTTTTTTTTAAATATTTTACTTAAAATTAAAAATATTAATTTCTTCTAGTTTTTAAAAGAATAAGAATTTTACTTGAGTGACTTTCATGGCAAAAAAAAAGAAGATACGTGAAGATTTTGAAATTGTATTTAAAAGTGGGAATGAAAGGGAAATAAAATTGATGTTAGACAAGAATCCTTGGCTCCTTGACGAGGTATCTTCTCAATTCGACGAAACAATGGGTATTCAAGAACAAATTATCGCCGCCTTAGGAGTAATGGAAGATGAATTGGGAAATCCCGTTCCAATTGATGAGATATCTTTTTGTTTGAAAGTTGATTTTGGAGTTACAAAAAACGAAGAAGATGTAAGAGAGATCTTATTCGCTGTAGAAAAAATCGGTTTAGTAAAGAAGGATGTTGATGGATGGAGTTTAACAAGTCAAGGTGGAAAAGTTTGCGATGATTTCTTAGTCAAAAACATGAAAAAATCTGATTTTTAACCAGGGTATATTCATTTTTACATGAGTTGATAGTCAATTTATCAATTAAAATGTAGTTTTGTAGTTATATGGAACAATAATAAAAATCATATCTTTTATTTAATCAAGAAATTTTTTAACTATTATAACAGATGATAGGGATGGACGAACTGAACGAAAATAAGAAAGAAAAAGAAGGTAATGGAGAAGAGGGATTTGATCCCACTAAAGAAGCTTTTTTTTCAGATATGAATGAGATGCAAGAAGAAATAATGACTGAAGCATATGAATTAGTTAAACACGCTTTATCATTATTGGAAACATATTATTTTGATGATGCGATAGAAATAATAAGGCAAGCAATAGGACTTTATGAACAAGTTAATCGTAAACAAGAGGTGGATGCATTGTATGCAAAAATCTCCGAAATTCAACTTTTGAAAGAAAAACGTTTTAGGGAGCAAGAATTCGAGATTGAGGTAGATGAAGAAGAAATCTCCCAAGAAAAAGAAATTGTTGAAGAAAATAAGAAAAACCTCGAAATTCTAATCAATAAAGCAGATGAATTAATCGAGAATCATCAATTTGATAAAGCACTTGATATATATGATGAAGTTGCTCTTATATATCAACAAATGAATGATACCCATGGTCAAGAACAATTGAATAATATTATTGAAACTTGTTATAATAAAAAAGCAGAATATCTCCGCCAATTAAAAGTTCCTGAAATTTCTAGTGAAGATACAAAAGCAGATAAATTAAAATTATTTGAAGAGGCAAAATTAAAAGAGTCTCAAATTTCTTCCCAAGCTTTTGAATTAGTGGGAAAAGCTTCTGAACTTGCAAAAGGATATCTTTTTGATGAGGCATTAAAACTATATCATGAAAGTGTTATATTATTTGAAGAAATTAATTGGATAAATGAAGCTAAAAATATAAAAAAAATAATAGACGAACTTCAGAAGCAAAAAGTACGTGTTGAAGAGACAGCAGAACAAAATAGATTAGAACGAGAAAGAGAGAAACTAAATACCTTAAGAAAAGAAGAAGAGATGATTGAGCATTCCAAAGATATCGAAGAAATGCAGGATCGAGCAAAATCACTCAGATTAAAGGAAATTTCTGAAAAAAAACAGGAAGAAGACGAATTTCGATTAGAAATTAGTAATAGAGTAGATTATGCGGAGAAATTAGTGAGAGAATATGAACTTGGAATGAAAAAAGCAATAAAAAAAGGTTCAATTTTAGCACAATCCGTTTATCCTGAAGTTATTACAATTTTTGATACAATTAAAGAGATCGTTAGTCAAAGGGGATGGAATGATCAAGTCAAAATATATGAAAACCAAATTAAATTCTATAAAGACAAGCTTCACCAAGATTTTAAACTCAGGGAAATTGAGGCTAAAAAAGATGAAAAACAAAAAATCTATGAAGATTTGCTAAAAGTAACTAAAAAAGAAGAAAATGGTGTCTTACCAACATTAGAAGATGTACGTTCTTTAGAACACCAAGAACAGAAATCACGAATATCGATCGACAATTTAATAAAATCAGCTGAAAAAATGGCACGAGAATATGATATAGCCTTTAAAAAAGCGATAAAAAAAGGAAATTTAGACATTAAGTCAAAATATCCTGAGATATTGGAGCTTTACACTCAAGCACGAACTTTTGTATCACAAAAAGGATGGATTGAAGAAGCGGCCGTTTATTCAACTCATATAAAAAAATATACCGATTTATACAACAATGAGCAAAAAATACGGGAGATTGAAGCCAAAAAGCTCGAAAAAGATAAAGAGTTTGAAACATTGCATAAAATTCAGGCAGAAGATGCAATGACCGAGACAAAAATTCAAGAAATAAGAAATCTCGAAGAAGATCGGATCATACAAGAGGAAGCATTAGAATTTCACACGCAAATTGATTCAATGGTGAAATCGGCTGAAAGAATGGCACGAGAATATGATATAGCCTTTAAAAAAGCGATAAAAAAAGGAAATTTAGACATTAAGTCAAAATATCCTGAGATATTAGAACTTTACACGCAAGCACGAA
>Ga0307378_10013013_pt1 | contig 10578 bp, 7 predicted proteins | sample UN1MG_FD_202238 | JGI IMG/M metagenome (GOLD analysis project Ga0307378, IMG submission 202238) | Soil microbial communities from Risofladan, Vaasa, Finland - UN-1 | ecosystem: Environmental > Terrestrial > Soil > Coastal area > Acid sulfate soil | place: Finland: Risofladan, Vaasa | collected...
CAGCCAGTTCGCAGTACAAAAAAGATGCCATCCATTGCTTTGCGGTCCGCTACTCTTGGCCTACCGCCACCGAAACGATGTGTATTTGGGTGCTTCGGTATCAACAGCCCGATTTTTTCCCACAATTCGTCTGAAATCCTGTATCTGTTTTTTGTCTTCCTTTTGTTCATCCCTGAATCCTTTCAAAGGCACCATTGCCTTTCAATATATCGGCTATTCAGGGGTTATTAGGATAGGCTCTTACTGTACGTTTATTGATAACTCAGCAGGTTCTAACGGGGGTGGAATACATAACAAATCGAGCAGCCCAATCCTCACACATTGTATCTTCAGCAGGAACTCGGCAATCAATGGCGGTGGATTGCACAACCTGGACGGCAGCAGTCCGATCCTAACGAACTGCATCTTCAATAGGAACTCAGCAAATAATGGTGGTGGACTTTACAACATTTACGGCAACCATTCTTTGACCAACTGCACGTTCAGCGGGAATGTAGCGGATAGCGGCGGCGGTGTGTACAACGGTGGAGGTACCTTGACTTTCACGAACTGTATACTCTGGGGTAACAGCGACAAGGATGGTCGCGGCGAGTCGGGGCAGATGAACGGGAGAAAGTTAGTCGTCAATTATAGTTGTATCGAAGGCTGGACAGGTATGTTGGAGGGGATTCATAATATTAGCGTAGATCCACTTTTTGCCGATCCGGAAACTGGAGATTATCACTTGAAATCGCAGGCTGGAAGGTGGGATCCGAACAGCGAGAGCTGGGTTGTGGATGATGTAACGAGTCCCTGTATCGATGCCGGCGATCCGAATAATCCCATCGGCCATGAGCCGTTCCCGAACGGCGGCATTATTAATATGGGCGCCTACGGCGGCACGGAGCAAGCGAGCCTTTCATTATCGACCATAAGCAGCAGATTTTAAAAGCGTGAAAAGAGGACATTCTGCTTTTCAACCAAAGCCAAAAACAAACCATGTCAAAGAATCTTTATCGTTTGTAGTGAAAAATCTCTATGTCGAAACCGTAAAGTTGACTTTATTGGATGCTTACAGTATAAATTCTGAAGAATAATGATATAAACAGGGCAATAGTAATGAAATTTCATAATATCGAGTTTCCGGAGGACAGGATTGCAGATTTCTGCCGGCGGTGGAAAGTAGTGGAACTGGCCTTGTTCGGTTCGGTTCTGCGGGACGATTTTCGCCCCGACAGCGATATAGATGTCCTTGTGACTTTTACACCTGATTGCGGCTGGAGTTTATGGGACCTTTTCGATGTCCGGGAAGAATTGCACCAGATGTTTGGCAGGGAGATAGACCTTGTGGAAAAGGATGCTCTGCGAAACCCCTTCCGAAGGCATGAGATTCTGCAAAATTATAAGGTGGTATATGCAGCCTGATACAAGCGATGCATCGTATCTGTGGGATATACTTGATGCCGCGTTGGCAATACGTCAGTTTGTTGCCGGAAAAACCTTCAAAGATTACACGTCAGACCGCCTACTCCGCGGTGCAGTCGAACGCCACATCGAAATAATAGGCGAAGCGGCCAGAAATATCTCTGCCGGTTTTCGAGAAAAACACCCTGAGATTCCATGGCCCAAAATAATTGCTCAGCGAAATGTATTGACTCACGAATATGGGGAAGTCAAGCACGAACGCATTTGGGCAGTAGCAACCGTCCATCTAACAGAACTGATAAATCAATTACAACCTCTTATCCCCAAGCCCCCGGAATGAATCCATTTATACAGCTTCTACGCCCTTTGCTTGCTTATTGCAGGCTTTTTACGAAAGCGCATTGTGAATGCCCGACAGAATCGAACTAAAGCCTGACCAGACAATACTCTTCATCGGCGACAGTATAACCGACGCCGGCAGGCTTGAGGCGGCTTACAGGCCTTTCGGATATGGCTATGTGCATTTTGTTGCGTACCGGCTCTTAGCGAAGTATCCCGAATACAATATCGACATTATCAATACTGGTATCAGCGGAGATACGATTCGCGACCTGAATTATCGATGGGAAAAAGACTGCCTCAATCACAAGCCGGACATCCTGAGCGTACTTATCGGAATTAACGATGTCTTTCGTCAATATACCGGCAGGCTGGATGCGGCCGTGTTGCTCGATGAATATCAACTAACATACAAACGGTTACTTTCGCTCGTTAAAGAACAATATAATTGCCGGTTGATACTGATAGAGCCTTTCATGTTCTGCGATGATAAAACAATTCCGGCTTACAAGACTTTACAGCAATATATTCACGCCGTTCATGCATTGGCAGAAGAATTTGATGCCGTCTTAGTTCCCTTGCAGAAGTTGACCGATAAAGAAATCAAGAAAGTACCACCGGAAAAATTCTCCGATGACATGGTTCATCCTTACGTGTGGGCGCATGCATGGATCGCACAGTGCTGGTTTGAAGCAACAAAATTATAATCTTCATTCCGGGCCCGGCCATTTTGTGAAGATGAAAAAAAATTTTTCTTCGTAGATTCAGTAACTGCAAGGACTAAGAACGAAGCTACAAAAATTGCGTAAAAAAATCTGATTTTGGTCTTTACACTTTATCAAATTATCATTAATCTGCCGATACTGTTGTTACGGGTCTTACCACTATATCTGGCGTAGTTCCCGGTCATTATTTCTATATGTTGTAGTCTTAATTTTCGCATGGAGGCGTATAAATGTCTTTTAAGTTCGATCCTGAAAACCCTTTCAAAACTGAGCAATCAAAACCGGAAACGGCCGTAAGAGATTGCAAATCAAAGGGTTTAAAGATAGAGCACTTCTTCTCGAAGCCGGGCGTGAATCCCTTCGAGCAGCTCGAATGGGAAATACGCTCTGCCAAGATCATCGGTGATAATGGACAGGCAATCTTTGAGCAGGACAATATCGAGGTCCCAACGTCATGGAGTCAATTGGCAACAAAAGTTGTGTCCAGCAAATACTTCTATGGCGATGTTGAGTCGGGTCAGCGGGAACATTCGGTTAAGCAGCTTGTCCACCGTGTCTGTAGAGCTATCGCCGACAGAGGTAGAAAAGACGGCTACTTTGATACTGACGGAGATGCCGAGACTTTCTACAATGAATTAACCTGGCTGTGCGTGAATCAATACGGGTCGTTTAATTCGCCTGTGTGGTTTAACGTGGGCCTTTTCGACGTTTATGGAGTTGCGGGCAGCAAGCACAATTTCCACTGGGACCCGCAGAGCAAAGAAATCGTCGCCTGTGAAAACAGCTATGAATTTCCTCAGTCCTCAGCTTGTTTTATCCAATCGGTCGAAGACTCGATGGCAGATATAATGCGACTGGCAACAAGCGAAGCAATGCTGTTCAAACACGGTTCGGGAACCGGAACCGACCTTTCAACACTGCGAAGCAGCAAAGAGAAACTCTCCGGCGGGGGCAAGCCCTCCGGGCCTTTGAGTTTTATGAGGGTTTATGACCAGATAGCGGCGGTGATTAAATCAGGCGGAAAAACCCGGCGGGCGGCAAAGATGCAATCGCTGAAGGTCACCCATCCTGATATTAAGGAATTCATTACCTGCAAGACCGAAGAAGAGAAAAAGGCCTGGGCGCTTATCGAAGCCGGCTATGACGGGGACTACAACAATCAGGCCTATAACAGCGTGATGTTTCAGAACTCTAATCTTTCCGTTCGGGTAACCGACGAGTTTATGCATGCAGTGGAAAAAGACGCTGCCTGGGACACTTTTGCTGTCACGACAGGCGAGAAGGTAGGCGAGCATTCGGCACGAGAATTGATGAATTTGATTGCCGAGGGTACAAGGATTTGTGGTGATCCGGGCCTGCAATACCACAGCACAATCAACCGCTGGCACACCTGCCCGAACTCAGGGCCGATAAATGCTTCGAATCCCTGTAGTGAATATATGTTCGTTGACGATTCGGCCTGTAATCTTGCTTCGCTGAATCTTATGAAGTTCCGTAAAGAGGATAGCTCTTTCGATATTGAGGGTTTCAAAAAAGCGATTCGACTGTTCATTATCGCACAGGAGATTTTTGTTGATAACGGAAGCTATCCCGACAAGGCAATCGCGTCAAACAGTCATTTATTCCGACCGCTCGGCCTGGGCTTTGCAAATCTCGGTTCTCTTATCATGAGTCTGGCGCTTCCTTATGATTCCGACCAGGCTCGGGCAATAGCCGGTGCCATCAGCGCTATTATGACAGGCACTGCTTATTCGGCAAGTGCTGAGATAGCCTTGTTAAAGGGACCTTTTGAAAAATTCGAGAAAAATACCGATGCGATGCTTAAAGTCATAAATATGCACCGTCAGAGTGCCTGTGATCTTCCGGAATCTCATTGTCCGGACTATTTGCGCTACGCCGCCAAGGACGCCTGGGACCAGGCTCTGGACACAGGCTCCAAGGTGGGCTTGCGTAACGCCCAGGTAACCGTCCTTGCACCGACGGGCACTATTGGTTTCATGATGGACTGTGATACGACGGGTATTGAGCCGGATATAGCACTGGTGAAGTATAAACTATTGGCTGGTGGCGGAATGCTCAAGCTTGTTAATAAAACCGTGCCGATGGCTCTCGAAAGGCTCGGCTATAGCGCCGACGATATCAAATCCATCTGCGACTACATAGATAAAAATGAAACTATCGAGGGAGCCGACAAACTCAATCCCGACCATTTGCCGGTTTTTGACTGCGCTTTTAAGCCCCGTAACGGCAACAGGTGTATTCGTTATATGGCACATCTGAAAATGATGGCTGCGGTCCAGCCGTTTATATCCGGTGCCATAAGCAAAACCATCAATATGCCAAAGGAAAGTACCACCGAAGATATCACCGCCGCTTATATTGAAGGCTGGAAGCTCGGGTTAAAAGCGGTTGCAATCTATCGTGACGGATCGAAGAAGCTCCAGCCTGTTTCTACGAAAAAACACAAGGAAGCCAAGGCTAAAGTATCTGCTGAGGCGCCTGCTCCGGCCCGGCCGTTCCGACGACGGTTGCCGGATACACGTCAAAGCATAACGCATAAATTTTCTGTTACAGGACATGAGGGTTACCTGACGGTGGGGCTATACGAGGATGGACAGCCTGGTGAGTTGTTTATCACTATGGCCAAGGAAGGCAGCACCGTCGGGGGCCTCATGGACGTTATAGGAACCTGCACTTCAATGGCCCTGCAGTATGGCGTGCCTCTAATCACCTTAGTGGACAAATTCCGACACGCACGATTTGAGCCGTCAGGTATGACCTCTAACAGGGATATTCCCTTTGCAAAAAGTCTGATCGATTACATCTTCTGCTGGCTTGGCTGTCAGTTTATCCCGGGTTATGCCGACAAAAACACCCCCAATAGAAACGTAGCATCCGGAACAGGAGAGAACAAAAACACAACTACAGCCAAGAAATTAGTTGAAAAGACCAAGGACCTTGCACAAAAAATCGCCGAGGCAAAGGGGGTCAAACGTGATGAAAAAGAAGACATAGATGCAAAACGGACAGCTAAACAGGGGTACGTTGCTCCAAAAAGCAGAATTTCCGGTCTTGCGAACCGGATTAGTGCCCTGGTGGGCTCGACCGTCACTGATGAGTACGGCGCATTGCAGACTGAGGCGAATATTTTTGGGCAGTTTAACGCTCAATTCGCACATTTCCCTGACGATGCCCCAGCTTGCGACATTTGCGGCTCAATCACCGTCCGAAACGGCACATGCTACAAGTGCTTCAATTGCGGCAACTCTATGGGATGCTCATAATAATTGATTACTGGGTGACCGGCGGAGCTTGTTCCTGACGCGGAAGATTATCTATAGACTCTAAACAAGTCTTTATCCCCCGTATCGGCTTTTCCAAACTATGGAAATGACTCCGCCGCTGATACATCTGTTGGAAGAGCCCTATGCGAGATACAAAACGTCATAAATTTGACGGAGAAATAAGTACAAACCTTCACCGCATCCCGCAGTTGCTGTTTTTTTTTGCGGCATGACATATTGAACCTGCCGGAATTTTGTTGAAATTGAAATGAAATTACGGTATTTTGAGACTTGAAGCTTACAGGAGTGCTTCATTGAAGTGTATATCGGAAATCCCGGTATATTGCAGCATCATGTAACTTGGAGTTAAAAATGCATTCTCTCATTCGGTTCCTCATACTTGTCGGTATATCCGGCGCAATTGCGGTTTCACTCTCTGTAAAAGTTCAAGCGTCGTCTATACCCGGTACCCCCAAATTACCGACTCCGGCACCAGCACTAACACAGAAACAAACGCTTGGTAAAAAACTCTTCTTCGATAAGAACCTGTCAACACCTGTCGGGCAGGCTTGCGCCGATTGCCATTCGCCCGAAACTGGTTTTGCTAATCCGAACGCCGACTATCCTGTATCTCAGGGAGTCCACAAAGACCGTTTTGGAAATCGAAATGATCTTTCCGCCTCCTATGCAGCTTTCAGTCCCAAATTCCATTACGATGCAGACGAAAGTACATACGTCGGAGGCCAGTTTTGGGACGGCCGAGCGGCAGACCTCGTCGAGCAAGCGAAAGGTCCATTCCTTAATCCCCTGGAAATGGCAAATCCGGAAGGAACAGCCGTGGTCGAGAAGGTCAAAAAGTCAGAATACGCCGACCTTTTCAGAAAGGTTTTCGGTCTCGCTGCGTTCGATGACCCCAACAAAGCCTATGATATGATAGCTGAGGCCATCGCGGCTTATGAGAAATCCACCGAGTTGAATCAGTTCAGTTCCAAGTATGACCTCTATCTCGCAGGAAAAGTGAAACTGTCTGAACAGGAACGAAGGGGACTTAAGTTGTTCGAAGACGAGGACAAAGGCAACTGCGCTGTGTGCCATCCGAGCCAACCGGGCGCCGATGGGACTCCACCCCTGTTCACGGATTTCACATATGACAACCTCGGTATACCCCAGAACCCTGAGAATCCTTTCTATTATTTGCCAAAGGATCTAAACCCAGATGGAGTGCACTTTGTTGATCTGGGGCTTGGCGGTGTGCTGAATAAGCCTTCTGAGAATGGTAAATTCAAGGTCCCGTCTCTGCGAAATGCAGCAAAAACGGCACCTTATCTTCATAACGGTATTCTCAAGAATCTGCGCCAGGTTGTGGTCTTCTACAATACCAGGGATGTCGGACCATGGCCGCCTCCGGAAGTCCGCACAAACGTCAATCGTGACGAACTGGGTGACCTTGGCCTTACCGAGCAGGAAGTCGACGATATCGTTGCGTTCATGAACACTCTCACCGACGGCTACAATCCAGGCAAAGAATAAAGGCACTCATCAACCGCTATTTGATCAGCCGCAGGACGCAGGACAGGGAATAATGGAATAATAGGAACGGACCTGTTAGTGCCATTTCGTTCTCATAAAATGAAGTGCGTTCACAATTAATGCAGAAGATTCCGGGCAGGCCTAACCTTCTATTGGAGTATATAGCGCGTGTCTTCTATTGTACTAAAACAACCGGGGCCTATACCGAGTCAATCAGCATAGACCCCGAACTTATGTAAGTCCGCCATATCAACCGCGCAATTAGTTGCCAGTTAAATCCCCTTCCGGCTCTCGAAGCGAATACAGCCTGATACCGTCGAGTAAAACCATTCCCTTGCCGCCAACCGCTCCAATACGCTCAAAGCCAATGCTTAGCTCAGTGACATTGCTAAGATTCACGCCGAACGATGCCAGCTCAATATTCCATTCATTCCACGATGCACTCTGGATATCAGCCACATTACCATCATATACCACCTTGACGCCATTGACCTTCGTGTACATCTGTTCAGCAGCATTGTTCGGATCGCCAGAGAACCATAGCGATAAGGTCTTAATGCCATGCTTAGTCCAATCCTCGCCAATCGCCAGATCAGCCACATTCGCAGTAGCCTCTGAATAGGTGGCCACGGTGTTGTCGTAGAAAAGCGGCGCCGATTGTTTGCCGTCATGAAGAATCGAAGTCTCCATCGTGGGTTGGAACGGTTCATTATAACCTATGGTGGATCCGTTTGCCGGGTTCTCAAACCCGTCTGCCCATGTCGCATATATTAAGTTGCTGCCCTCTTGTCCGGCAGGAATGTCATTGTAGGACTCGAAATCCTCCACAACAAGATACTCGGTGGTGTTAAAGTTCCAGACATCGCCTTGCCAGGTAGTGGGAATCTCGGCGTCATTGACCTCGTTAATCTTCCAGTAATACGTCTGGCCTAAATCAAGCTCCTCAGTATCATAGCTGGCGTAGCTGCTGCCAGCAGGGACACTAACAGGACTGATAGTTTCATCTATCACTGCCTGCTCATCGCTGCTAAGGTACACATCGTGCTTAGCAGCCTCTCTTCCTGCTCGGAAGCTGAGGATCGCATCCACGCCCACATCCGTTGTCCCGGAATCAGGGCTGGGCTCTCTTGCCCAGACAGGTACGTACAGGAAGCGAACCTCGCTCAGACCGTACTGGGCCACAACGCCACCCCAGTTACTGTTGGGAATGATCTTGATGTACTTCGCTGCTGTACTACCAAAATCAACGGTGGTATTGGGGGCATAACCGGCTAAACCAGGACCCCGGGCAAACTCATGAGTAGTACCCAATGTGGTCCAGTTGGCACCATCGACGGAGTACTCAATCGTCGCCTCCTTGACGCCGAAACCGACAAGAGGCTCAACAGAATTATTATAGTTCCATACCCACATCTGATACAATTTATGGATCCTGTCGAACTCGTACTGGATCCAGGCCGCGTTTGGATCGACGCCACTACTGAGCCACATATCGGCATTTTCTGATGAGTGCAGGTCATCGTCATCCAGCCCGGAACCGTTTATGGTGTTTTCGGGCCCTTCGTCGGCCCTGTTCGCGCTGGACGCTGTGGCAGTTATGTTCTCGATGGGATAGGCGATCGGCTCGACCGTAAAGCTCCAGACATCGCCTCCATCCCACAGGCCGCTGGGCACATTAGCCTCGTCCACTCGCCAATAGTAGGTGGTGCCATACTCGAGCGCAAAGGGAAGCGTCGCAGTATCAAAGACCGGGTCGCTGACAATGCCTCGCTCTGCCGCGGCCAGGCCCTCATTGACATCTGCAAAGTTATCACTCAGAAAAACCTTGTGACCGTCGACCGCCGGTGCATAGTGCCCGGGCGTCCAGTTGAGCACAACAGGAGTCGGTACATCGGTCGCCCCATCGGCCGGGTTGGGGGCACTAGCAAATGTCTCACCTATTCCTTCCATCGCAACTTGAAAATCCTCTTTGGTCATCGCATGATTGTATAACCGTAAGTCATCAATAAGGTCGTCCCAGACGCAGTTCAAAGTCTTGTGACAGCCAATATAGTAGTCTGCTTCGCAATCCTCCACGTTCCTCGTGATCGGCGCGCCGGCGGCTTCACCATTTACATAAAACTGAACTCTATCTGCAGATCCCCTTTCGGTTACGGACACGGCGAGATGGACCCAAACGCCGGCTTCCACAGCAACGCCCGATGAGATCCAGCCGCCCCCGAGATACGATCTGAACAAACCGTTTGTCGTGACACCAAGCCACACCCTGCCGACCTGGCCCTTGTTATCGGTTATCTGTGTTATAACATACCTGTTGCTGATCGGGGGAACCACATTCAACCGGCACCATACGCAGGCACTGAAATCACCCTGATTGACAAGCCTCAGGCTTTCGCTGTGAGGTACCTCGACGCGGCCTAATGCCCCGTCGAATTCCAGCGCGAGGCCCATCTTGCCTTCCGCCCAGTTTACGTTGTCAAAGATCGTACCATGATTGCCATTGCCGCTTGAGTCCAGGACCATGGTCCCGGAGCCCTCATCGGCTCTCCACCAACCAACAAGTTCTGCTTCAGCCGAGCTTGTCAGAACAAAGCCCAGCAACGCAACAAAAGAGATTACATAGATCAATTTTCTGTACATAATGAACAACCTCCACAAGTAAAAAAGCGTAAACGTTCACGGGTATTGTTATAGTATTCGACAACACACCCAATATCAAATGCCCATCTCTTAAGTTTTCAATTTACTTTATCACACGCTCGAGATCACGATGCGAGTGGAAAATACCTGTTTTTTAAGCGGAGGCCCACGTTCGCCCAATAATAGCCGTAATAAATGGCTTGAGGACGAAATTTGACTTCCCAAAAAGAACAATCCTGCATTCAACGCATTTCGAAGCTTGAAGCTCAAATCAAACGACGCGACGAACGCATTGCTGCTCTTGAAAAACAAGTCGCCGAACTTCTCAAAGTTAACGCCGAACTTGCTGATAAGGTGTATAAACTCTCGAAGAATTCGTCCAACTCCTCAAACATGGTGATTAGATCTTTCGATTCCCGTTCGATTCTGACGTACCGTCAACTAATAATGGTGGCGAGCAAAGCATTCGCCGGTTGGTCATTGACCGGCGGGTCACGCAAGGCAGACGTTCTGTGATGGGAAGAGAGAGAAAAGTGCATATCTGGACGGTTCTGGACACCTGACGCAAGCAAGGACGCTCTGCCTTGCTATTTCTTCAAAATGCCCTGTCCTCCTATTATTTCAAAACTCCTGCTCCATCTATTCTACCTCAGGCC
>Ga0307378_10013014_pt1 | contig 10578 bp, 12 predicted proteins | sample UN1MG_FD_202238 | JGI IMG/M metagenome (GOLD analysis project Ga0307378, IMG submission 202238) | Soil microbial communities from Risofladan, Vaasa, Finland - UN-1 | ecosystem: Environmental > Terrestrial > Soil > Coastal area > Acid sulfate soil | place: Finland: Risofladan, Vaasa | collected...
TACCTTGCGTCGTATTTCCAATTTGGAAAGCGGTGATGACAAGAAGATTAAAGCAACTATTAAGGAAATTGATGCGATTAAAAAGGAATTAGGAGGAGAAAATTATCTACAAAAAGAAAAAGATCGTCAGAAAAATTTGTCCAAGGAGATTATTATAGCCATTGAGAACCAAAAGATATGAGTAGAGAAATTCTACAAAACATTATAACCGATTTTGATCTTCAAAGATTAAAACGATTTTTTTCTGAAAAAAACAGTAGATTTCGTCCAAGCGAAGAAGGTTTTGGTCATTATGATACCGATAATCTTTCCGCTGGCTCGAAATTGGGCGAGTTATCTTTGGACGACGGTAAATTAATCGTTTGCGCTTTTGAAGCGAAACAAGAACTTTCTGAGCGTTCGGGCAAAAAAGAACAGTATGAACTGGGGAAGAAAATTCTCAAGGAAACTCAAGCCGATGCAGGTATTTTTATTTATTATAATCAAGCGGGTAGTTTCCGCTTTTCCCTAATTTATGCCAACTATCTTGGCAAAAAAAGAGATTGGAGCACTTTTCGCCGATTTACTTATTTTGTCAGCAAAGAATTTACCAATAAAACTTTTTTAAAACAGATTGGCGAGAAAGAAATCGCAAAATTGGAAGACGTAAAATCAGCTTTTTCTATTACTGCCGTAACAGATATTTTTTACGATGAATTTTTTAAGATTTATGACAAAATTGTTTCGTCCGTAAAAAAGATAAACAAGATAACAGAAGATGATGCCGCTCGCGATTTTGTACTGCTTTTTTCTATAAGAACGGTTTTTATTGGATTTATTCAAAAGAAAAAATGGATTGGTAATGACGAAAAATTTATTCAAAATTTTTTTAAAGAATATAAGAACAAATTTTTTGGTAAAGATAAATTTTATTCTCGATGGCTTACTCCGTTCTTCTTTGAAGCACTGAACTCTCCGCAAGGCAGAAAAGTTGCTTATGGTAATAATGATTTTTCTGCGGAAACAGAGAATAGATTGCAAATGGCGCCATATTTGAATGGTGGGCTTTTTAAACCAAAGCAAGGATATGATAATAATGGTTGGATCGTTCCAGATGAAGAAATCGAGGAATTTTTTGATTTTCTTTTTGCCCACAGCTTTACTATAGAAGAAAATTCTCTTGAGGATGAAGACTTGCAACTCAATCCGGAATTTCTGGGGATTATTTTTGAACGCTTGGTCAATAAAGCCGATGGGGCCGTGTATACCCCAAGAATCGAAGTGGACTTAATGTGCCGTTTGAGTTTGGTGAAATGGTTACAGAAAAATCTGAAAAACCAAATAAAAGTCGATAATCTTTATAAATTATTTTTTAGAGAAAACGAAAAACAAAAAGATCAAGAAGAAGGCAATTTTTCACAAAAAGAGGCGGAAGAGATTTTAGAAAAATTGGGGGACCTGGCTATTTGTGATCCGGCCGTTGGTTCTGGCGCATTTTTAGTTGGGATGATTCAAGCATTAGACAACATAGAGCAGATATTAAAAAATAAATATAATTTAAATGGTAAAAATGTTTTTGAAAGAAAAAAACAAATTATCAAAGATTCACTCTACGGTGTAGAGGTTAAGGAATGGGCGGTCTGGATTTGTCAACTTCGTTTGTGGCTATCGCTTTTTGTGGATGTACCAGATAATTTGAAAAATTCATTAGAACCAATTTTGCCAAGTCTTGATTTTAAGGTTCGACAAGGTGATTCTTTGGTGCAACGAGTTGGTTCGAAGGTATTTCCAATATCTGGACACAATTTAGCTTTAAGTAAATCAATAAAAGATAAAATTACTAAATTAAAAGATGTTAAACTAAAATATTTTGACAATAAAAGCGAACTTAAAGATTGGGAATTAAGACAAAGAGAATTAGAGATTTATGAAGAAATATTGGATACAGAAATCAAAGAAAAAGAAGAAAAACTGAAAAATTTAAAAAACATAAAGTTGGTAAAAGTTATGTCGTTGTTTGGTGAGGAAAATCAGATAAAACAAAAAGAATCGGAATTAGATAAAGAAAAAATCGAAAAATTGAAAAATGAAATAGCTGAACTTAAACAACAAAAACGAGCTTTGCGAAAAGGAAGCAAACCGTTGGTGTGGAGCATAGAATTTGCCGAAGTCTTTGCCGAAAGGGATGGTTTTGATTTAGTAATCGGTAATCCGCCATATGTGAGACAGGAAACGATTGCTGACCCGATGGGAAAAATCAAAGACAAGAAAGGATACAAAAATTGTTTAGAGGAAATGGTAAAGTTAGACTTCCCTGATGACTTTTCCCAAAAAACCAAAATCAACGCTCAATCTGATCTCTACACTTATTTTTATATTCGTGGTCTGCGCTTACTCAATCCACAGGGCATCCATACATTTATCTGCTCAAATTCTTGGCTGGATGTTGGATATGGTGCTTGGCTTCAAGAATTTTTACTTAAGCATTGCCCGGTAGACTTAATTATAGATAATCACGCAAAACGAAGCTTTGGAGGAGCCGATGTTAACACAATTATTTCTATCATTCACGCCCCACAAAAAAAGACAAATGAAAATTATCTGGTTAAATTTGTAGCCTTCAAAAGACCGTTCGAAGGGACGGTATTTACCGAAAATCTACTGGCCATAGAAAATGCCAATGAGATATTGGCAAATGACATTTTTCGAGTCTATCCAATAACAAGTAAAAATCTTAAAGAAACCGGCACAGAATATGAAGAAAATGCACTGACCAAAAATGGAAAATATGTTGGTGATAAGTGGGGCGGAAAATATCTCCGTGCGCCAGATATTTTTTTCACAATTCTGGAAAAAGGTAAAAATAAACTCGTGAAATTGGGCGATATTGCAGAAATTAAAAGAGGCTTTACTACTGGAGCTAATGAATTTTTCTACCTTGACGAACCAACCATTAGACAGTGGGGAATTGAAGAAGAGTATTTAAAGCCAGTCATCAAGAGCCCCCGAGAATGTAAAAGCATTTTAGTTAATCCAAAAGATTTGAAATACAAGATATTTATTTGCAATAAGAGCAAGGAAGAACTAAAAGGCACGAATACGTTGAGATATATTGAATGGGGAGAAAATAAGGGGTTTAATAAAAATCCAACTGTGGCCAATAGAAAACATTGGTGGCAAAATTCTGATTTTAGTTCAAAAATTTTTATGCAGATGAGTTTTAATGATGTGTTTAAGTTCTGGTTTGCAAAAGATGAAATAAGATGTGATGCTAGACTATATACAATTTCGTTACAAACCGAAGAGGATGTATATTTATTAAACTCGACTTTATCAGCTTTTATTATTGAATTATTTGGAAGGGCAAATTTAGGAGAGGGGGCACTGGATTTTAAAGTTTATGAAGCCGATCAAATAATTGTTTTAGATAAAGAAAAAATTAAAACAAAAATTAATAGAGAAATATTTTTGCGACCAATCAAATCAATTTTTGAAGAATGTGGAATTGATCCAAGATCCGATGTGCCAATTGAGAAGCAAGAACCGAGACCTTTGCCAGATCGAGCGGAGTTAGACGGAATTGTTTTTGATGCACTGGAACTCACTGAATATGAACGCAAAGAGGTTTATCGCGCCGTATGTCGCTTGGTCTGGAATCGAATTAGCAAGGCGAAAAGTGTTTAAAATTATGCATCAGCCAATTATTTTCATCTTCGGCCCATCTGGAGTAGGAAAGTCTCATCTTTCTAATTTGATTAAGAAACAGAATTTCTTATACGTGCATATTGATACGGACGACACAAAAAAAACTTTCGTTGCGAATGGTTTTCCTTCAGAATGGGATAATGATTTTTCCAAAGTAAATTTTGATGTTTTTGTGGGTAAGCTCCGAGAGCGTCTCGAAACTGAATATGACGGGGTTGTCGTTTCGTTTCCAACTTCATACAGATTTACAAAAGAGAATCTCGATTATTTAAGGAAGCTAGGAGTAATTCCCATTTTATTGTGGGGCACAGAAGAAAACTGTAAATTATCCGCTATAAATCGTATGAAGGAAAAGGGAAAGAAAACGGGAAGGAACCTTAATATGGGCCGTTATTTAGATCGTTATGACCAAAAAAATTTACAGACTTTTCAGCTTTACAGTCGTCCCGAATACGACACTTTTAAATTGGAAGCATTTCGGGTGGATGGCAGTCGATTTTTAGATGAAGAAATAAAAAAACAAATTGACCAAATGGCTTATAAACTCTCCCACCCAACAAAAGAAGAAATTAAAATTGTTGAAAATTCTCCTAAATAGTTTTATGTACCTACTCTATCTAGATGAATCGGAAAATGCAAATAAAGACAGGAAAGATATTTTTTCCATTGATGTTTTTGGGCTTTCCGGGATATTAATTACCCCAAGATATGCCACTAATCTTATCCGGGAATTTTGGGAGCTAAAAAAACAACACAATATTCCCGATGATTGGGAGATTCATGGTTATGAAATATTCTCTGGTTCTGGGAAGTGGAAAAATAAATTTTCAGACAATAAACGACGAGAAATTTGTGTTGATATTGCTAAATTGATAGTTCGGAATAATCGTTTAGCAAAAGCATGGTTTTGCCACAAAGAATCTAAATTTTTACAAAGTGATTATTTAACAACACTCGAGGGGCTGTTAAATAAATCATGCGAGTTTATCGGAAAGTTAAAAAGTTCGACAGGCAAACAGCTTTTGGTTATTTTTGATCAGAAAGATGTATTTGAAAATGCGATAAATAAATTCATTTTAGAGCAGAGAAATACTATAAATAGTAGCAAAAAAAATAAAAAATGTAGGATTATTGACCATGGATTTCCAGGAAAGTCGAAGTTTTCAGAACTCCTACAATTATCAGATTTTGTTGGCTATGTGTTCAGATTGTCAAAAACTTTAAAGCGTGAAGATACTTTGTCATCAGAAAAACAAGATCAAAGATTTATTGAATTCGTAGATAGTTTGATTAAAATAATGAAGAGACGAGTTAGTGATATAAAATTATAAAATTAAAGTGGCGCGCCAATAGAATTGACACGTAATTTGATGGCGGAAATAATAATAAAATAAATTTATGGATCAACTTAGTGGATTATTTGGAAAATTATTATTATATTTGGGACCAATTTTTATTGTGGTTTTGATAATTAAATATTTACTACCCGAATTGATTAAGGTTCTAAGGAATAGGAAAAAGTTTAAAGCCGGTCAAAAATGGACTTCGGATAGAGATTTGATTTATTGGTTAAGAGGAATGAAACCGTGGGAGTTTGAGGAATACATTACAGGACTATTTTCAAAATTAGGTTATAAAACAGAAAAAGTCGGTGGAGGATATGATAAAGGAGTTGATGTCATTGCGGTAAAGGATGGAATCAATCATTATATTCAATGCAAAAAATATATCACTTCCGAAGTCGGAGTTGCTGAAGTTCGGGATTTCTATGGCGCAATTGCCGATCATTTGGCCCAAGGCAAGGGTTATTTTATAACCACGAATAAATTCACCTTAGAAGCAGAGAAATTCGCCGAAAGCAAACCAATTGAACTAATCGATTCTTATAAATTATTAAAATACATTAAATTAGCAGAAAATAAAAAATAAATTTATGGATTCTAATTTTATTATAAAGTTTGTTACTACTCATCATGAATGGGTTATTGGTATTATTAGTGCAATTATAGGTTCTATGATAGCTATAATTAGCACTATAATATGGGATAATCATAAGGATAAAAAACGGTTCAGGGTGCTGTTAAAAACAATCCTTTTTGAGCTGCAGGAGAATAAAAAGAAAATTGACGATACGATAACAAAACTACCGGAAAATATTAAAGCTCTTTTTAAAGAGGCAAAAAATAGTAATGTTTTCGTCCCAGATGAAAAACTGAGCCAGCTGGGATGGACCTTTCCTAAACCTTATTCAATTGAAGCTTGGCGAGTTTTCGTTGCCTCGGGGTTAGCTGTTAGATTATCAGGTGATCTTTTGCAAGATTTATACAATTTTTACGACGGATTATGCTCTATAAATTTTTTAAGCAATTTATCGGTGAGTTTTTTTAAAATTTTAGTTAGCGATAATCGACTGGATCAAGAAACAAATAAAAATTTTGATCGGTTTTGTAAAATTGGAACGCTAACATTTGTTTTTGCGATTAGCGATTCCGTTCAGGGGATAATAAGTAAAATAAAATGTATAACAAATTGAAGAATTAATTAATAAAATAATTATATGGCGAACTATCATGTAATGAAAAATAAAGAACTTGGCCAATGGGCTGCTAAAAAGGAAGGGGTTGAACGAGTAGCCGGCTATTATGATACTCAGGCTGAAGCTGAAAAAGCCGCAAAGGAGATGTCGGCAAACAGCGGTGGCGGAGAAGTACGTATTCATAGTCCCAAGGGTCCAATCAGAGACAGCGACACTGTGGCTCCTGGCAAAGATCCATGCCCGCCAAGAGACAAAAAGTTTTAATACACCTCTTGAGGAATTTTTGAAATAATGGGAGAAAAGATAAATCTATCAATCAATTTTATATGGAAGGCATTGATAATAATTACATAGAAAACACAATCACAACGCTCGTAAGCACGATAGGGATTAAAGATCACGTAGATGGTCAAGAATTGGTATCTTTAATTCATTCTAAAAAAGTAAAGGAGGGCATAAAAGAAATTGCAGAATATTTAGGACTTCCGATTGAGATAGATCTTTCTTATGTATCAAAAGAATATAAAGCGAATAATACAAATAATTTTAATAGTACTCATGTTGTAAAAACAGATTGGAAAGGTAGGGGAAATGGAGGTATTACTGCACAGGTTTTAATCCCTGGCAATTTTCCTCTGTATGGTACATCAGGATTAAATAATTTTCCGATTAGCGTAAGAATCAGCGAAAATTGCACAGACAATGCGTTAACATTTATTGCTGTAATGGCGCACGAATTATCTCACGTTGTTTTGCATTCCCTTTGGCACAAAGAAAAAGATAATGAAATTTATACGGATATTACTGCCATGATATTGGGGTTTTCTGTGATCATAAATAATGGTAGAAAGGTTGTAAAAACTATAGAAAAACTTAATAGCACAGAAACCCAAACCACTACGTATGGTTATTTATCTGATGAACAATTTCGTTTCGCCTATGATAAAATTGAAAAGATTTTAGACAGACATAAGAAGAATAAAAACAGTTTTAACAAGAAGATCAAAGAACTAGGGAAAAAACTTAGAAATAAAAAGAACATGATATTGTATTTTCAGAAATATCTTGAATATTTAGATCAAAATTTAAATCAGAAAATATCTCAACATGACGGAATCGAAATATCCGCCTTCCATCAAGCAGGATATATAGATGAATTTAGCGCTATAGTTTGGATAGCGGAAAACAAATTAAGGAATTTTATTTTATTCATCCAGGATTTAAATCATTACGATGAGGATCGTTTTCAACAGATTAAACGATACGAAGAAGAAATTAAGTTATTAAATACTGATTTGAATTCTAAATATAATAAATTATCCGAGAATATAAATATATTAAAAAAATATACATCTATAATTTATAGATTAAAACTTTTTTTCAAAATTCATTTTGGAAAATAATCAATTAAAAAATAAATTTATGGCAAAAAGAGGAAAAATTGGTCAGGCAAAACACGATAGAAAAGTTCAGCAACGCTTGGACCATTATAAGGAGAAAGGTTTTCGGGTCTGGGCAGATTTACCAGGTAGAGCAAGGCCGCCTAAAGTTGGTGGTGTAATTCCTGATATTTATGCAAGAAAAGGCAGTGAATTAATTGTCGAAGAAATAGAGACTCCTTCGACTAAATATTCTGATAAAACCCAACACCAAAAATTAAAAGAAGGGACAAAAAAGTTAGGCGGTAAACTTAGTGTAAAGATTACAAAATAACTAAAATTTATCCCAGATTGATAAAATTTAATTACTCAATCTGGATTTAAGGCATTCAACGAATATGACCTCCTTTTGCGGATCGAATCGCAAAGCGTTCTGATGATATTTCTTCAATAGTGAAAGAATTAAAGGGGTTTTTAGGTTTTTGATATAATCTTGCCAATAAATAATAAACAAAAAATAAATTTATGGAAGAAAAAATTTATAAAATTTATCAATATATAGGAGATTATTTCACAGGGAAACGTAGATATTTTTATGTATTAATATTTGCGATTTTTATTTTATTAATCCCGATTTCATTTTTTCTAAAGGTTATTATTCCTAGAGATACTTTATATTGGGTTTTTAGCAGTATTGTGCAGGCACTTTTAGCCTTTGTGGCACTATTTGGCATTATGGTAGTATTTAAACTTCAAAACATTCATGTCAACGAAGAACGTCTTATAGAGGGGTTAAATAAAGGAAATTCAGCATTAGCTATGCTTGGTGGTGACATATCGGCGACCTCAATACAAGAATTATTAAAGAATATTAAAAAATTTGTGGGAGAAGACGATAGAAGCGCAATCAGTGGTTCTCATTATAAAAAATTGAAAGCAGCAAGAGAACTAATCGAATCATATTTACGAGAAAAGATTTTTATACGCGAATTTATGTTAAAATTTATTATTTATACTTCTGGCGTGGTTGTCTTGGCCCTGATTTTTTTAGCAATCTCTCATGTTCTTTATCAATATAACGTAGGCCTCCCGGCTATGTTTTTGATTATTATTCTAACGGTCTATTCGTTGTTTTTAGCAATTAAGGGTACGGCGGATGCATTATTTTAATTTCATAAATGATGTTATGGTAGCGGATTTTTAAATAACAAATAATCAAATTTAATTCCTAAAAATTAATAAAATAATAAATTATGGAAAATAATAATATAGAATGGTTGCAATGTTTGCCAGAACATCCGAAACTTGAAGAAAAAGAAGTTTTTCTTTTAGAAAATTTTAGAAAAAATTATAATGTCTCTAATAAAAATTTTGGCTTGGCTGTTTTGGGGTCAGAAGAATTTTCATTAAGAGTTCAAAAATATTCTTATGATATAAATAAAGAAAAATATCCAAATAAATCAGAGTTTGAAATATTAAAAATTATTTTATCAAGTAGATATTTTGAAGAAAGCGATGAAATAATAGACGGTATAATGAAATCAATTAACACATTTGAAGATTTATGTGAATATGTGAAAAAGAGAGACCAGCAAGAATCTTTTCAACATAAGTCTATGGCCTTGGATCATTTAATAAATAGTGTTATTGCTGGAGAGTTAGATAAAAACAAAAATCAAAAATAAATATGTTTATTGAATTACAATGGGTTCACAACGAATTAAGAAAATGGAAAAATAAAGAAATCTCTTTGTCAGTAAAAGAAGTTTTAAAATTGAAAGAATTTTTGAAAAAGAATAATCCAACAAGTTATTATAGATTGTTTTCAGAAGAAGAAGATAAAAATGAAAAAATAAGACTATGAAAGAAAAAATTAAAAAAATAAATTTATGAAAATAAAACAAATTGAAAAATACATACAGCTTTATAACATTGAGAACTACCTGTTTAAAGTTGTCGGTCCTAATGTAAAAGAAAAGGGATATTTGTCGTTTGACGATTTTTATAATATTTGTATGTGGAAATCAGTTAGGCAAAAACAAAATTATTTAAAAAATAAAAACATGGTTGAAGAAATAACAAAAAATGCTTTTAAGGAAGATAGCGAAACTGAAAAAATAGATATTTTGTGTAAATTAAAAGGTATTGGAATAAAAACAGCATCAGCAATCCTAACGGTAGTTTTTCCTGAAAAATATGCTGTTATGGATGAAAGATGTTTGGACATATTAATAGATTATGGTTTTAAAATTAGCAAGTATGCATCTATAAAAACTTGGGTTTTGTATTTAAATATAATGAGAAATTTGGCAAAAGAAAATAATATTAGCCCAAGGGAGTTAGATATGGCTTTTTTTGCAATGCACAAAGAAAAATTAAAAAAAGAAAATAATAGAAATTTATATAGAAAATAAATAAAAAATGAATTTATGAGAATTATTGGTAAAAATAAAATAATATTAATTATAGCAGGTACTATTTTAGTATTATTTATTGGAATTGCAATTGGTTTGGGATCAAAAAATAATCAATCCGATTTGTCTCAAATTGAATCTCAAAATCAACTCCAGGATGAATCCCAAAATTCTTCTATAATAGATTTGTCCGTTCAGAATAAAAATAATGCTGGTTTAATTAAGGTTACGCGGGTTATTGATGGCGATACTATTAAAATTGAAGGTGGAGAAAGAATTCGATATATTGGAATTGATACACCAGAAACAGTTGATCCCCGAAAACCAGTTCAATGCTTTGGAGTAGAAGCTTCCAACAAGAACAAAGAATTAGTTGAAGGTAAAGAAATTCGTTTAGAAAAAGACATCACAGATAGAGATAAATATGATCGGCTTTTAAGATATGTTTGGGTTGGCGATACTTTTATAAATCTCGAATTGGTAAAACAAGGTTTTGCTTATTCGTATTCCTATCCGCCAGATATAAAATATCAAGATCAATTCGTAAAAGCCCAACAGGAAGCCC
>Ga0307378_10013015_pt1 | contig 10578 bp, 7 predicted proteins | sample UN1MG_FD_202238 | JGI IMG/M metagenome (GOLD analysis project Ga0307378, IMG submission 202238) | Soil microbial communities from Risofladan, Vaasa, Finland - UN-1 | ecosystem: Environmental > Terrestrial > Soil > Coastal area > Acid sulfate soil | place: Finland: Risofladan, Vaasa | collected...
ATGCTGGTCTCTGGATACTTGTTGTAGCAAAGCGGAAATCCCGTCTTTAGCGGGAATGGAATAAGGAATGTTTTTTCTTTATCCAGCATCGAGCATCCAACAACCAGCATCTCTATGCTTTGAGCAGTATATTTGATAAATGCACACAAACGCGTCGGTTTGAGGCGGAGCTTCGCTAGATATTATTCTTCATGATTCTTCCTTCTTTCATTACCAGAACGACCCGCGCAAGTCCGTGTTCGAAAATGGTCAGATCGTCTAAGGGATTTTCATCCAGGACAATTAGATCCGCTATTTTGCCTGCTTCCAAGGTCCCGAGTCGATCTGCAATACCAAGGAGTTCTGCGTTGCTGCGAGTGGCAGAGATAATGGCTTCCATGGGGGACATCACCTCCCCTTTGATGGCCAGCTCTCTTCCCTTGAGGTGTTGTAACGGGCCGATAATATCCGAACCGGATCCGATCCTTACGCCTGCCCTGTAGGCTAGCTCCAAGGCCTCGATGCCTCTTTGACCCACCATCTCAAGCTTTTCGATGGTGTATGGATCCAGCTCTTCCGGACCCTCCCTGATCATGAGGTCATAAATCGTCAAGGTCGGGACGAAGAACGCGCCCTTTTCGGACATCATCTCCGCTGTCTCACCGTCAAGGAGATTGCCGTGCTCGATGCTCCGTACGCCTGCTTCGAGACAGTTCTGAATCGCCCTCGGGCTGTAAGCATGCGCCATCACATAGGATCCGGCGGTCTTTGCCGCCTCGACTGCGGCATGAAGCTCTTGTACGGAAAACCGGGGCTGACCCGGTTTTCCCTTGTCCGTCTTCGATTGGGATACGACCTCCCCATCTGCAAAAATTTTGATTTGATCTGCACCGCGATCAAGTGTTCTTCGAACCGCTTGGCGCACCTCGTCGGGCCCATGACAATTTTCTGGGCGGATACCGAGACTGTTCCGCGGGCTCGGTTCTTTTCCATTTTCCGCCTGCGTCAGGGGTGTCACACTGAGGAAAAGCCGGGGACCACGAATAAGTCCCTCCTCAATGGCGACCCGGAATCCATGGTCCAGCCCTGCCGCATCGCGGAGCGTCGTAAAGCCTAGATTTAAATCCGTTTCCAGCGTTTTTGTGACGCGATGCACATACACCGCGGGCGGAAGCGCAGCCGTTTGATGGAGATAGAATGCCACATTGCCGGGATGAACATGGGCATCAATCAAGCCGGGCATGAGTGTCTTTCCCTTTAAATCAATCACCTTTCCCCTTGGCACCGATCTGCCGGCCCCTTCAGGAAGAATCTCTTCAATTCTTGAACCTGACACGACCAACGTCGCGTCGGGAAGCGGGTCGCCGCCCTGTCCATCAATCAAGAGTGAATTTTTGAATATGATTTTTTCGCCCACATTAATCCTCAATGATATTGCGATTGCAACTCAAACCAGTCCAAAGTTGTTGAGCCGTATCGCTGCAACAGCATTTGAATCTATTAGAAAGGCCTCTTATCCGGACAGCGAACCTGGGGTAATGGCGTAATGGGAAAAACCAAGACATGACCCAGGCACGCCAATATTCTTGTGAAATTGGGTAATCTCAGGTTAATGACTTTCAGATGCTGGTCCCTCATGATAGAAACAGAATTGTTTCGTGCGCTAATGTTCCTTGATAACTGTGAAGGTTAAGATCTTATTATAGCTAAAGATTTTGGAGGAAGGAACTTCATTTCCCCCTTTCGCAAAGAGCGATGAAGGGGCGATTGTCATCAACCCTTTCTTTCGATTTTCGGGTTGAGTTCTTCCCGAAGCCAGTCGGCAAATAGGTTGATGCCCACAACCAGGAGAATCAAAGCTGCGCCCGGGAAAACAATCATCCACCACATGCCGGCATAGACGTAGTTCTTTCCGATGGCCACCATCATGCCGAGAGAGGGTTCAGTGAGCGGAACGCCCACGCCCAAAAAACTGAGGGTTGCTTCAAGCATAATGACGGCCGCCATGTCTACGGCGATGATCACAAAGATAGGGGGGATGGCGTTCGGAAGAAGATGTCTGACAAGCAGTCTCATATCACCGGCCCCCGTCGCCTTGGCCGCCATGATATAGGCCTCCTGTTTCACCTCCAGAACGCTCCCGCGCATGGTCCGGCCATATTTGACCCAGTCTGCGATACAGATGGCGATAATGACAATGATGACGCTGCCACTTCCGAAAATGCCAAGAAACAGGAAGGCCAGAAGGGTCGTTGAAAATGAATAGAAGGTGTCTGCCAATCGCATGGTAATGGCATCAAGTTTCCCGCCATAGTATCCGGCCAGCAAACCCATGATGACGCCAAATGTGCCGGCGATCAGCACCACACTAAATCCTACGATGAGCGACGTCCTGCAACCATAAATAATTGTGCTAAAGATACATCGACCCTGGTCGTCCGTTCCCAGGAGAAAAGGTGCCTGACCCTGTTCCATCCAGATAGGGGGTGTTAAGAAGTGTTCCAGACTTACCTTTTCCAGATCATACGGATTCTGGGGCATTATCCATGGCGCCGTCAGGGCCGCAAGGATGAAGACCAAAAGGATGACGCTTCCCACGATGGCGGACGGATCGCGCAGATAATTGTAGAGCATTCTGGATTTGGTTCTTTTCTCAGTCATAACGGATCTTTGGATTTATGAACGCGTAGAGGATATCGACAATAATGTTCGCTGATATGATAATTAATGCGGCCATCATGATATAGGTGACGATGACCGGCTGATCATTTTCATAGATGGAAGTAAGTAGTAGGTTGCCCATTCCCGGCCACTGAAAGATCGTTTCTGTCACGATGGAAAACGCGATAAGTTCACCGAACTGAAGACCTGCGATGGTTACCACCGGAATCAAAACATTTCTGAGGGCATGCTTGAAAATGACTTTCCTGGGGGGCAGCCCTTTTGACCAGGCTGTTTTGATATACTCTTCTGTCATGACCTCCCGCATGCCCGCCCGGGTAAGTCGCAACAATACGGCCAATTGATACATGGCCAGGGTAATTGCCGGCAAGATGAGGTGTTTGATCCCATCGAGCGTCAATAGCCCGGTGCGCCAGAAACCGACCCGCACCGTTTCTCCCCGACCAAACGCCGGCAGGATACCCACATAGACTGAGAAAATCATAATCAACAGGATACCGATGAGAAAGGTTGGAATGGAAATCCCACCCAGGGATCCGGCCATAATCAACCGATTCCGCATGGCATAGGGTTTCAAGGCGACGACAACGCCCAGGCCAACCCCCACAGAGAAGGCCATGCAGACGGCAATGATGACGAGTTCGAATGTGGCGGGAAATCGCTCGATAATGAGGCCGAGCGCCGGTACCCTGCTCACGTAAGATTTCCCAAAATTGCCGCGAAGCGCGTTAACGAGAAAGCTCCCGTATTGCACATAGACGGGTTTATCCAGACCCAGGGAACGGCGGACCTCTTCCCGTTCCTGAAATGTGGCGTATCTTCCCGCCATAGTGATCACAGGGTCTCCCATGGACTGAAAGATGATAAAACAGAACATGGAAGCGACCAGGATGACAATGATGCCCTGTATCAATCTCCGCGCGATATAAGTTCCCATAGTTCATTGATTCGGGGCCGCATTCCCGCGGCCCCGACAGCTCAATCAGTTGCCCCGCCGCAAGCGGGAGGGGTTTTGAAAATCATAATAAATGATCTTGCTAATTTGCAATTTCCTTGTAGACCATCCACCGGTCTGGACGGGGGCTGAACTTGATCCCCTTTCCCTTTTGGGTCGCGTACAGGTCTACTTGATAATGCAACGGGATCCATATGATCTTCTCCACCATAGCCATCTTGTTAAGGTGCTGCAAAACCTTTCCCCTCTCTGCGACATCGATGATATCCGCCGTGGACTCCAGAAGTTTGTCGATTTCCGGATCGCTAAAATTGGCCCCGTTCAATTCCCCAAAACCCCTCACTTCATCTCGCGAATGGGCAAGCTTAAAATAAGTCCTGCCCATGTCGAAGGTGCCGTCAAACCAACCGATCAGATAGAACTCGAGCTTACCTGCAGATACTTCAGGGAAGAAGATGGATTTGGGTTTCACGTCCAGCTTTGCCTTGATACCCACCTTGGCCAGATACCTGGCCACAGCCTCGGCAATCTTGGCATCCTGAATGTAGCGGTCATTGGGACCGGTAAGGGTCACTTCAAATCCTTTTTCATAGCCCGCTTCCTTTAGGAGTTTTTTGGCCATCTCCAGATCATAGGGGAGTCGTTTTATTTCTGCGTTGTAACCGATCGTGGGTGGATCAGGAACCTGGGCTGCAAACGCCGCATGGCCCCTCATGATCTTCTCGATGATCTCGCCTTCGTTAATGGCCATAAACATGGCCTTGCGCACCCGAATGTCCGCCATGGGTGATCCCGGTTTATTGCCCAATGCCAGGAAGATAGAGCGTCTGGCGGGACGACTGACGATTTCGAGTTTGGGATTGCCCTTAACCTTGTCATAAAGCTCAACCGGCACACCGGTGACAATGTCCACCTGACCCGAAACAAGGGCGGCAAACCGTGTAGAAGACTCCGTGATTGGACGAACCTCGACTTTTTTTATGGGCGGCGCACCTTCCCAGTACTCTTCATTGGCCACCATTCTCACATAGGATCCCTTCGCCCATTCTTCGAGCTTATACGCGCCGGTCCCTATGGGTTTCACCATCACGTCGCCCTGATCTCTGGCCTCGGTGGACTCTTTATCCATCATGAAGATCTGGTGCATGTTATTGGCAAACCAGGGAATCGGCCCCTTGGTTTTGATGACCACCGTATGGTCGTCAAGGATCTCGATGGCATCAATCGATTTTCCGGTATTAATGAATTCCGATACGTCCGGATTGCTAAGACGTTCGAATGTAAATTTCACGTCCGCTGCATTAAAGGGATTTCCGTTGTGAAACTTGACCCCCTTGCGCAGGTAAAACTTCCAGCTTAACGCATCCAGTCGTTCCCATCGCTCTGCCAAGGCCGGAGCGAGAGTTCCCTCAGATCCCTTGCGCTGTAAAAGCCCATCGAAAAAGTTGGCGAAGTATTGCAGGCCAGCGTCCGAATCATCTCCATGAGGATTCATCATCCTGGGTGGATCATCCTGAGCCACGACAATGGACGACGCAGCCATGACTTGCCCTGACACACCAAATACCATCGTTAACGCAACGATTGCAAAGAGTAATATTATTGTCTTTTTCATCATTTAATCTCCTTTTTAAATTTTTTTTTGTAGGTTTGTTAGAAAAATTCACCTCCTTTCAACTTTAGTTTTTCCCAAGGGACTGCCTCGAGGTGATATATTCGGGCTTAAGTCCATTCTCCTCAGCGTAATGTTTGACAGACCGCATCTGGCCAGATGTATTGTATTTTTAACCATTAGTATAGAAAACACGCCACGTAATGATCCTCACGCACATCCTTTAAGATGGGGTCGCTTTTGTCACATTCTTCTCTTCGATACCGACATCTGGGATGGAAATGGCAACCCGGGGGTGGACTGATGGGACTCGGGACATCTCCTTTGAGAACAACCCGTTCTTTTTTTGTCTTAGGATCCGGCACCGGAATGGCCGAAAGCAGGGCCTGGGTATAAGGATGTTTCGCATCTGTGTACAAGTCCTTGTAAGAGGCCATCTCGACGATTTTTCCCAGGTACATGACGGCTATACGATCGCAGATGTGTTCCACTACGGCCAGGTCGTGAGCAATAATGATGTATGAAAGGTCAAACTCCCCCTGAAGATCGATGAGGAGGTTAATGATCTGGGCCTGAATCGACACATCCAGCGCTGAAACCGGCTCATCGCCGATTATGAGATGCGGATTCAGGGCCAGGGCCCGGGCGATTCCGATTCTCTGACGCTGTCCGCCGGAAAATTCATGGGGATATCGGCGCCCTTGCTCCGGTGAGAGGCCCACCTTGTCCAGCAGAAAAGCGATTCGCTCCTTCCTCTCGGCGCCCGGATAGACGTGGTGGATCTCCATGGGATCATTGATGATCTGATTGACCGTCATGCGGGGATTGAGCGACGAGAAAGGGTCCTGAAAGATGATCTGCATCTCCCTTTTGAGTGTTCTAAGTGCAGACTTGCTGGCCTTGTATACATCCTTTCCCTGAAATGTGACCTTTCCGGCGGTCGGCTCGATCAGTCTCAGGACCGCAAGGCCCGTTGTGGTCTTGCCGCACCCGCTCTCCCCCACCAGCCCTATAGTCTCGCCTTTTGCCAGCGTAAAAGAAATTCCGTCCACAGCATAGACGTACCCCACAGTCTTGCCGAGAAGCCCCTTCTTGATAGGAAAATGGACCTTGAGATCTTCAACTGTGAGAAAGTCTTCCAAACTTGGGAGCTCCCTTCAGCGCGTTGGGGCAGGATTCCCCCGCCCTGTTGGTGTAATGACCTGTTGGCGCAATGCGTTTCCCTGACTCGCTCCGCACTCCATCAGTAAAGCCAGCAACGAACATGGTGGTCCTCTCCTGGATCCTTGAATTCAGGAATCTTTTCCCTGCAGATTCCCATGGCCTCGGAACACCGTGGAGAAAAGCTGCATCCAGGTGTCAGTTCGTAAAGGCTGGGGACCATGCCCGTTATCTCCTTGAGACGCCGGCGCCCGTATTGGGCTCTGTCCCCCAGCTTTGGAATGGACCTGAGAAGCCCCTGGGAATAGGGGTGCTTTGGTTCCTCGAAAATAACCGAAGTTTTTCCTTCCTCCACCACCTTTCCCGCGTACATTACGATGACACGCTCAGCAATCTCGGCAATCACGCCCAGATCATGGGTGATCATGATGATGGCCGTATCGTAGTCCTCCTTCAGCTGGATCATCAGTTCAAGTATCTGGGCCTGAATCGTGACATCAAGGGCAGTTGTGGGTTCATCGGCAATGAGGATCTCAGGGTTACAAGCAAGGGCCATGGCAATCATGGCACGCTGACGCATTCCCCCTGAAAGCTGATGGGGATATTCATGGACTCTTTTTTCAGGAGCGGGAATCTGTACCCTGGTGAGCATCTCGATTGAACGTGCCCAGGCTTCGCTCTTTGCATTTCTATCATGGAGGATAAACATCTCGGAGATCTGGTTGCCGATGGTATAGACTGGATTGAGGGAAGTCATGGGTTCCTGAAAAATCATGGAAATGCGATTCCCTCGGATGGTTCTCATCTTCTCCATGGTCAGGCCCACGATATCAATATCGTCAAAGAGAATTTTTCCGTGGACGATTCTGCCGGGCGGAACCGGGATAAGTCGCATGATGGACTCGGCCGTGACGCTCTTACCGCACCCTGACTCTCCCACAATGCCCAGGACCTCCCCCTTGTCAAGATGGAAAGAGACGTCATCGACAGCCTTGGCCACGCCCTCAAAGGTATAGAAGTACGTCTTGAGTTCTTCTACCTGAAGGAGATGGAGACTGTTGTTCATCTTGGCAATCCAGCTTCTCTCTGTGAATTTTTTAGGAAGTCTCGGTTACGGCTGAAGTGTTTTTATCGTAACATTGTAAAACCAAGTTTAAGAGCAGCTTCAAGGCTGCAACTGGCCAGGTGGATGTAAAACGGAGTGCCGCAGCCTCTGCCGACGGTATTTCTATTAAGTTTTCTATTAACAGTAAAAATTTTCAATGTCAATAAAATTTTAAACCTACATTCCGCACTTTGTGCAGGGTGTTTTTTGGAGTTTTCTGGCCGCAAAAAGCCAAGTATGACAGCAAGTTATGTTGTTGGGCACTACACGCATCACTTCCATTTGCGCCATGCGGATCGGCTTTTTCGCTTAATCCCTGGCGCGTCGTGCCCGTTAGGGTCTGCCTAGGAGGCTGTCCGAGAATAGGCTGATTGGCCCATTTTCTCGAAAAAAAATTTAAAATTCTTTTGAAGGATACGCGTCTCTAAATCATAAGTCAACTAAAACACTGTGATAATGGGAAGTGAAAGATTAGTGAAAACAACAAGATATAGTGTATTGGCTCTTGACAACATCTATATTTTGTGGTAATCTTCCTTTACGATTTTAAAAGTAAGAGGGAGTGCCACAATGTCCGTACCTTTCAAAAAAGACCCGATGGAGTTTAAACAGCGGACGCTATTTGCAACCAACGTATTTGATTTACTGCCGTCCGATCATCCATGTTTTGTTTACGAGGACATATTTCAACAACTTGACACATCAAGAGTTGAAGAACAATTCAGCGTTCGCGGTCAAAATGCGTATCATCCACGGCTAATAACGGGCATCCTGATATGACAATCACCATCAATGAGTTGGGTATAGCCTCCACAATTACGTTAATTATTTGTATTGCCATCGTCGTTATCGCGGTAATCTGTCTCTACTTTCGCCGCCGAGCAAAGAAGCGAGGACAGCCAGCCGGACCATTGGAAACCACCAATCAGCACATTCTTATTGCAACTAAGGAGGAGAAAAAAATGGCAAAAGTCCAAAAAAGAAAGATTCACTGGAATGCTTCAAATTCTCCTGCAGTGGTAGGTTATAAGATATATTGGGCGGTTGGTAAGGGAGTCAATTACGATTCTAAGTTTGCCGAAGTTGGCAATGTTACCGAAGTTATTTTGCCTGATGAGATTCCTTCATTTCCTATTGCTGCAGGTAATATAGAGCTCGGCGTTGTAGCTGTTGATCACATAGGAAATGAATCCGATATGACCAAATTGTACGCGCCTTTTGGTTTTACCGCACCGGATGCACCAACAGGGCTCACAGTGGAGACCATATAGCAGATTCGACATTTTCAATGCGGGGCCTTTCGTGGTAAAAGGTAAAAGGGGTCACACATATTTTTTCGAACTCATTTAGAATAATCATTAATATGGAGGGCATAAAAATGAAATGCCCAAAATGCCAGTTTGAAAATGAGGAAAGATCCAAGTTTTGTCTTGAGTGCGGACAAAGATTAGAGCTCGAATGTCCTCAGTGCGGCAAAATATTACCGCTCCTGGCAAAGTTCTGTAATCAATGCGGCCAAAGGTTAGAGGAAGTTGCAGAAGCTGAAAAGCAAGTGGCAGAAGCTGAAGGAGAGCGTAAATATGTGACGGTCTTGTTCTCTGATCTCTCCGGATATACGGCAATGTCAGAGAAACTGGACCCTGAAGAGGTAAAAGAAATCACCAGCCGAATTTTCGGTAATATCTCCGAAGTAATCGGCAAGTACCAGGGATTTGTCGAGAAGTTTGTCGGTGACGCCGTGATGGCCCTTTTCGGTGTTCCAAAGGCCCACGAAGATGATCCCGTGAGGGCGATCAGGGCCGCCAGAGAAATCCACGAACTGGTTGATGCCATAAGCCCGGAAATGGGAAAAAGGATTGGACGACCCATCTCGATGCATACCGGCATCAATACCGGTCTGGTGGTCACGGGCGAAGTGGACATGGAAAAGGGAACTCACGGGGTCGCCGGAGACACCATCAATGTGGCGGCCCGGCTGAGCGCTCTGGCCCGGCCGGGCGAAATTCTGGTGGATTCCGATACCTACCGCCAGGCTGAGGGGCACTTCATTTTCGAAGCCCTGGAACCAACCATGGTCAAGGGTAAAGCAGCGCCTATTCAAGCCTACAGATTCCTATCCCCCAAGGAACGTCCGGTTACCATACACCGCCTTTCGGGCTTGAGAGCCGAACTGGTCGGCAGAAAAGCGGAGGTCGCCCAACTCCGAGAAGCGGTGGAAGAACTCAGAGAGGGGAAAGGAAGCCTCTTCTCGATTTGTGGAGGCGCAGGCACAGGAAAGAGCAGACTGATTGAAGATTTCAAGGCCACTTTGGACCTTGAGGAGATCCAATGGCTGGAAGGACATGCCTATGCCTATTCCCAAAACATACCTTATTATCCATTAATTGATCTCCTGAATCGGGTTTTTCTAATCAACGAGGGGGATTCTCAAGAAAAAGTAAGAGAAAAGGTCGAATCAGGGGTGGAGAACCTGGTAGGGAAACAGGAAGACATTGTCCCTTATCTGGGCACGCTCTATTCGCTCAGGTATCCTGAGGTGGAAGATGTGAGTCCCGAGTTCTGGAGATCCCGTCTTCAAGAGGCAATCCAGACGATTATCTCGGCCCTGGCCCGAGGCGCCCCAACCGTATTCTTGCTGGAAGACATCCACTGGGCTGATCCCTCCTTTGTAGACCTGCTTCGACATACCCTGTTACAGGTCCGGCAACCCGCCATTGTTCTCTGTATTTACAGGCCTGTCTTCAGTCTTTTCACGAGTCAGCAGCTAAGCGGCCTTGCGAAGGTCTACCACGAGATCCGCGTTCAGGATCTGTCCCTTTCAGAGGCACAGGATATGCTGGAATCCTTGCTCCAGACCGGGAGCATTCCTTCTGATCTGAAGCGGTTTGTTCAAGAGAGGGCGGAAGGCAATCCCTTCTACCTCGAAGAGTTAATCAACTCATTGATCGAATCCGAGACGCTGATCCGGGACAAGGGTGGTTGGAAGATCACAAGGCCTATCTCGGAGTCTAATATCTCTCCAACGATCCATGGCCTTATTTCCGGGAGGCTTGATCGGTTGGAAAAAGAGACCAAGCGTATCCT
>Ga0307378_10013017_pt1 | contig 10577 bp, 9 predicted proteins | sample UN1MG_FD_202238 | JGI IMG/M metagenome (GOLD analysis project Ga0307378, IMG submission 202238) | Soil microbial communities from Risofladan, Vaasa, Finland - UN-1 | ecosystem: Environmental > Terrestrial > Soil > Coastal area > Acid sulfate soil | place: Finland: Risofladan, Vaasa | collected...
GCTGCAAACCATGCATCAAACTCTTGAAGGGTTCGGGGATAGTCTACCCCACCGACTGGATATAACTTTTGCTCTTCCATACGGAGAAGTATAACTCAACTTGAGCGAAGTGGATACCCCCCTAAAATTTATCGATCGAGCCCCGCAAAAGCGCCGTGATATATGGAAAAACCTTGGGATAACACCACGGGGAATTGACCGTGAGATTGTGGAGAGCATGCACAGGACGCATATCGGGGTAGATAATGATTATATCAGCCTCATTTTGCAGGGGTTACGCACCTCGCTCTCTGACGGGTGGGGAGGCTCTATGGTAGCCACGGAGCTGTCCGATGCCCTCTTTGGCACCCCAAAGGTCCAGACCTGCCAGAGTAACCTTGGGGTACTCAAGGCGGATATGGTCAATATTGTTTTGCATGGCCATGAGCATCTGCTCACCGAGATGGTATGCCAGGTAGCGGAAGAGCCCGAACTCGTTACCTTGGCCGGGAAAAAGGGTGCCCAGGGGATCAATTGCGTTGGCATGTGCTGCACAGGCAATGAAATCCTGATGCGACGGGGCTTGCCCGTAGCAGGAAATTTTCTGCAGCAGGAGTTGGCCATTATCACCGGAGCAGTTGAAGCCATGGTGGTGGATGTCCAGTGCATTATGCCATCCCTGGCCACCATAGCCGGGTGCTATCACACTAAAATCATCTCCACCACAGCCAAAGCTAAATTCCCCGGAGCCGTGCACATCGCTTTCCATGAAGAGGCAGAACATGCTATCCGGACAGGCCAGCCTATTCAGACAGGCCAGCCTATTCAGACAGACCAGGCTGTTCAGGCGGCTCGGCAGATCGTCAGGATGGCTGTGGAAAACTATCCCAATCGCCATCAGCATGCGGTATGCATCCCCGAAAACAGCATGGAATTTATGGCCGGATTCAGCAAAGAGGCAATTGTCGAGGCACTGGGTGGAAATCTAAGGCCGCTCCTTGATCTTATCAACTCCGGCACTATCCGGGGCATTGCTGCTATTGTCGGGTGCAATAATCCCAAGGTCAAACATGATTTTGCTCATACGACCCTGGCCAGAGAACTTATTAAAAAGGACATTCTGGTGGTGGAAACAGGCTGCGCTGCCATAGCCTGTGCCAAGGCAGGACTCCTGCGGCCTGAAGCAGCCAAAGAATCAGGCCCAGGTCTTTCGGCCCTCTGCCAGCAACTTGGCATCCCGCCTGTGCTTCACATGGGATCGTGCGTGGACATCAGCCGAATCATGACATTGGCTGCCGAGGCAGCCAATGCCCTTAGTGTGGATATCAGCGATCTGCCTCTGGCCGCGGCAGCACCTGAATACATGTCCGAAAAAGCAATCAGCATCGGAGCCTATGTAGTGGCTTCCGGTATCTTTGTGCTCCTTGGGGTTATACCGCCCATTCTTGGGAGCCGGAATATAACTCAGCTTCTGACCCAAACAATTGAAGGTGTGGTCGGCGCCCGCTTTGCCGTGGAACCTGACCCTGTAGCCGGAGCCAGGCTCATCAGCGAGCACATTGAGGCGAAGCGGAAGGCGCTGGGGATATAAGATTGGAGATATAGGAACATAGAATAAACTGAAAATAAGTTTGACAAGTTTCGATCCTCCTGGTAATCTTTATCTACAAAATTTACGGATATTCTGAAGATATCGCTGGAAAAGCAAAATTATGCAGCAGGGACGTCACTTTCCAAACATATAGAGAATAGTCACCCCGCATGATTCAAACGCACTCACAAACCTTGAGTGTCTTCGTATGAATTGCTGGGAGCCTCCATCCAATGCAAAGGCTTCCCGACCGTATGCTGTAGTTGTTTTTAATGCAGGAAACTGTGGCGGCTGTGAGATTGAAATTCTGTACTTTTTTTACCCTGCCAATCAATCCGCCCATTCTGGGGAGGTCTGGACGTAACTCAGCTCCTGGCCCAAAATGAGAAGGTGTGGTCGTTGCCCGCTTTGTCGTGGAACCAGATCCGGTTGCCGAGTCAGGTTCATCATCGAGTATATTGAGGCTAAATGAAAGGCGATGGGGATTAAAAGATAAAAAATTGGGATAAAAGATAAAAATATGTCTACAGAGATTTTGGTCGTCAGTTTAGGAATGTTTCAAACCCTGGCCATGATTATTGGCGGGGCAATTGTTGCTATTAAGAAGGAATTTGATATGAACTCATCCCGGAGGCATATGCAACCAATTCCCATCCACAGATCCTGTGGGGCCTTATCAGCGGATTCTGACTGGTTTGCATCATGTCTATTTTGAATAGTCTATTGGCCGGTTTCTAGAAAAAAATTATGTGCTATGCCATTGAAACTTCACTGATAACGAAAAAATTTACCTCAATCAAACGATTCCGGGATTTATTATTCGCTCCGTTCTCAAAGAAGAAGCTTACTGCGCTGGAGAATGTTTCCCTGAAGGTTAACAAAGGGGAGATATTCTGTCTGCTGGGGCCGAATGGAGCGGGAAAAACAACCCTCATCAAGATCCTCTGCACCCTGATGCTGCCTACCGAGGGCAGAGCTCTGGTTAATGGGCTTGATGTGGTCACGAGTCCTGCTGAAGTAAGACGGGCTATAGGCTATGCCATAAGCGATGAGCGAAGCTTCTACTGGCGGCTTAATGCCTCCCAGAATCTTAAATTTTTCGGGATCTTGAATAATATCCCAACCTCGGAACTGGATCAACAGGTCAAAAGCGTGCTGAAACTTGTTGACCTCGATAGAAGGGCTGACACCCCGTTTAAGGATTTTTCCCTGGGGATGAAGCAAAGACTGGCTATTGCCCGCGCTCTTTTGACTGATCCCGATGTCCTGTTTATGGATGAGCCCACCCGCTCCCTGGACCCTGCCAGCGCCGAATCTCTAAGGCATTTTATTAAGGAGCAGGTCGTTGGCCAGCAAGGCAAGACCATATTTCTGGCTACCCACAACCTAAAGGAGGTTGAAGAGATCGGCCACAGGATTGCCATTATTCTCGACGGGAAAATCAAAGCCTGCGGTGCCCCGATGGAGATGCAGCCCGTTCTTGAGAAATTGGATCGATATGTGATTTGCCTGAAATTTCTCCCTTGCAACTTTTTGGATAGATTGAGCCAAAAGATGGAGGGAATGATAAGCATACGGGTGCTTGACAAAACAGAGCAGGGTACTGGAACGGCGCAGGATACTAAAACAGGGCAGAGTGCCGAAGCAGGGCAGTATGTTGAAACAGGGCAGGGTGTTGAGGTGGAAATCGGCCTGGCCGGGACGGATGGGATGCATGGGATGCATGGGAAAGTCAGATTGGAGATTTCGGATGTTATTGCCTGTATCGTGAATATGGGCGGAAGGATAGAAAGCTGCTTAAAAAAAGAGATCCCTCTTTATGAAATTTACTCAGCCTATACAAAGAATGTGCAAGCAATAGATGGGCAAATAGCGAATGAATAATCGAATTAGCAAACAGCGAATTAGCAAACAGCGAATCAACAAACAACGAATGAACAAACAGCTTGATGGAGCCATAAGGTGAATTTCCTGCGAAAGGCTTTCGCCTTTATTCGGAGAGATTTTATTGAGGAGACGAGTTACAAGTTTGCCTTTTTCCTTCAGTTCTTCGGCATCTTTATCTCTGTCCTGATTTTTTACTTTTTATCCAAGCTCTTCGGAGCAGCGGCCGTTCCCTACCTCAAACCTTACGGCGGGGACTATTTTTCATTTGTCCTGATCGGAGTGGCCTTCACCAATTACCTGGAGGTTTCACTGCACAGCTTCTCCTCCAGCATCAGAAATGCCCAGATGACAGGCACCCTGGAAGCCATTCTGGTTACCCAGACCGAGATACCAACTATCATTATTTCCTCCTCGCTCTATAGCTTTATCTGGACCTCCTTCCGGGTAATTATTTATCTTCTGATCGGGGTTCTCCTGTTTAAGGTCAATATCAGTCAGGCGAACTTTGCAGGTGCCAGCGTGATTCTGCTTCTGACTATTACTACCTTCAGCAGTATCGGCATTCTCTCGGCCAGCTTTATCATGGTCTTGAAAAAGGGGGACCCCCTGGCCAGCCTGTTTTCGGGCCTGTCCTGGTTTTTGGGTGGAGTCTATTACCCAATTGCGGTCCTTCCTCTCTGGATCAGAAGATTCTCTTACCTCATCCCCCTTACCTATTCTCTTGAAGGGATGCGATTTGCTCTTCTGAAGGGCTATTCCTTACGCGCACTCAGCCCCAATATTATGGCCCTTGGCGTATTTTCGCTGATCATGCTGCCTCTGGGTGTCTTAAGCTTTCGTTTTGCAGTAAACAAGGCCAAACGGGACGGAAGCCTTACTCATTATTGAAAATGGCGTCCCCCGAATCCGGGGTCAAGGAATCTCCGTATTAAGGAATCTCCGCATCAAGGAATCTCTGTTGATTCCGTATCTATGAATCACAGGATCAAGTAATTCCAGGATCAGGTAATCCCAGAATCCCCCCGGGATCTATAAAATCATTTGCAATTTGGCTGACTTATTGGCCTCTGGTTGCAAATACGCCCTTTTTACGCATTTTTGCCGGGAGGGCACGATTTTTGTTACTTTTTCTCCATTATTTTGTTGATCTTTATATATAACTAGGTGTAGTATCAAAACATTTCTCCGTTCATGGTATCTTGACTATTCTTAACCATGATTGGAGATTCAACGTGTGGAAATTCAATGTAGATCAGGCGTGAGGGGTTTTTCTGTGGCGGAAACGCAAGTGTTTGCTGTTGACTAAACCTCTTATATCAGTTATACTCTAAATATTATTTTGAAAATCAAAGCGTTTCGTTTATTTTTAAGTTATTTTTTTGAGAGTTCTATGATCGGACATAACAATAAGAGAATTTACGAACTTTTGCTTAGTCAGAAGCTGATTGACCAGGATGACCTCAATAGAGCCATTGAGGAGCAGAAAGTTTCCGGGCAGCCCTTAGAAAAGATTTTAGTAGAATTGGGCCTGGTTTCGGAAGAAAATATATACAAGGCCCTCAGTGTGTATTTGCGCCTGCCTTTTTTCCCCGCATCAGCGTTTCCGGAGACACCGCTCCTGGGCATTGATTTCTCTCCACAGTTTATGAAACAATATAAATTTTTACCGCTGGAGATGAAAGCTAATACTCTGTCCATAGCCACGGGCGCTCCTTTGGATTTTTCCACTATTGACGAGATTGCCCTTTTTGCTAACTGTAAGATAAAACTGTATATCTCCAAGGAAAGCGATATTGTAGCTGCTATTGAGAAGCATTATGGCGGCGGGACCACAACGATGGAGCGGATCATCGGGGATATGAATGAGGATGAGATGCAGTTGGTGAGCTCCGGTGAGGATGAGGACATCAATCAATTGCGGGATATGGCGTCTGAGGCCCCGATCATCAAACTGGTCAACCTGATTATTACCCGGGGGATCGATGACGGGGCGAGCGATATTCACATTGAGCCATTTGAAGATAAGGTCATGGTCAGATTAAGAGTTGACGGAATCCTGCATGACATCGAATCTCCGCCGAAAAGGCTTCAGGCTGCGATTACCTCAAGGGTAAAGATCATGGCTAATCTTAATATAGCTGAGAGGCGATTGCCGCAGGATGGAAGGGTTCGGTTGCGTGTCGCTGGCAAGAAGGTGGACTTACGTGTATCCACGGTCCCCACTCTCTATGGAGAGAGTGTTGTCATGCGTATCCTGGATCGCAGCAGTATTTTATTGACCCTGGAGGAGCTTGGCTTTCCCGGAGATAAATTATCTCTCTTTGAGAGCCTGATTCGAAAATCGCATGGGATTGTCCTGGTTACCGGTCCTACGGGGAGTGGTAAAACCACTACTCTCTATGCGGCTCTTGACAAAATTAATTCCCCGGATAAAAAAATTATTACGGTTGAGGACCCTGTGGAATATCAGTTGAGCGGAATAAATCAGATTCAGGTGAATGGGAAGATCGGCCTGACTTTTGCCAGCGGGCTGCGATCCATTGTCCGACAGGACCCTGACATCATGATGATCGGAGAGATCCGGGACCAGGAGACTGCGGAAATTGCCATTCAGTCCGCTTTAACCGGGCACTTGGTATTTTCCACCCTGCACACCAATGATTCTTGCGGGGCAGTGACGCGGCTTCTGGATATGGGGGTCGAGGGCTACCTGCTGGCTTCATGCCTGGAGGGAGTTTTGGCTCAAAGGCTGATCCGAACTATTTGCAAACGATGCAGGCAGCCGGTGATTCCGGATAAAAAGGCCCTGGCCCAAATGAACCTGCCGTACAAAGAGAATGCTCTGGTCTATCGGGGTAAAGGGTGTGAGGAATGCAAAGGTACCGGGTATAAGGGGAGAGGCGGTTTATACGAGTTATTGGTCATCAATGAAGGAATCCGAAGGTTAATTATTGAAAAAACAGGCGCTAATGTTATCCGGCAGAAAGCTATCCAGGGTGGATTAAAAACTCTGCGTGATGATGGCTGGGAAAAGGTAAAAAAAGGAGTTACTACGATCGAAGAGGTTCTGCGAGTTACCCAGGAGGATGAGTCTGAGGTTTTGGATGCTATCGGAATATAGAAATTCACACCTTCCATCAACGACCATTGAATGCGTTTAGATTCTGATGAGGGTCCCGCACAGGCTTGAGATGGAATAATCCCCGGGGAAATGGGGAGGATTTGCCTGTGCTACCAAAAGGATAATCATGGCAGTTTTTACCTATAAGGCAACGGATCGGCTTGGTAAGCTTGTTACCGGGAGTATTGAAGCAAAAGATAAGAAGGCTGTAATTTTTCGACTGCAGGAGCTGAATTATTTTCCGATCAGGGTCGAAGAAAAAGGAAAATTATCTTCTACTGAGCAAAAGTTCTCCTTTTCTTTTGGTCAGAGGATTAAGAAAAAGGATGTTCTGATTTTTACCAGCCAATTAGCGACGCTAACCTCTTCGGGAGTACCCCTGGATAAAAGCTTAACCATCCTGACTGAGATGACCGAGAGTAAAAAGCTGAGCCTGATCATTGCCGATGTACAGAAAAGTGTCCACGGTGGGAGCCATTTTACCGATGCTCTGGCCCGTCATCCAAGGGTTTTTACCAAACTTTACATAAGCATGGTTAAGGCCGGGGAGTCGGGTGGCGTTTTGGAAAATGTTTTGGCCAGATTGGCGGAATTTCTGGAAAGCTCGCAGGAATTTAAAGAGAGCATTACCTCTGCCATGGTTTATCCGGTGCTTTTGACTTTGGTTGGTGGAGGTGCGGTAGCTATCCTCTTGACCTTTGTGGTTCCGAAATTTACCCAGATCTTTGCTGATATGGGGCAGACGCTTCCCCTGCCTACCCGCTTTCTGGTGGGTTTCAGCACCTTGCTGGTCAGCTATTGGTGGCTGCTCGCTGGAGTGATCCTGGTGGTGTTTTTATCTGTTCGGCAATATCTTAAAACAGAAGGCGGCAAGTGGTTCTGGGATTCACTGAAACTGCGTTTTCCCGTATGGGGGAATTTAACCCAGAAGATTGAAGTTTCGCGGTTCAGCAGGACCTTGGGAACACTGGTTCAAAGCGGCGTGCCTATCCTTCAGTCCCTGGCTATTGTCAAGGACATCATGGGAAATTCCGTCCTGGCCAAGGCCATCAAGGAGATTCAGGGGAGGATCAAGGAAGGGGAGAAAATTTCCGAGCCCCTGCTGCAATGTCATCTTTTTCCTCCTATGGCCATCCATATGATCGATGTCGGAGAAGAGACCGGACAATTGGAGATGATGCTCTTTAAGGTTGCCGACGCTTATGACCGGGAAACGCGCACTGCTGTCAAGCGTATGGTATCTATGCTGGAGCCTGCCCTGATATTAGTAATGGGGCTGGTAGTAGGTTTTATTGTCATCTCCATGCTGATGGCAATTTTTGGAATTAATGATATTCCAATGTAGGATTGGGTTGGAGAATAGATAATTTTATCTCAAGAAGATTTTTACAAAAGACCCAAAAAATTTTCATGGGGGTTGAATATGAAAGATTTGTTAAAAGATTATGGAAAGACTCTAGGCAAGGCGATGCATAAGGGACAAGAAGGGCACACTTTCATCGACGATCGAAGAGGTTTTACTTTGATCGAATTGCTCATCGTTATGATCATCATTGGTCTTTTGGCTGCCCTGGTCGGACCGAAAATGTTCGGCAAAGTGGAAAAGTCAAGACTCCAGGCAGCACGTGCCCAGATCTCGCTGTTTGAAACGGCCCTGGATACCTATCGATTGGATAACCGGCGCTATCCTGAATCCAACGATGGCCTGGATGCTCTTGTAAAGAATCCGGGAGGAGATGAGAACTGGGACGGACCGTATTTGAAGAAAATACCCAAGGACCCGTGGGGGCATGATTATGTTTACTCATGTGATAGCCCTGATACCTATGTTATCGCTTCGTGCGGACCGGATGGCGTGGCGCAAACTGAGGATGATGTTTCCAGCGAGGAAGAAGATAGCGGTAATGCGCAGGGCTCGGTTATTCCTCCAGGGTAAAGGTGTCGGATTATGCATATAAAGCGTTTTGCCCGGGTTGGCGAAAAAGGCTTCACCCTGATCGAGCTGATGATCGTTATTGTCATCATGGGCTCTATGCTGGCCCTGGCTGCACCAAGGATCGGGAGATCCCTGGAAAAGATAAAACTGCAATCAGCCAGCCGGAAACTTTCGGCTGTCTTGCGGTATGCGAGACAGATGGCCATTTCCAGGAAAAAAGAGTATGCAGTGACCTTTGATCAGCATTCCTACACGTATGTAAATGTGTCGAGGAAAACAAATAAGGATTCCGAGTTGACATCCGGCCAGGATGACGCAGGAGCGGATGGCCAGAGTTCTGGATCGGGTAAAAAGGGCCTGGCTGAAAAGGGCATTAATGAGAAAAAAGTTCGCGTTGATTTGTGCGAGAAGATAAAAGAAGAGGAGAAAGAAGATAAGGGTATAAGCCTTTCCTATCAGAAGGAGGGTGAAGGCGAAGATACCTATAATGAGCCCGATAAGGAGAGTGAGATTATCTTTTACCCTAAAGGCGAATCGAGTGGGGGGAAGGTTATTTTGGCTATAAAGGAACCCAGCATGGCCTTTCAGATTGAGGTGGACCCCATCACGGGAAGGGTTGCAGTCAAGAGAAAAACTGAAAATGAATAAAAATTCCGCATGCCGGAACATGGCGCCTGATCCTGGGGCTTCCTGTTTTCCCTCTCCCTTGAGGGGAGAGGACAGGGTGATGGGCGTTCCCTTGGCGCAAGGATTTACTTTACTGGAAGTAATGATTGCGGTAGCCATTCTGGCAATAGGTTTGGTTTCTCTGTTTCGCCTGTTTTCCGGTTCATTGCACTCAGCCAAGGTGTCGGCAGATTACACCAGGGCGGTAATTGGTGCACGGGCTAAGATGGATGAAGTATTAGGCTGCCTGTACGTGGAAGACTTTGACGCATTGGAGAAACAGGGCGAGTTCGGAACCGGGGAGGGAGATGATTTACTCAAAGGTTACTCCTGGGAAGTAATGGATGAGGATTATGAGGTCCCTGAGCTTGAGGAAGAGTGGACCAAGAATAATTCCTCGATAGATGAAAAAAAATTCTTGCTTCGAAAAATTACGGTTCGAGTTTCTTGGAAAAGCGGAAAGAATGATAAAAAGATAGAAGTGGTCACTTTGAAGATGTTTTATCAAAAGCCCTCTTGATATTTTTCTTGAGGCAGGGTAATGTTTTAAGAGGTAATGTTTTAATATGAGGCAGGAGAAGGGTTTTACCCTTATCGAGGTATTGATTTCTCTGACTATTCTTGCCATGATCATGGGAGTGATCATGGGAGGGTTCCGGTTGGGAATCCAATCATGGGAGACTGGCGAGAAAAGGCTGGAAGAGCAGCAAAGGATGCGCTGTGTGTTTGACATCCTGATTCAGGATATAAAATCCTGTATGGGAACAAAGAAGCCAGCTACCTATACGCTCGATGCCGCAGGAGGTAAGCAATCCGACCGGAATCGGCAAAACTGGTCAATAGTATTTTTGGGAGAGGCCGAGAAGGTGACTTTTATTACCGCAGCCTCCGGTATTGACCCTCAGTTGAAAAAGGGAAATCTCCGTTTTGTCTCTTACTACCTGAGCCGGAGTGAGGATAAGCCAGGTCTTGTTATGGAAGAAAGCCCCTGGCTGTATCAGGACCCATTCAAGAAAGTGGGTGAAATAGAAGACGATGCTCTGGAGCCCAAGCATTATATTTATTCCCTGTATCCGGATGTTGTTGATATCACGTTCCAGTATTATGGCGTAAAAAAGCCTCATGGGGAGCCGGAAGCTATCGATGCTGAGCCGGAGTGGTATGATGACTGGAATCTTTTGGAAGATGTTCAGAGCGGAGAGAAGTACCTTAATGAATTGCCGGAAAAAATTCGGGTGACTATTCACAGAAAGCCAAAGGGACAGGGAACCCGGGAGGCGCAGGGAGCTAATGAGGAGGCGGGTGGTCAGGAGATTACGGCAAGTTTTGTGATCCCTATTCCCATTGCAGAGCGAAAGGAGAGTGCCCCCCTTGCACAACAACACGGATGAGAGCGG
>Ga0307378_10013018_pt1 | contig 10576 bp, 8 predicted proteins | sample UN1MG_FD_202238 | JGI IMG/M metagenome (GOLD analysis project Ga0307378, IMG submission 202238) | Soil microbial communities from Risofladan, Vaasa, Finland - UN-1 | ecosystem: Environmental > Terrestrial > Soil > Coastal area > Acid sulfate soil | place: Finland: Risofladan, Vaasa | collected...
GGTGCTGTCAGGTTAAAGCGAACGGGCCACCAAAACCGCGGAACCCGCGAGCTCAGGCCGCAAGTTGACGCCACTCGGCAAGGGCGGTGGAGCGGTTGAGTTTGAAGTTTTCGCGGCTGTAGAGGTGACGTTGCTGGTTGAAACGATTGTGGACTGAAGATTGGATCGAGGCGAATTTCTGCAACGATTTTGCGCTCCTGAATTTCGCCATCGCCCGCTCTCGTCGCCGGAACGGCTGGTGTGAGTTTTCAGCTCTGTTGTTGAGCCAGCGGCCCGTCTCCTGACGTTCGGCATTTCCGATGACCTTCATCGCCGCGCGGTAGGACCGAAGTCGGTCCGTCACGATCGCTTCTGGATGGCCGTATCGTTTCATCGTTTTACGCAAAAACCTCAGCGCGGCCTTGCGATCCCGCTTCTTCGTAACGTACGCCTCCAGAACCTCGCCCTCATGGTCAACCGCTCGCCAGAGATAATGGGTTTCGCCGTTGATCCGGACAAATACCTCGTCCAGATGCCAGCGCCATTGCGGCCAATTCCGGTAAGCTGCAACGCGCTTCTTCCTGATCTCCGCTGCGAACATCGGTCCGAACCGATCCCACCATGCCCTCACGGTTTCATGGCTGATGTCGATCCCGCGTTCGTGGAGCAGGTCCTCCACCTGCCGTAGCGACAGCGGGAAGCGGACATACATCATCACCGCCATGCGGATAATCTCGGGTGAAGTCTTGAAATAACGGAACGGATTTCTCATCCACCGAGGCTACGGGGTGCGTCTCGCCAGCTCAAGTTGGATTCCCCTGACACTGCCGTTCCATGAACTCAATCCGGTGCGCCGGGGGCTACGCCCATGTCTACCGAGCGGGTGCGGCGGTTGCCGATCAGTTCGCGCGCGACCAGCAGAACGCCGAGTGCCAGACCGGCGATGTTCAGTAGAAGTCCATCGACGCCGATGGTGAGTCCGCTTCCGAGGCCCGAAGGCGTCAGCAATCCCAGACCGGCGATCAGGAAACCCGCGCGCATCGGCCAGCCCAGGTTCCGTACCAGATAGCCGACCACGGCAACAGAGATCAGCCACACGCCGGCCCCGGCGGCGGCGATTGCGAGCGCGATCTCCATTATGCCGCCCTTGAGCAACAGGCCGGGCGAGGCGATGAACAGGAACGGAATTAAATATGCCAGCCAGCCGAAGCGCACTGCGGTGAAACCGGTCCGCATCGGGTTGGCGCCAGCCAGAGTCGCGGCGGCGAAGGCGGCGATTGCGATGGGCGGCGTGATCATCGACATCAGGCCGAAATAGAGCACAAAAAGATGCGCCGCCATGGGCTCGACGCCGACCTGCACGATCGCCGGCGCGACCAGCGTGGCCAGCAGCACGTAGACGCCAAGCGTCGGCATGCCCATCCCCAGCACGATACACACTGTCCCTGCCATCAAAAGCAACGCAATCAAGCTGCCTTCAGCGAGCTTAACCAGCGTTGCGGTGAGCGCGAAACCGAGGCCGGAGAGATTGAGGATGCCGATAACGAGTCCGGCTGCGGCGGTGATCATCATGATTTCGACGCAAGCAACGCCTGTCTGGCGCAGGGCGCTGACGATCTCCGCGAAACCCAGACGCTTGCCCCGATAGCCGAAGACGAGCGCGCAAACCAGGAGTGTCAGCCCGCCCCACAGGGCTGCCTCTTCCGGCCGCAGGTTGAGCCAGAACAGGCCGTAGATCAGTACGCCGAACGGCAGCGGGAAATACCAGCCGGACAACAGAACTTGCCTGACCGGGCGGGCCTCTTCGTCGCTCACCCGGTTGATGCCGGCGCGTGCTGCCTCCAGATCGACCACGAAAAACAACGCGGCATAGTAGAGAATCGCCGGCACCGTCGCGGCGATCACCACCGTGCCGTAGCCAACCTCCAGCATCTCCGCCATGACAAAGGCAGTCACGCCCATGACGGGCGGCATCAACTGGCCGCCGGTTGACGCAACGGCCTCGATTGCACCGGCGGCGTGTGCGGCGTAGCCCGACTTGCGCATCATCGGGATGGTGACGACCCCGGTGGAGACCACGTTGGACACCGCACTGCCCGAGATCGACCCGAACAAGCCCGAGGCGGTGACCGCGATCTTAGCCGAGCCGCCGCGGAAACTGCCCATCAGCGCCTGCGACAGTTCGGTAAAAAAGGCCGAGCCGCCGGAAATGAACAACAGGCGCCCCATGAACACGAAGGCGAACAGAACCGTGGTGCCGATCTTGAGTGCAATTCCGAGAAGTGCGTGAGGGTCAAGCGCCAGGCTGATGACAAGTGACGTGGTGTCGATCGGGCGGCCGGTCAGCTTGCCCGGGAGATAGTGCCCCCACATAGCGTAGGCCAGGAACAGGAGCAGCATGATCAGCAACGTGTAGCCGACCGCGCGGCGGAGCGCCTCGGCGACGAGGATCAACAGGATCAGGCCAACGATCAGCGCATCGAGCGGGTCGTACGACATTTCGTTGGCCAGGCGCGGATACGCGATCACGACGTAGACCGAAACCGCGAAACCGATCACGGCGGCGATCATGTCGTACCAGGCGACAGGTCCATCCCGGCCCCTGCCGGGCCGGTAGGTCAGGAACACGATGGGCAGCGCCACCGCCAGCATGCCCACGATGAACTGCTCGTTGTAGAGCGCCAAGCCGACAGCTGTATACAAATCGGCCGCCCAGGCCAGAGAGCCGAGGGTGAGAAGAACCGGGGGGAAGGAAAAAATCAGCCCACGCAGGAAGGCGCGCGGATTGGTCAGCGGAAAGCGTAGGTAAAAAGCGAGCCCGCTCCGCCGCATGTTGCTGCGCGGCGCGGGCTCGCTCGTCATTGTCTCAGCTGGGTCCGGCACTCGCCCGGCCCGTCGTTAGCTGGTCGCGGAGCTACTTAGGCGGCCACTGGCCGACCTCCTTGTAAAACTTGATGGCGCCTGGGTGATAGGGAACGGCCAGGCCCTTCTTGGCCATCTGGCCAGGTCGGAAAGCGTTGAACACGCCGTGCCCGGCGACCAGGCTTTTCTTATTGCCGTGCAGCGCCTTGGCCGACTTGTAGACGATGTCATCCGACACGTTAGCATTCACCAGGATCAGGAAGTCGAAGCCGATTATGGTCACCGGCTTGGTGATATACGGCATGCGTTTCGAAGGCTTGACCTTGGTGAAGAAGGAGCCCGGCGCGATCTTCTGCATCGTGACCAGCGCTTTGGGCGTATTATTCAGGTCAAGAAATCGAATACCGACAGCGGCGTTGGCCTTGCGCACGACTGCCGAGCCGACCGCCAGGAATGAGCCCGCCGCCCTACCGGCGACCATCGCGTCGGTGCCCCGGATGAAGTTGGGGACCATCACCGGCTTTATGTCGGCATAGGTCATGCCCTCGGTAGCGAAGGCGGCACGCACCAAGGTGTCGACTAGACGCTGACTGGTGAATCCAGCCGGAAAGGGCTTTCCTTTAAAGTCGACAAGCGAGCGAATCTTCGAATCCTTGCGCACCATGAAACCGACCTGAAAGGTGAACAGCCGGGTCAGGATACGCAGGTTTGGATGGGGTTTGCCCTTGAACATTGCCTCCCCCTTCAGGGCGAAAGTGGCGTCGATGATGGTCCCGGTGGACATCTCGACACGTCCCTGGTTGAGTTGAGGAAAGTAGATGTTGGAGCCGCCGAAGCCGACGGCGCGGGTGTTCAAGCCTGTTTTGTCGCCGATAACCTTGGCCACCGTGGAGCCGATCGAATAGGCCAGCGAGCCCTGCGGCAGCGTGCCAATTGTAACCGTCTGCGCGGCCGCGGTGCCGGCCATGCACGTTATGGCGACAACGGTGATGGCGAGCCGCAGACCCAATTGCAATCCGTTCATCGGACACCTCCCATCTTAGGTTCTCTCGATTTTTGTTCTTCGCGCGGTCATGATGCCCTTCTCGGTGATTGTATGCAAAGCGGATTACCGGATTGGCCCGGCGGCCCGTCTTCCGGGCTGGGGTACTTGGGCCTAAGCTCGGCCTAGCGATCTCTGAACATCTCACAAGGACGGGGCAGCAGATGAAGCAACGCACGATAGTGGCCGAGAGCGTGGGCGAAGCATACTTGGCTCTCTTGGCTGATCGCGGCATCGACTATCTGTTCGGCAATTCTGGCACCGATTTTCCCTCGATCATCGAGGCATTCGCCAAGGCTGCCGGCGACAAGACCAAGGCGCCGATCCCGGTGACGGTGCCGCACGAGAACTTGGCGGTGGCGATGGCCCACGGCTACTACGCGATCACCGGGCGTCCGCAAGCGGTGATGTTCCATGTCAATGTCGGCACGGCGAACGGCATCACCGGCGTTCTAAACGCCGCGCGCGACAACGTGCCGATCCTGTTCACCGCCGGCCGCACGCCGATCAACGAAACCGACGCCCACGGTGCGCGAAGTGTCTTCATCCACTGGGGCCAGGAGATGTTCGATCAGGCCGGCATGCTGCGCGAGGCGGTCAAGTGGGACTACGAATTGCGCACGCCCCAGCAGCTTGAAACCGTCGTCGATCGCGCGCTCAGCCTCGCCATGACCGAGCCTCGGGGACCGGTGTATCTGTCCCTGCCGCGCGAGGTGCTTGCCGAAGTGCCCGGACGCTTCAGCTACGCCGACGGTGCCGGGCGGCGCGGGGCGGCGACCGCGCCCGCGCCGGATCCAGCCGCGATCGAGAGCGCCGCGGCGCTTCTGGCGGGCGCCGAAAGCCCGCTGATCGTGACCGCGACTGTCGGTCGCGATCCCGGCGCCTTCGCGCGGTTCGCGGAGCTTTCCGAACGCTTTGCGCTGCCGGTGGTGAGCTATCGGCCGCGCTGTCTCTGCCTTTCCTCCGATCATCCGATGCATGTCGGTTACGAGCCAGCGCCATTCCTGAAGGAAGCGGACGTGATCCTGATACTCGATTGCGACGTGCCCTGGATACCTAGCCTGCATTCGGTCAACCCGGCGGCCAAGGTCATCATGATGGGCGCCGACCCACTCTTCGGTCGCTATCCCATCCGCGGCTTCCCGGCCGATCTAGCCATCACGGGAGCATCGCTGTTGGCCTTGCCGGCGCTGATCGATGCGATGGCCGGCCACGAGAAGGCGGCTGCGACCCGGATTTCATCCAGGCGCAAGCGGGTCGCCAAGCTCCGCGCGGTGCAAAAAGAGCAGCTGGCGGCGGTGCGCTCCGCCGCCGCTGAGAGCACGCCGATGAGCGCGCCATGGCTTGCCCACTGCATCGAACAGGCGAAGGGAGCCGAAGACATCGTGGTCAGTGAGGCGCAGCTGCCGATCGCCCATATGTCGTTTACCGAACATGGCACCTATCATGCGACCCCCCCGGCGGGCGGGCTGGGCTGGGGGCTCGGCGCGGCGCTCGGCATCAAGCTTGGGGCGCCTGAACGGACCGTTATCTCGGTCGTTGGCGACGGGGCCTACATGTTCGGCGGGCCGACCCCGGCGCACTACGTCTCAGCATCGATGGACCTGCCGCTGCTCACGGTGATCCTGAACAACCAGATGTGGGGCTCGGTTCGCAAGGCGACCCTGGGCCTCTATCCAGACGGGGCCGCGGCCAGGAGCAATCGGGCGCCCCTCACAGTTTTCGATCCGGTGCCCGAATATCACCGGGTTGTCGAAGCCTCCGGCGGCTATGGCGAAAAGGTCGAGACGCCGGCGGATTTGCCCGCGGCGCTCGAACGGGCGTTGGCCGTTGTGAACGGCGAAGGCCGCCAGGCCGTGCTTAATGTGATGACAAGCTACGGCGACGACCAGGCGCTCGCCGACGCCCGTCGGTAACCGGCGTCGCGTCGCCACCGGGTCGCACAGGCGCGGGCCGCTACCCGAGTTGGGGAAAGGGAAATGATGCAGGAAGTCAGGATCGACCGTACCAAGCGGCTATACGAAGAACCCCATGTCGGGCACAACCGATACCATCCCGATATCGAGCCGATCCTGGAAGTCGCCGCCGGCGAAGAGATCGTCCTGGAGACCCGCGATGCCGTGGACGGCCAGTTGCCGCCCGATGCAACCGTGGCCGACTTCGCCAACTTCGAGCGGGGTGCCGTGCATCCCCTGACCGGACCCGTATTCGTCAAGGACGCCGAGCCGGGCGACGGCCTGGAGATCGAGTTCCTTGACATTGTCCCCCAGCCCACCGCCTTCAGCGCCATCCTCCCTGGCCTCGGCTTTCTGCGCGACGTCATGACGACGCCCTATCTGGTGCATTGGCGGATCAGCGACGGTTGGGCGACGTCGGAGCAAATCCCCGGTGTGCGCATACCGGGTGCCCCCTTCATGGGCATCTCCGCGGTCGCACCCTCAGAACAGGCCCTGAAGGAATGGACCGAGCGCGAGGCCCGCTTGCTGGAGCGCGGCGGCATGGTCGTGCCGCCCGATCCGGCCGGCGCGGTGCCGGGCGGGGCGTGCGGCATCAGCGGCCTGCGCACCAATCCGCCGCGCGAGAACGGCGGCAATTTCGATGTCAAGCAGCTGACCAAGGGCTGCAAGCTGATCCTTCCCGTATTCACCCAAGGCGCGCTCTTCTCCACCGGGGACGCGCATTACGCCCAAGGCGACGGGGAAGTCTGTGTCACGGCGGTCGAAATGGGGGCCGAGGTCGCGGTTCGTTTCAAGATACACAAGGGGCTTTTCGAGAACCGTAAGTTCAAGGCTCCGGTTTTTTCGCATCAGGAGTACTTTGCCGACCCCGAATATGCGATGCCGCGCCGCTTTCTCGGCGTCATGGGCATACCGGTGGACGAGAACGGAGAAAACGACGGCGAGAACCTGACGCTCGCATGCCGGAATGCGGTCCTCAACATGGTCGAGCTGTTGCAGGAGCGTGGCTTCACCCGCGAACAGGCCTACGTGATCTGCAGCGTGGCGGTCGACCTGCGGATCAGCAATGTCGTCGACGTTCCCAACTTTGTCGTTTCCGCCCTGCTGCCCGAGGCCATATTCGACGGCGATTGAGCTGACTGCCCCCCGGAGAGTCACCGACCCCGGAGCGCAGGCCAGGATCGACCGGCATTCGGGCGAACATCCATTCGCTTCGATCGACCTGCAATCCATGCCACCGGAACTCCAGCATCCCTGGTAAGCTGCGCGCCTTTATGGCTTACATCGGCGGGTTCCCGGAATACGTCGCCACGTGCAACGATGTCGTCGCCCGGGGTTACGAGGGGTATTCTTTCGGCGAGTAGTTGATGCGCAGAACGCCTGGCCGTTACATCCCACTGGGTGCTGTTCGGCGTCTCTACTTGTTACGGCCCGGCGAGCCCACCGCGCACTTCGCAGCAGCGCATGGAGGGCGTAGTCGCCCCTGAGCCGAGATAGAGTATTGACGCCAGATAGAGTATTGACGGAGGACGAACGGAAGCGGGCGACCTGAATGCCCGGCTAGCAACAAAGGGAGGGGAGCAATGAATCCAATAGCATTGTTGACAGGCGCCGCAGCGTTGGTGGCGGTGGCGTTCCATGGCGCCACTGATGCTCTGGCCGCCGAGGTCGAGCTTAAGGCGGTGACCGGCGTCTCGGGCCGCTCGGTCGTTTCCAAAGTGTTCCTGCGCTGGGTAGCGGACGTCAACAAGCGCGGCAAGGGTCTGGTCAGGATCAAGTATCTGGGCGCTGGCGAGATCACACCGCCGTTCCAGCAGGCGGCGGCGCTCAAGCGCGGCCTGTTCGACATGCTGTACGCACCGGCCGCGTTCTATGCAGGTCAGGTCAAGGAGGTCGACGCGCTGATCGGGTCCAACAAGCCGATCACTGAACTGCGCAAGAACGGCTCGATGGACTACCTTGAGAAGCTGTGGCAGGCCCAGCTCAATTCGCACATTCTGGGCTGGTTCGACACCGATGTGCGCTTCCACATGTATTTCGGCGCCAAGGGAAAGCCTAGGATTCCGCAAACTGAGGCGGAGATGCGGGTGATGCTGAAGGGCATCAAGATGTTCTCCACGCCGACCTTCCGCGAGTTCCAGATCATGCTTGGCGCGACCCCGGTGGCGCTCAAGGTGCCTGAAATTCTTCCGAGCATGGACAAGGGCGTGATCCGGGGCTACGGCTGGCCCGAATACGGCATGACCGGTCTGGGCATGGCGCGGGTGACCCGCTATCGGCTCGATCCGACATACTATCGCGGCAACATCATGACCCTGGTGAACGCGCGCAAATGGAACTCGCTGCCGCAAAAGGTAAAGGCGTTCCTGACCGCAGAAGCAATCAAGTACGAGACCGCATCGGCGGTCTACGTGCGCGCGGAGGTCGAGCGCGAGCAGAATATTCTCAAGAAAGCGGGGATGAAGGTACTCACCCTCAAGCGTGAACTGGCCAAGAAATACCGGGCCTGGGCCCACGGCATCGCATGGAAGCGGCTGGCGCGGCGCTCGCCCAAGCACGCGGCAAAGCTGAAGGCGCTGATGTACGACCCGGCGCTCGACTGAGCCGCCTGAGCAGCGGCGCTGTGTCGTGAGACAACTCAGTCGCGCCTATGACTGGGTGATCATGGCGCTTGCCTGGCTGGCGGGCGCCATGACGCTTGCGATCTTTGGGCTCGTGGTCGTAGACGTGACCGTCCGCGAGGTCTTGGGCAGCTCGCTCAATTTCACCATCGGCACGGTCGAGTACGCACTGCTTTACTTCACCATGTTCGCCGCGCCTTACCTGGTGCGCACCCACGGGCATGTCTATATCGAAGCTCTGATCACGCGGTTGCCCGATGGCATCCGGCGTTTGCTGGAGAAGGTCACCTACGTGATCTGCGCGGCATCCTGCGTGGTCTTCGCGGTTGTTTCGACGATGCTGCTGGTCGAGAAGATCGAGACCGGCGTCATCGACATCCGCGGCGTCGATTTCCCGGGATGGCTGGTCGTCGTGCCGCTGCCGATTTGCTACGGCCTGGTCACCGTGGAATTCCTGCGCTTCCTGTTCGGCCGAGATTCGATGTACCGCGCCGGCGGCTCCACGAGCGATTCGCTATAGCATCATGGCCTGGCCATTCGCCCTTTTGGTGCTGCTCGGGTTGATCGTCTTTTTCATGGCGCTCGGCCTGCCCGTCGCGATCGCGTTCCTTGCCGCCAACATCATCGGCGTCATGATCTTCATGGACGGTCTTCCGGGGCTGATCCAAATCGCTGAGAACTCGACCGGCCTGATCACGACCTACCAGCTCGCGCCGGTGCCGTTGTTCATCCTGATGGGCGCGTTGTTCTTCCACACCGGTCTGGCGCAGCGGGTGTTCGATGCGCTCGACAAGTTGCTCGGCGGGTTGCGCGGACGCCTTGCCTACCTGACCGTCGGCGGCGGCACCCTCTTCTCCACCCTGACCGGCAACACGCTGGCCAATACCGCGATGCTGGGCTCGCTCCTGGTCCCGGAGATGCAGCGGCGCGGCTACGATTCCAGGATGTCGCTGGGGCCGATCATCGGCACCGGTGGGCTCGCCATGATCATCCCGCCCTCGGGGCTGGCGGTGCTGCTCGGCAGCATAGCCAATATCGATGTCGGCAAGCTGCTGATCGCGGGCCTGATCCCGGGCCTGATCCTAGCCTTCATGTTCGTCGTACTGATCACGGTCCAGCTGCGCATCGATCCTGATTGCGCGCCGTCCTACGATCTGCCGAAAGTCTCGCTCAAAGACAAGCTGGTCGCCTTCGTGGTCAACATCCTGCCGATGTCGTTGGTGGTGACTATGGTCATCGGATTCATCATGCTCGGGATCGCAACGCCAACCGAATCGGCGGCGTTCGGTTCGGTCGGCGTGATAGTCCTGGCGGTGGCGTTCAGGCTGTTTTCGTGGGCCGCGCTTCGCCAATCGGTCCAGGGAACTATGCGGGTGTCGGGGATGGTGTTCTTCATCATCGTCGGCTCGGCGGTGTTCTCCAACTTGCTCGCCTTCTCCGGCGCGACCCGGGGGCTGTTGCAATGGTCGACCAGCTTCGAGCTCGCGCCCTGGGTGCTGCTCGCTGTGATGTTCCTGGTTCTCCTGTTCCTTGGCATGTTCATGGATCAGGTCTCAATGATGCTGATCACCGTGCCGATCTTCTTCCCGCTGGCCCAGTCCGTTGGCTACGATTTGATCTGGTTCGGCCTGATTGTGTTGCTGGCGCTGGAAATGAGCCTGATGACGCCGCCGTTCGGATTGCTGCTCTACGTCATGCTCGGGGTCGCGCCGGCCGGCACCAAGCTCTCGCACGTCGTCCGCGCGGCGGTGCCCTACCTCGTCTGCGACGTGATCCTGGTAGTCATCCTGGTGCTTTTCCCGGGGCTTGCCCTCTATCTTACCCGATTCATGTGACATCAAGGGCGCTATCAGGCAAACCCGACCCGGCCTATGGGGTGTGTCAGCCTGCGGCGTTTCCCAATCCACGGCAACTTTTCCGTCGTAGGCCTGTCGGCTGCGTCGGGTGCTGCTGTGCACTGATGGCCCGGTTGTTCGTCGGCGGCAAAAGGACATTGTCAGGGCAAATGGGGCAGGCTTGGAAAGGCCTCTTTGTTAAAGTTCTCAGACCGCCAGTTGCCGCCACTCAGCCATTGCAACTGAGCGGTCATTCTTGAAAGTGTCACGGCGGACCAG
>Ga0307378_10013019_pt1 | contig 10576 bp, 11 predicted proteins | sample UN1MG_FD_202238 | JGI IMG/M metagenome (GOLD analysis project Ga0307378, IMG submission 202238) | Soil microbial communities from Risofladan, Vaasa, Finland - UN-1 | ecosystem: Environmental > Terrestrial > Soil > Coastal area > Acid sulfate soil | place: Finland: Risofladan, Vaasa | collected...
CCAATGTGCGCATAATGGCTTCGGTAGCCAGCATGTGCTTGATCAAATTTTCATTTTTTACCTTTTCACGGATAAGGGACAGTGCCCGGTCTCTATTCATGATATTTTTATGCTCCAAGGGTTAACAGGTTCAAAGCGTTAAGAGTTTGTAACTACTCAGGTTCATAGTGGCAAAGGCACAGAGGGGTTTATGGGTTTTTCGAGCGTCTGGCCATGCTGTGTTCGGTTCCGTCCAGCAATCGCTGAATATTTGCCTTGTGCTTAAAGATCAGCAAGATAGCGGCGAGCAGAGAAACAAAGAGAAGGGGGAGGCCAGCTCTGTAAAAGAGAAAAGTGAAAAAGGGAAGCACCAAAGCAGCCGAGATAGAAGCTAAAGAGACATAACGGCTGATGGCCAGCACACCCAGCCAGGTCAGCAGCGCGAAAAGAACGGCATAAGGGGCCAGAATGAGAAAAACTCCAAGGCTGGTGGCTACGCCCTTACCTCCCCTGAATTGGCTGAAGATGGACCAGTCGTGGCCAATAATGGCCAGCAATCCCATAATCGCTGGCATAGCCGGGGAGGAGAAAAAAACCTTTCCCAGGGAAACTGCGGCCATCCCCTTGCACAGGTCTCCAAGGAGTGTAAAAAGGGCGGGTTTTTTCCCGACTGCGCGCAGCACATTGGTAGCACCGGGGTTTTTGCTTCCAACCTGCCGAATGTCAATCCGGTAAAGCCGTGCAATCAGTATACCGCAGGGAATGGACCCCAGAATGTACGCTATAAGGAAAAAAAAGGCTGATTTTAAGATTACCATACCATTAACCTGCTATTAAAAGAAAGGGGTTAGGGGTTAGGGATTAGTGGTTAGGGGTTGAAAAACTACCCTATTCCCTAGTCCCTATAATCCCTATTCCCTATTCCCTAGTCCCTAATCCCTAGTCCCTATTCCCTAGTCCCTATTCCCTTAGATGGTCATCGTGACGTTCTTATTAAATTCGATCACATACTCAATGCCCGATATGATAGCCATAATCATGGCCACCCAGAGCAGGATGCGGCCCACGGGGAATCTGTCCAGCATCAGGTAGGGAGACTTATCCATGATCAAAAAAGAAATAGCCAGAAACTCGCTGACCGCCTTGTATTTTCCCAATTTACTGGCCGCAATGACCAACCCCTGGGATGCGGCCACAGAGCGCAGTCCGGTAATGGCAATCTCCCGGCTGATAATGACCACCACTATCCAGGCCGGGGCCAATCCCATTTCAATCAGGGAGATTAAAGCGGAGGAAATAAGCAACTTGTCGGCTATCGGGTCCAATAGCTTACCAAAGGTCGTGGTCTGCTTTGATCTTCTGGCAATATATCCATCCAGCCAATCGGTCAGGGCCGCCAGTAAAAAGATAGCCAGGGCCAGAGGCATACTGAGGCGGGTCAAAAGCACTGTCACCAGGACAGGGACTAAAAAAATCCGGATTATAGAGAGTTTATTCGGTAGCGTCATAATGGCTTTCAGCCTGTTATTTGTTCACGAGATCCATATAAATTTGTCGGGAATTTTTCTTTTTCCCCTGCAAGGTTTATCCATATCACAGTTTATCCTCGTGGTCCCCTGTACACAGTTCCTACGGTTCACGGGGACATTCCCTCGCCCCATTCCCTGGCCGCGCGCGCCTGCTTACCCTTGGCCGATGCTTCTTTCAGAGGCCTACTCGCCTGACCAGCTCAGCTTTAAGGATCTGGAAAATATGGGCGTGCTCCAATATACCTACCAAGGTTTTGGTCTTGCCATCTACCACCGGCAGGTACGCTGTTCCTCTCTCCAGGAATAAGTCCATGGCTTCCTTCAGCGTCCCCGATGGAGGGACACAGGGGAAATCGCATCGATAAAAATCCCGTGCATACAGAATATCATTTAAGCTTTGGTCCAGCAACACATTCCTTGCTTCATGCAGAGTAATGGCTCCCAGGTAAACCTTGTTCTGGTCAACCACGGGAAAGAATATGCTCTGGCTGTCCCTGAAAAGTTTCATAACATCCTTGACCAGCATATCTTCGTAAATGAGGTCGACATCGGTGTCCATTGCTTCTCGTACGTGCATGGTAGCCAGGATGTGCTTTTCAAAATCCAGGGTTGAGGCAATTTCGTGGGTCACTCGATACAATGAGGCTAATTCTTCCCTCGAATATCTCAGCCGCTCGGCCAGCTCATTGATCAAATTAACAATCTCTCCGATCTCGTCCGTGGAGGAGAATTCAATCTGTTTCAGATTCCCCGATATAACCGAAATCCCGCGCATTCTGCCAATAATTTCCCTGAGCGGATAATCAACCATCCGCTGTAAGGTAATATACAGGATGGTAAGGATGACCAGGATAGTGACCACGGAGCTTGCTACCAGTTGAGTCAGCAAAATCGCCTTTCGCTTATCGGTTTTGGCCTGGACAAAGTCAGCCAAAAAAAACCCCAGAACTTTTTGCCTGCCCGCATGGCAGTGCTGGCAAGACTTTTGGTTTAAGATTGGGGTAAAATGCCGGATCACCTTTTTGCCTTCGGAAAAATAGGTCTGAATTACCGGGCGCGGGGTCTCAAGGCGATTGTTATCGTGGCAGAGGAGGCATTCCTGGGTTGCAGCGTTAACCGCGTCTTTTGAGTTCGATCCCTGGCTGTCATAAAGGACTTTCCCTCCTTTCGTCAGCAGCCGGATTCGACTAATGTCCAGCCGCTTTCCGAACTCGGATAGTCTTGCGCGGATCTGCCCGTAGTCCTTCCTGATAAAAGAATCCTCAAGGCCGCATGTCAGGAGATTCATCAATTGGTTTTGACAGTTGATCTTATCATGGTATTCCCATGAGGTACTGCTGTACGTAAAGAGAGCAATAAAAGCTGCTCCCATAAGAATAATAGGGATAAGGATAGTAGTGATAATCTTTACGCTGAGTTTACTAAGCCCAATTCGATCCATGTTTTCTTCTTCTTTTGGGCAAACGGCTAATAAAACAGGCGATATATCAGACTGGGGTGTGTATGCTCTTTAAGCATATAATGATGAATATCGGGCCTGGTTATATAAACTTCCATTATATATTTTTACCATTATTACCCAGGCTATGTCAAGAACACATCGTGACATCCATGCAGCCTTTACATAAAAAGGCTCTTGAGAACACCCTTTGGTGTTCTCAAGAGCCTTCGGTTATGTCGGAGACTTTTTTAAAGGTATCCCCTTTCAGGCTTTATCCATTTCCTCACGCCTGAGCAGGTTATTCCACTTGGCGTCCACACCTTCCTGGAGCCTCTGCAGAATATGCTCATTTCCTGGCTTGAACAGATGTTTGAATCTGCCCTGCAATTTCAGCCAGTCCGTAAGGGGTTTCTTCTCTTTTGGTTTATAGTTAATAGTCAGCTTGCCATTCTCAACTTCATACAGAGGCCAGAAGCAAGTCTCAGCCGCCAGTTTAGACAACTGAATGGCCTGATCGATCCCGTTTCTCCATCCCCGGTGGCAGGGAGCAATAACATTTAAAAATTTTGGTCCCTTGATGGAGAGCGCCTTTTCCACCTTCCGGTTCAAGTCCTTCCAGTTATGCGGTGAGGCTTGAGCCAGATAGGGAATATGGTGGGCCTCCACCACATCGGTCAGATCTTTGCGGTATTGCTGCTTTCCGGGAATCACCTTTCCGGCAGGGCTGGTGGTGGTGTCAGCGCCCAAGGGGGTAGAGCTGGATCGCTGGATACCGGTATTCATGTAAGCGCCGTTATCGTAGCAGACATAGAGAAAATCATGCCCTCTCTCAAGGCCTCCGGACAAAGATTGCAAGCCTATGTCATAGGTTCCGCCGTCTCCGCCAAAGGCAATGAATTTGATTTCTTCGTTAACCGGCAATTTTCCTCTTCGCTTCAGGGATTGGTACATGGCTTCCACTCCACAGACCGTAGCCGCGGAATTTTCAAAGGCACTGTGAATGAAGGGGACTCTCCACGAAGTATAGGGATAGATGGTAGTGGCAACTTCCAGACATCCGGTAGCACTGGAAACTACCACGTTTCGTCCGGCTGCCAGAAGGATCTGCCGGACAACGATCGATGCCCCGCAACCGGCACACAGACGATGTCCTCCGGCCAGGAGCTCTTCTCTCTTGGATAACTCTTTTAATGTGGCCATTTTTCTCCTCGATCTTTTTTAAAAAGCCCTATTCCCGGACAGTGAGATAGGTGATGAGTTCTTCGACCTTCCCTGTTTCTTTGATTTTCTGAAGATCTCCTATGACCTGCTCAATATGGGAAATTCCAAGATCCCTGCCCCCAAGGCCGTAGATATAATTTACCACCTTGGGACGATTGGGTTGATCGTACAGGCTAGAGCGAACTTCGGAAAAAACCGGCCCGCCGGCAGCACCAAAGGAATCACAGCGATCCATAACAGCCAGGGCCTTCAAATGCCCCAAAGCTTCCTGCAATTCCTCCATAGGGAAGGGGCGAAAGACGCGAAGCTTTACCATGCCCGCCTTGATTCCCCGATCACGCATCAGATCCACCACGTACCGCGTGGTTCCGGCTGAAGAGCCCAGGGTGAGGATTCCGATCTCTGCATCCTCCAGGCGGTAGGGTTCAAAGAAACCATACTTTCTTCCGCTTAAAGCGGCAAAGTCCTGTGCTGTTTTTAAGATTACCGGCTTGGCTGCTCTCATGCCCTCGGTCTGCTGGCGCTTATGCTCGGAGTAGTAATCCTGTAGATCCAGCGGACCATAGGTAACCGGCTTTTTTATGTTCAATAAAGGATAAAAGGGGATATATTCCCCGATAAAGTCTTTAGCCTGCTGATCAGACAACATCTCCAGATTCTCGATGGAATGGCTGATGATAAAGCCATCCATTCCAACCATAACCGGAAGCCGCACATCTTTGTTCTGGCCGATAATCATAGCCTGAATAAGGTTATCGTACGCTTCCTGTCCATCTTCCGAATAAAACTGAATCCATCCTGAATCCCTGGCACCCATCCCATCACTGTGGTCCCCATGAATATTGATGGGAGCACTTAAGGCCCGATTAACTACCATCATGACAATCGGCAGGCGATTGCCGGAGGCGATGTAGAGCATTTCCCACATCAGGGCCAGCCCATTGGCCGACGTTGCGGTCATAACCCGTCCGCCTGCCGCTGAGGCACCGATACAGGCACTCATCGCACTATGTTCACTCTCTACGGTCACAAGTTCCGTGTCTACCTTGCCATCGGCGACAAACGAGGCGAACTGCTGCATTATTTCCGTCGAAGGCGTAATCGGATAGGCAGCACATACATCCGGATTGATCTGCCTCATAGCATTGGCCACGGCGATATTGCCGGTCATAGCTACCGGTTTTCCCATTTCGTTTAACCCCCTTCCTTGACTTGCGCTGGTATCCTGTTAGAGTTTGGCTTCCTCGATCATCTGAATCGCTTTGGCTGGGCACTCCTGTGCACAGATCCCGCATCCCTTGCAATATCTTAAGTCGATTCCCTTGATCTTTTCATCCTCGACCATGACGGCTGAGTCAGGACAATAAATCCAGCAGAATAAGCAATTCTTGCAGGCATCCCTATCCACAACGGGCCGATAAGTCCGCCACCCCCCGGTTTCGTACTGAGCCGAATTTCCAGCCTCTGGAATCAGCCCTCCGATAGGAATCTCCTTCCACCCCTTTAAGCTCTTGATACTCATTCGCCTTTTACCTCCTCATAGGCCCGCGTGATGGCTTCAATGTTCTTCTGCACCACTTCTGCACTCAACTTTTTTGACAAATTGATCTTGGTATCTTCGATCAAATGCTCTTTGCTGATGATACTCGTTACTTTGGCCAGAGCTCCCAGTATAGGGGTATTAGGGATAGGCCGCCCCAGGGTCTCGAGTGCAATGCGCGTTGCATCAATAGTAAAGACTGATCCATTGGTGATCCGGTAGGTTTCCCGCACCTTTTTCGGCTCATCCGGCGTATTAATGACGAAAATGGCATCAGGAGGGGTCCCTTCCGTCACATCCACCGAGGCCAACAAGGTGGGATCAACAACAGCCACGATCCTGGGATTCGTAACCTGGCAATGGAGCGTTAACGGCTTGTCCGAAACCCGATTGTAAGCCCGCAATGGAGCCCCCATTCGTTCCGGCCCGTACTCAGGGAAGGCCTGGACATACTTGCCTTCGCTCATAGCCGTTTCAGCAAAGATTTTGGCTGCCGTGACAGCCCCTTGCCCTCCCCTGCCATGCCAGCGCACTTCAGTTATTTCCTGCATAACCGATCCCCCTTCTAAAAGTTGATGAAAGTTGATGAAAGTTGATGGTGGATAAAAATTGATCTCCCCGGACAGGGGAAATCTCCCTGGACTTGCACCCCTTTAAGGACTTCCGGATTCCAGCCTTCGCAAGTTCGCAAGAATGACGGACACTGGATTTTTTTGCTTCCCCTACATTTCCAGCTTCCCCTCAAGGGCTTTGGTAATGGTGACCTCATCGGCGTACTCCAATTCGCTTCCCACAGGAAGCCCCCGGGCTATACGATAAACCTTGACCCCCAAGGGTTTGAGAAGTCGCGAAAGGTACGTAGCAGTGGCTTCCCCTTCCGCATTCGGATTTGTAGCCATGATCACCTCTTTCACGGCTGAGGATTTTACTCTTTTAATCAGACTATCGATTTTTAAATTTTCCGGCCCGATCCCATCCAGAGGAGAAATAGCACCCATGAGGACATGGTACATCCCCCGATACCCTCCTGTCTTCTCTATGGACATGATATCCTTGGGCTCTTCGACGACACAAATGCTCTGGCCGTCACGCTTGGGATTAGTGCAAATCTCGCAAGGGTCCGTCTCAGTAATATTGCTGCAGATAGAGCAGTATGTTACCTTCTCCTTCACCTGCATGATAGCCCTGGCCAGTTTGTCCGCTTCCTGATGGGATATTCTTAATACGTAGAAAGAAAGGCGCTGCGCGGTTTTTAAGCCGATACCAGGCATTTTTTTAAATTCTTTTACCAGTTCATCTACTGCCCGAATAGTCACTGTTTTTCCGATTTCCCCTGATCATGTATCGTGATCGTGTAGGATTTTGCATTTTGGTATGCACAAGTTCCCGTTACCGGTTAAACTATAGCCTGTAGACTGTAGCCTGTATTTCTCCTGACTCCTGAATTCCGCTTTCTTAATTCTGCCTTCTTAAAACAACCCCGGAATTTTCAAACTTCCGGTGGCCTTATTAATAGCCTGGGCAACCATTTCCTGAGCATTGTCCATAGCCTTATTGACAGCCGCTGTCACTAAATCCTGAAGCATTTCAATATCTTCAGGGTTGACCACTTCAGGATCGATTTTGATCTCAACAATGCGCTGCTTACCACTGGCCACTACCTTAACCATGCCTCCACCTGCTTCAGCCTCTACGGTCTGAGCTTCCACTTCCTTTTGCACTTTAAGTACCTTGGCCTGCATTTCCTGAGCTTGCTTCATCATCTGATTAATGCCCTTCATCTTTCCCTCCACGATTAGCTATACAGTGGTTCCCGGTCGTGCGATCAATCTTTATGAAGAAAAGAGACCTCGCTCTGAACCACCTGCGCTGAAAATATCTCCATTGCAGTTCTTATAACCGGATGCTGAGTTATTATATCATCAATTTCTGAGGACGTACAGCCCTCTTTTTCCTCGGAAGATAGACACTTATCCGTGCTTAGCGCATCCCTGGCGCAGCATTCCACCCGGTAGTTGTCCCCAAAGACATTCCTGCACCACTTTTGTACTACAGATCGACTGCTTTCCTCGTTGATCCTGATCAGATAGAAGGAAAAATTTTTGGGGAATGAAAGAGTAATGGCATCCTCGGTAACTGAATCCAGGCTTGCCTGCTGAAGGACTGGGAATAAACCCGGTTTCTCCTTTTTTATGCCCTCTTTCACCATAGCCCATTTGTGCTCCAAAGAAGATTGAGTCCGTACGGATACAGGAGGCCCTGCGGATACAGGAGTCTCTGGTGAAGAAGATACTGAAGATACCTGGGAAGTCAGATTCTCTGGCTCGCTATGGTTAAAGGGGGGCTTGTCATCCGAGATCGGCGCAGTCGTGTTCTGAGTGGCCTGGGCAGAATAGGTTGGGGCGGCTGATGAATGCCCTGCCGGTGAATGTGCCGGTAAATACCCTGGAGAAGAGGGAGTCTCAGGAACAGATCCTGATTCCGCATCATCCCTTATGGCAGGCGAAAATATCATGCCCTGCATCGCACCGCTGCTTCCCTGGCCAAGCGATTCCTCCAGTTCCGACAGGCGCTGAAGTATCTCACCGAATGAAGCGACCCGCTCCATTCTGGCTAATTGAACCAGGGTCATTTCTAAAATTATCTGCGGGTGAGAGGCCCCTTTCATCCGGTCCAGGCATTGGGCCAGGAGATGAAAGCATTGCTGCAGGTCCTCTAAAGAGAGAGGATCGCTTTGCCTTTTCAAGGGGGCCGTTTCCTCGTCGCTGATACCAAGCAGGGATGCCGGGTTCTGGCAGGTTTTGCAGATAATCAGATCCCGCAAAGAGAGCAGCAATTGCTCGGCAAAAAAGCGCAGGTCATATCCTCGCTCCAGGACATGGGCCAGACCGGATAAAACAGCGTCAGGCTGTCGATCGAAAATGGCCGCCCAGATAGCGTGAATCTGGTCCTTCCTTACCAGGCCAAGCAGGTAAAGCACCTCGTCGTACTGAATATCTCCCTCACTGCTGGACATAACCTGATCCAGGATACTCTGGGCATCCCGCATGCTCCCGTCAGCAGACCGGGCGATAAGAGTAAAAACGGAAGCCGGAATTTTCCACCCTTCAGTCTGGGCGACATCCTGGAGTGCATCAGCAATTTCTTTTGGATGGAGCCTTTTGAAGTCAAACCTCTGGCAGCGAGACAAAATCGTAGCAGGGATCTTGTGAGGCTCGGTAGTGGCGAAGATGAAGATGGCATGGCTGGGGGGCTCCTCCAGGGTTTTTAGAAGTGCATTAAAGGCCGCAGCAGATAACATGTGAACTTCATCCACGATGTAGATCTTGTACCGCCCGGCAGTCGGAACATAGCGGATTTTATCTCGCAGGTCCCTGATATCATCTACGCTGTTGTTGGATGCGCCGTCGATTTCCAGCACATCCACAAAACTGCCTTGCGTGATTTCCTGACATACCTCACAGATATTACAGGGCTCCCCCTGATTGGTATTTTTGCAGTTGAGAGCCTTGGCCAGGACTCTTGCCGTCGTGGTTTTACCAACCCCGCGAGGGCCGGTAAAGAGGAAGGAGTGAGCAATTCGCCCGGATAGCATACTGTTTTTCAGGGTTTGCGTGATATGCTGCTGCCCCAAGATCTCATGAAAGGCTTTCGGGCGACACTTTCTGGCTAAAACAAGATATGACATAGGCGATTTTAGGTTTTTATTTGGTTATCAATTGTTGGTTGTTATGAGGAAAATACCGGTATCAAGGAGCGCGCGCTTACCTATGCTCCTGAAAGTCTTCCAGGGGTTCATTGAAGTCGCCGGATATCTTCACGAGTCCTCTCGCACTTCCGAGTTGGCGGCCTCTTCTCTTTTATAAGGCGATCTCGATCTTTCATTAAGCCCGCAACAGGCAGTCTGCTTCTCCCCAGGTGCCCCTAAGCACACAAAAGTGTTTACTTACCGCTGCTACCTTCCGGTCCTGACGGGGTTCATAAATTTTTGCTGCCTAGGACCTGGATTTAAGCACTTACCTGAAGCAGGCCCATGAAATAAAACCTATAATTATTCGATTAATATTATCGTTACTATCATACAAAACTATTATGGCGGAGAGAGAGGGATTCGAACCCTCGAGGCGGCTATAAACCACCCACACGATTTCCAGTCGTGCTCCTTCAGCCACTCGGACATCTCTCCTTATGTCTTTTGATTCGGCCTTATCATGTCAGATAATCGACACCAAAACGATAAGTGCCTCAAAACCCTATCTATAATGGCGGAGAGGGTGGGATTCGAACCCACGTGCCCTGCTCATCACAGAACAAGTCGATTTCGAGTCGACCCCGGTACGGCCACTTCGGTACCTCTCCTTGAACCTTCATTGGCCATTTCTTAACTGGGCAAAAAAGCTTTGGAGCAAAAGCAACGAATGCGACTTTCTTACCCCTTCAGTGACCCGGAGATTTTTATCTCCCCATATCCCGATCGCTCCGATTTTCGATCTCACTGCACCGGTTTTAGGCTCTCGAAGGGCATAAACGAGTTCCGGAATTTTGGCCAGGAGAATAGCTCCCAGACACATAACACAAGGCTCAACAGTCACATAGATACTGCATCCCGTAAGCCTCCAGTCACCCAAGGTCAAACCCGCCTGGCGAATGGCCAGGATTTCCGCATGAGCCGTGGAATCCCTGGTTTGCTCGACCTTATTGTGTCCCCGGCCAACAATTACCTCGCCCTGCACTACGACGGCCCCAATGGGAACCTCCGTCTCCTTCAGGGCAACTTTGGCTTCCTCCAAAGCTGCATCCATGAAACTCTCATGGAGATTCTCATGGATATCAATATCTTCTCTCCCGCTGCCGAGCAACATATCG
>Ga0307378_10013020_pt1 | contig 10575 bp, 2 predicted proteins | sample UN1MG_FD_202238 | JGI IMG/M metagenome (GOLD analysis project Ga0307378, IMG submission 202238) | Soil microbial communities from Risofladan, Vaasa, Finland - UN-1 | ecosystem: Environmental > Terrestrial > Soil > Coastal area > Acid sulfate soil | place: Finland: Risofladan, Vaasa | collected...
CCTTCACACCCGCCGGGCCTGACGGCCAGACAACCATCTGGTTCCGCCCCGATGTCAGCGACGTCGAAAGCACCATCATCTCCGACATGTCCGCCGAAGCCATCTACCCCGACAAGATCAACAGCCCGGTGATCACGATCGACGGCACTCCGCCGGCCGACGTGCAGATCGCGGTTGATCCCGCAGGCTGGGCAAACACGAACTCCGTCACGCTCACGTTCTCCGCGAGCGACGCCCTCAGCGGTGTCGACCTCTATGAGCTCTCGATCGAAGGCATCGACGGCGGGGCGTACTTTGCCGCGAGCAGCCCGCATGTGCAGGACGTTTCCACCCTCGCCGACGGCACGCACATCGCAACCGTGCGCGCGACCGACAAGGCGGGGAACTCGGCATCGGCCGCCGCCGAGATCAGGATCGACAGGACTCCGCCCGAGCCGTTCACTCCCGTTGCCGATCCCGCTTCCTGGACAAATGCCTCCGAAATCACCATCACCTTCTCAACCACCGACGCACTGAGCGCGGTACACTATCAGGTAGCGGTGGACGCGGGCGCGTTCAGCGACGCGGCCAGCCCGTACGCCCTCCCGACCGCCGGCCTGACCGACGGCGAGCACATCGTGAGCGTCAACGCCATCGACGAAGCCGGAAACTCCCGGCTGGGCCAAGTGAGCGTGTACGTCGACAAGGCCCTCCCGCTCATCGATGTGACATCCGCCACGCAGAACGGCATCGAGCTGACGTCCGGCTCCCCGAACGCGGTGCAGGGGACGGTGGTCATCACGGTGGCCGCGTCCGACGGCACCGCCGGCTTGGCGGGCGTCCCGAGCGTGAGCGTCACGCCCAACGGCGGGGCACCCGAAGACATCACGCCCACCGGCATCGACAATGGCGACGGCACGTTCACCTACAGCTATGAAGTGACGGCCGCCACGCCCGACGGCATCGCCGCGATCGGCGCGACCGCTACGGACAACGCCGGCAACGCGGCGTCCGCTGCCGCCAGCTTCACCGTCAACAAGAACCGCATCGCCGGCCTGGTTGAGTTGGATGCCCTCAATCCCAAGATATCAATCGTCCGGCCCGTCACATTCAAGGCGAGCGGCCCGGGCGGAATGCTGGGCGAATGGACCGTCAACGTCACGTTCATGCCGGGCTCGCCCGTCGGCGCCTATCAGCTCGACGACGTGCCCGACGGCATCACGCACCTGAGCGCGAAGTCCCCGTGGAACCTGCGCTGCAAGGTCGCGATCGTGCCCGGAGCAAATGGCATGACGATCGTGAACTTCACCGATGGCGTGATGCTGCTGGGCGGCGACATCAACGGCTCCAACACCGTGAACATCGCCGACTACGCGGGCATGAAGAGCCATTGGTTCTCCATCGACGGCGAGGCCGACATCAACGGCGACAACGAGGTCGGCCTTCCCGACTACGTCATCATGAAGCGAAACTGGTTCAGAATTGGCGATCCAGAGTAACGAATTTCAATTGTTGGGGTTGCACCGGGCGTCATACTCGGCCGCTTCGGTCGGACTGATGCCGGTGCAGGGGTCTGTCACAATTTGGTTAAGGAGATGCAGATGAGAAAGGTGTGCATTGGATTGGCATTGGCCTTGGCATTTGCGATGTGGGGAGCAACGGCTTCGGCCGTAAACATCTACTTCGCCGCTCCCGATGACACCACCGCATCGGTCACGGCAACCGTGGGGCAAATAGTGCCCGTTGCCGTGTTCGTTCAGGATGTCGTCGGCATGTCCGGCTATGCTGTCAAGATCGACGTCTCAGGGCCTGGTGCTGCAGTGTCACATGCAGTCGACGGCACCTGGCTCAAGACGGGCCATGCCGTGTGGTCGGACCACGCCAATGACCCATCTGACCTCAGTTGGGCCATCCTGCTGAGCCCGTTGTCGATTTCCGGCAGCGGCGACCTCACGATCTTCTACGTGCAGGTCACCGGCGTTGGCGATATCGACGTGGCGTTCAACGCCAGCCCGTTCGACACGTTCCTGTCCGATATCAACGGCGGCCCGGTTCCCGACCTCGGCCTCGGGCAGCCCTACCGGATCACCGGCGCGGGCGCCACGAACCTCGTGCTGAGCGTGCAGTCGCTCCCCATGCAGGGTGTCGATATTGCCGGCGACAAGCCCGGCACCACGAACTACCAGGCATCCTGCACCGCGGGCGATAACGTGAACCTGACCGCTCCCGATCCCGTTGCCGATGGCGACATCGACTACAGCCTCGTGGGGTGGACACTCAACGGAGTGCCCGCTTCTCCCGGTGCCACTCTCGCTCTCACCAACATCAGTGAGCACACAACCGTCGTGGCAATGTATGCTCGGCAGACCCGCACCCTCAATGTCGCATCCGATCCCGAGATCGGCGCGAGCATCATCGGCGTCGGCGACCTGGCCGACAGGTCCGGTACTACGCCCTACATGGCGACCTGCGGCGATGAAGAGGCCGTCAGCCTCGCCGCGCCCGCCGTCATCATCAGCGGCACCGACCATGAGTTCTCGCATTGGACGGTTGACAGCGTGGACCAACCGGCTGGCCAGCGGACCATCGACCTGACGATGAGCGCCGCCACCAGCGCCGTTGCCAACTACGTCGTCTACAACGAGCTCGTCGTGCAGTCCACCCCCATCACCGGCGTGTCGATCACGTCCGAAGCGGCCGGGGACGTCGACGTCAGCGGCACCACCAACTACGACCTCAAGTGGCTGGCCCCGACGGAGCCGACAGTCGTCTTCACCGCTCCCGAGACGGCCGCCGTCGGCGCGCTCGACTACGTCTTCGTCAATTGGACGAAGAACGGAGCCGATCAGGGCGCGGGCGTGCGCACGCTTGATATCACCATGAACGGCGACTTCACCTGCGTGGCCAGCTACGCCGTGGTGCAGCGCAACCTGGCGGTGTCCTCGAACGTCGCGGTCACCATCGCCGCGACGCCGGAAGCCGCAGGCGGCGATACCGATTATGCAAGAACGCTTGCCGATGAGACGGCCGTCACGCTCAACGCCCCGGCATCCGTCACCGTCGACACCACCGAATACCTATTCGTGAAGTGGTCGCTCGATACCGTGGATCAGCCCGAAGGCCAGACGGCCCTGTCGCTGACCATGAGCGACGATCACGCCGCAGCCGCCACGTACGCGGCAGCAGTGACGCTGGACGTAGCGTCGAGCCTGGATGCGGAAGCGTCTGTTTCCATCACGGGCACGAAGCCGGGCGACACGCCCTACAGCGCCACCTGCTACACCGGCCAGACCGTCACACTCACGGCTCCGGCATCGGTTGCAGTTGGCGCCTCCAGCTACATGTTCGAGAAGTGGGTTGTCGGCGCCGCCGAATACACGACGCGGGAAGTGTCGGTCGCAGTGACGGAAGCCACGACGGCGACGGCCACCTACATCGAGGCGCAGAATTCCACCTACGCCTTCTCCTACACGCATCCCGGATCGGTCACCATGGGTGCAGATGCGGTGGTTCCCGTGACGTTTGAGAACAATGACCCGCCCGGGAGCCTTGGCTATGACGCCGTGCGGTTCTCCTTCTCGGCAACCGGCCCCGGCACCACCACCTTCAAGGCGACCGATACGCTGGGAACCGAGTATACCTTCACCGACAGCGGCGTCTGGGGCCCGCCCGCAGGCTTCCCGCTGCCGGCCGTCTATTCAGGCACGGACGATTGGACGCTGAACTTCAGCGCCGCGGGCGAGTATACCATCACCTTCAACTGCTTCGAGATCGGCAATGAAGCCAGCCCGTTCGCCACGGACTCCGTCGTGGTAACGGTGGACAAGGCGACGCCGATCGTTTCCGAATGGCCGACCGCCTCCGCGATCGTCACCGGCGAGGCACTGTCGCAATCGACCCTCACCGGCGGCGCGGCCACCGTTGACGGCTCATTTGCCTTCGTCGACCCGGCCGCTGTGCCTCCTGAGGGCACCTGCGTTGCCGACGCGATCTTCACTCCGACCGACACGGCCAACTACAACACCGTGCCCGGGACAGTCAGTGTCCTGGTCAGCGGGACCCTGGCTCTCAACGTCGATTCGGTGCCGCAGGGCATCGCGATAGCCGGTGACGTGCCCGGCACCACGCCCTACGCCGGATCCGCCATTGAGGGGACGGATGTAGACCTCACCGCCCCGGCCTACGCCATCGTTGGCGGCGCCACGCAGAAGTTCGTGAAGTGGAACGTCGACGGCGGCGCGGATCTGCTGGATCGTGCTCTCACCGTCACGATGGACGCGGCTCATAGCGCCGTCGCGACCTATGAGGTCGCTCCCGTCACCGTGTATGTCGCGTCGGCCGCCGGCAGCGTCGATCCCATCGCCGCCACCGAAGGCAATATCGTGCAGATCGCGGCGTTCGTTGCCAACGTCAACCAGATGGCCGGCTTCGATGTGAAGCTGAGCATCACCGGTCCTGGCTCCGCCATGGGCCTCGCCACACTCGGCAACTGGTACGATGCCCAGACCTCATCAACCTTCGACATGCAGTCGGCCGATGAGTTGATGTCGATGATCATGACGCCCCTTGACATCAGCGGCAGCGGCGACCTTGCCGTCTTCTCGATCCTGGTCACCGGTGCCGGCACGATCACCGTCGATCTCGACCCGAACATCTCGTACATGGGCGACACGAATGCCGGCTACATCGACTTTGTGCCCGGCGCTCCCATCGTGATCAACGCGACGGAAGAAGCACTGCCCGTCCTCACCGTCGAGTCTTTCCCGGCCGGCGTGGGTATCGGCGGCAGCAACGGCAAGGGCGGCAATGCCAACTACTCCACCACCTGCGATGTGGGTGAGCAGGTCACCCTGACGGCGGATTCCGCCGTCATCATCGGCGGCGCCCACTACAACTTCGTGCGGTGGATCGTCGATGGCACCCCCCAGGCCGACCTCCAGACCGATGTAGTCGTGACCATGGATGGAAACCGCATCGTCAAGGCCCTCTACGAGATCGTGACTTGGACGCTGACCGTACAGTCGACGCCTCCCGGCATCGACATCATGGGCAGCAGGCCCGGTCAGACCGACTACACCGCCACCTGCGACGACGCGGAAGTGGTGAACCTGACCGCCACTTCGCTCGCACTCCTCGGCGGCCAGACCTACGGCTTCGTGCGGTGGACCGGCTACGCCGACGGCCAGACCGCCATCAGCGTCACGATGACGGCTGACACGACCGTCATCGCCGAATACGTCGCCGTGTCTCACGACCTCACCGTGACATCGATACCCTTCCTGGGTGTGGACATCACCGGCGACAAGCCCGGCACCACGGAATACACCGCCGCGTGCAACGTGAACGCTTCCGTTCTCTTGATCGCACCGGATAGCTTTGCGGTGGGCGATCTCGACTACGCCTTTGTGCGGTGGACCGGCCATACCGATGGCGATCAGAGCATCGCCGTGCTGATGGACGCGGACAAGACGGCCGCCGCCGAATACGCGCTGGTGAAGAGGACACTGACCGTCGCGTCCGATCCGTCCGGCGTGGCAATCGATGGAGCAGGGGAGTACGACGATCAGACCGTCGTGACGCTCGATGCTCCGGATACGGCCGAGATCGGCGGCAAGGACTATAGGTTCTCCGGCTGGACCGTTGACGGCAACGCCGTTGCTGGCGATCCCATCAACGTGACGATGGATGCCGATCACGCCGCAGTTGCCAGTTACACGATCCAGCGTTGGACGTTGACGGTTGCCTCCGACCCGTCAGGCGTGAGCATCGACGGAGCGGGCGAGTACGACGACCAGACTGTCGTTGAGCTTGCCGCCCCGGCCCCTACGACGACGATTGGCGGCAAGACGTACAGCTTCACAGGGTGGACCGTTGATGGCGCCCCAGTCTCCGGCAACCCCATCAATGTGACGATGGATGCCGACCACAGTGCCGTTGCGAACTACCAGGTGGCCGAGTACACGCTGGCAGTGAACTCCGAACCGATCAAGGCCGTGGCGATCGCCTCCGACCAGGCACCCGGCAACACGGATTACACCACCAGCGTAAGCGCCGGCTCGACGGTCGAGCTGACCGCCCCCAGCCAAGTCACCGACGGTGGCAAGCGCTACAACTTCACCGGCTGGACGGGTGACTACACCGGCGCCAACCCGGCGACGGTCGTGATGGACGCTCAGAAGTCGGTTACTGCCAACTACGAAGTACAGACCTGGACCCTGGCAGCCATCTCGGCCCCGGCGGGCATCGTGGATGAGGTGCAGGTTGTGGAAGACAACACGACCGTGACCCTCACCGCACCGGACCAGGCCGTCGTGGGTGGCCAGCGGTTCAACTTCGTGAACTGGTCGACCGGCGCCGACACGCTCTCGATCGACGTGACCGTGACCGAGGATACGACCGTCACGGCCAACTACGAAGTACAGACCTGGACCCTGGCAGCCATCTCGGCCCCGGCGGGCATCGTGGAGGTGCAGGTCGTGGAAGACAACACGACCGTGACCCTCACCGCACTGGACCAGGGCGTCGTGGGTGGCCAGCGGTTCAACTTCGTGAACTGGTCGACCGGCGCCGACACGCTGTCGATCGACGTGACCGTGACCGAGGATACGACCATCACGGCCAACTACGAAGTACAGACCTGCACGCTGGCCGTCGCGTCCGATCCGGCCGGTGTGGCCATCTCCGGCGCCGGCGTCTACGAAGACCAGACGGTCGTGACGCTGGATGCCCCGGCCACAGCCGAGATCGGCGGCCAGGACCACAACTTCGTGAAGTGGACGGTTGACGGCAGCGACGTGGCTGGCAATCCGATCGACGTCACGATGGACGACGACCACAATGCGGTCGCCTGCTACACGATCCAGACCTGGACGCTGGCCGTGGACTCCTCGCCGTTCGACGGCGTCGCGATCACCGGCGATCTGCCGGGCACCACGGTCTACACCGAGACGGTTGACGACGAGACGGTCGTGAACCTGAGCGCCCCGGCGGCCCTGAACGTCGGCGGCGTCGACTACAAGATGGTCGCCTGGATGATCGACGGCGTCGCCGGCCCGGCCGGCCAGGTTGACGTGCAGGTCACGGTCAGCGCCGACACCGAGCTCGAAGCCGCCTACGCTCCGGCTGCCACGCTCGTGCTCGACGCCCAGGACGTGTTCGTGAAAACCGGCGAGTCCTTCGCCATCAACCTGACCGTGCAGGACCTGATGCAGCTCGTCAACGGCTGCCAGGCGATCGTCGGGTTCAATCCCTCGATGCTGTCGTTCGCGTCTGCCGATGACGGCGTGGCACCGTGGGATATGCTCATCTGGTCGGCGGCCAACAACACGGCCGGCACGCTCGACCTGGCGGTCGGCGTTGATGCGCTCGGCTCAGTGGGCGTGGATGGCGACGCCGTCGTGGCCGTCCTCACCTTCACCGCCGGCAGCACCGATGGCACCACGACCCTGTGGTTCAGGGAAAACGTCAGCGAAGTCGAGATGACGATGCTGGCCGACATGAACGCCCAGGCGGTTCTGCCCCTGAAGATCGGCAGCCAGGTGATCACCATCGACGGCACCGCACCGTTCAACGTGCAGATCGTCGCCGATCCGGCGAGCTGGACCGATGCCAACACCGTGACGCTCACCTTCTCCGCCGAAGATGCACTCAGCGGCATTGCCAAGTACGAGCTGAAGATTGACGATGGCGCGTTCGAAATCGCCACCAGCCCGACCGACCTCGACGTGAGCCTGATGGCCGACGGCACCTACACCGTCACCGTGAAGGCCACCGACAACGCCGGCAACTCCGCCGAAGCGTCGACGACCATCTACCTCGACAAGACCGACCCGGTGGTCAGCATCGATGCGATCACCCAGGGCGGTACGGGCGTGATGCTGCCGGGCGGCGCGGTTGCCCTCCAGGGCCTGGTCGAGATCACCGTCAGCGCGTCCGACGCGACTGCCGGCCTCGCCGGGAACCCCGCCGTTGATCAGACGCCGGATGCCGGCGAGATCACCTTCGCCTCCGGCACCTACGTCTACACCTGCACAATAGACGCCAGCACGACCAATGGCCTGCACACGGTCACCGCGACCGCGACCGACAACGTGGGCAACACCTCGACCGCCACCGCCACCTACACGGTTAACAGGAACCGGGTGGCCGGCGCCATCGAGCTCGATTCGCTCGCCCCGACCGCCAGCGGCTTCACGCGGATGGTCACCTTCGTGGCCACCGACGCCGCCGGCGGCGACCTGAAGACCTGGAGCATCGACGTGCCGTTCGAGATCGGCATGGCGGTCAGCAGCTACACGCTCACCGACGTGCCGGACGGCACCGTCCGCGTGAGCGCGAAGACCAACTGGAACCTGCGCCGCAGGCTCGACGCCGCACTCGACACCGGCGGTCAGGTCGTGGCTGACTTCGTCGGCGATGCCATGCTGCTTGGTGGTGATCTGAACAACTCCAACACCATCAACATCCTTGACTGGTCGATGCTGAAGATCAACTGGTTCGAGACCAACGCCGTCAGCGACATCAACGGCGACGGCGTAGTTGCCATGAGCGACTACCTGATCATGCAGACCAACTGGTTCAAGGTTGGCGACGCACAGTAATCGCTCACGCACGATCGATTCCGTGGGGGCCGGCGGTACGGATCCGCCGGCTCCCGCGGGACGCCCGTTGGAGCCGGTGGATATCTGGCCGGGCGGACCGGAAGGACCCGGACGCCCGGCAACCGGCATCTGCCCCCCGCGAGTTCATCCGGTCATCCCACCAGTTCATCAGTTCATCGACCCGCCAACTTGCCAGCTCGTCGGATCATCAGTTGATCAGTTTGACCAGTTTGTCCATTTGCACGTCTGGGATTGCCGCCCGACCAGCGGGAATCCAAGGGCGTCCCGCACCGCCGGGTTCATGCTGCCGGACGGGTGACTGATCGGCGAGAAGTATTGCCGACCCAGATCCCCCGTGACCGCCCGCTTTATCCGGCTTCCCTTCCTCCCTTCTTGGCTTCTTATTTTCTTCCCTTCTTGAAAAAGAACACCCGCGACTTACGGTCGTCGCGGGTGTCCCGGTTTGGTCTGGTTTGGTCTGAGGCCGAGGTCCTAGTTGCCGATGAGATCCAGGGGCGGATCGTTCGAGACCATACCCTGGTTGCCAGTGGCAACTTTGGTTGTGTTTGTGAAGTCCACGTGGGTGTCGTTGTACAGAACGCAGAAGCCGTTCGTGTGGTTTTCGGTGCCCTGGGTGTCATCGCTCCCGATGACGGTATCCGAGGGGAGTCTGTCAGTCAGCGGCATGCCCCTCGGCATGCACCACTGTGCCTTGGCAGCGTAGCTGACGTACGTGCCCTTGTCGTCGGTCTTCTCGTCAGCTCCGAAGGTCGAGTTGTAGCCGGGCGTGCTGCTGGTAGTGGATGCGCCGCCGGATGAGTAGTTCTTGCCGAGCGCCGCACCGCTGAAGTTGTCGTCGCTGGTGCTCGGGCAGATGAAGATGTTCGGCTCGGTGAGCACACCGGACCAGTAGAGCAGGGCCAGGAACGACGCTCCGGAGAAGCCGTTCGGCTTCTGGATGTTGCTCTCGCCCGGCTTCTGGTAGTTGTCGTCCGCGGTCGGATACGGGAAGAACCTGTGGCCGCCGGGGCCGTCAAGGTACTGCTGGAGGGCCGTGCCGAGCTGCTTCAAGTTGTTCTTGCACTTGAGCTGCCTGGCCTCTTCACGAGCTTTTGAGAGTGCCGGCAAAAGCATGCCAGCCAAGATTGCAATAATTGCGATTACGACCAGAAGCTCGATCAGAGTGAAGGCCCGACGCTTTCTGAGGAACATTCGCACCTCCTTTCGGTGGCGACAGACCAAACCAAACGCGAGCGGGGGCGCCCCCGCTTCTCTACTAGAAGTATATCTTGTCGGCCGCCAATGTCAAGCGCAAAATCCGCATGTAACGGGAAATTTCTTTCGTCCCGGCGGCGGCCTGCATGCCGATGCCCCGCAGGTACAGACGTATCGGGCACTGAAATCCGCTATTTTTCTTCCGCGGCCGGACGGAGAACGTTAACAGGGATGGATAGGATGAATGGGATAGGAATGGGATAGGAGGAAGAACATGTAACAGGATGGACAAGATGAAGTTTTTTCGGCCTCCACTCTCCGGAATCGCCTTCCTCATTTTTGATTTGACACTTCACCCCCTTTTTGATATTCTTTTTCCCCGTACGGGGCAAGGAGAATGCACCATGGTGATACGCTCGAAGGACGATCGCAGGTTTGTTGTCGTGGGGCTGGGCGAGATCCTGTGGGATCTGCTTCCAGCCGGCAAGCAGCTTGGAGGGGCGCCGGCCAATTTCGCCTACCACGCGCATCTGCTCGGGGCCGAGGCATACGTCGTCAGTTGCGTCGGCAGCGATCCGCTCGGACGCGAAATCTTCCAGAAGATCGATGGCCTGGACATCGGCCGGCGGTTCATCCAGGTGACCGAGAAGCACCCGACGGGCACCGTCGACGTGGAGCTTGACGCGGAGGGCAATCCGCGATATGTCATCCATGAGAACGTCGCGTGGGATTTCATTCAGGCCACGCCGGAGCTGCTGGAGCTGGCGCGGCGGGCCGACGC
>Ga0307378_10013021_pt1 | contig 10574 bp, 4 predicted proteins | sample UN1MG_FD_202238 | JGI IMG/M metagenome (GOLD analysis project Ga0307378, IMG submission 202238) | Soil microbial communities from Risofladan, Vaasa, Finland - UN-1 | ecosystem: Environmental > Terrestrial > Soil > Coastal area > Acid sulfate soil | place: Finland: Risofladan, Vaasa | collected...
ATACCCACTGCCCATTCTGACAGGTTTCCGTACCGCTGCCGCAGGCTGTTGAACAAGGTCTGGTCAAATCCTCATCTATCGTACCATCACAGTCATTGTCATTACCATCACAGACTTCAGCCTGGGGTTGAGGTGCATCACAAACCAATTCTCCGCCCTCGCAGATCTCTGTGCCTTGGCCGCAGGAATTTGAGCAGTCCTTGGCTGGCAGACCTTCATCAATTTGGCCATTACAGTCGTTGTCTTTCCCGTCGCAGACTTCAAGCGGTAATGAAAGCGCATAGTTCCACTTTTTACTGCCATCTTCCAGATCAAGGGCATATACCATGCCACCGGGACTTATAACATAGACTGTACCATCAGCGCCTATAGCTAGTGAGGACAGCATATCATCTTTTTCATGCTTCCATTTCGCTGTACCATTAGACGCGCTGATGGCATAAACATCGCCATTGGTGGTTATAACGTAGACCGTATTATTAGCTACGGTTGGTGAGGACAATATTTCAGATTCGAGGTCGCACTTCCATTTTTCGGCGCCATCGCTCGAACGGAGGGCATAAACCGTACAGCCGCTTACGGCGTAGAGCGTATTATCAGGGCCTATGGTCGGTGGGGATGAGACAGTAGCTTGAATGTCGTGCTTCCATTTTTCGTTACCATTGCTCAATTGGAGAGCGTGAACCATACCACCAGATCTAACAACATAGACTAAGCTGCCAGATGATACCCCAAGCCATACAATTGATGAGGATTGAGTCGCATCCTTATACTCCCACATCTCACTGACATCAACCAGGTCAAGGGCATAAACTATTATACCATCAGTACTTGTGACACATACTGTGCTGCCAGATAATACGGCCGGTGAACCTGAGATTGCCTCAGCTACATTGTAAGAGCCTGTTTCATCGCCGTATTCCGGGGCAAGGGCATAGATCATGCCATCAGTAGTTGAGATATAAACATTGCCACCTGTACTCAGAACAGGTGAGGACGTGGCCTCTCCTCCAATATCATAGATCCATCTCAGGCTAACATCCTCAAAGTCTGTGTCATAAGCTATGGCATAAACCTGCCCGCTTGTACTTACAACATAGACTGTACCATCAGCGCTTACGACTGCTGATGGCAGTACTTCCTCGCCAATATCATAGCTCCATTTCAAGTTGACCGTTTCAGGGTCGAGTGCATATACTTTGCCGCAGCCATTCACGGCAAAGACTGTATCAGAACTTGTGGCCAATACGACAGCATCTGCCTTCGACCAATATGTCTCAATAAACAACAAAGTAAGAAAAAAACATACCAATCCGTTGAGAATGAAAAAAGCTCGTTTTTTCATAATTAATCCCCCTAGATGAATTATCATCTGAAACTGCATTCATAATATATCTCCCCATAAATATATCTCCCCCATAAAATAGCCTTGTCAGGCCCTTTAATACTGGCTTGCCAGCAAAAAAGTTGATAGTTTCCCGGCTTTATACCCTTTTAAAGGGAAAAATACTTTATGCAACCTAAATTTTCTGGCAACCCTAAATCTAAAAATATTTTTGTTTACCCCACCTCTTTGTCCTGGTGATGTAAAAAATGTGAGAGAGGTAATATAACCCAAACAGGGCATCTACTTTATAGGTGGCAATATGACATAGAGAACCTTAATTATTGGTGACAACAACCCACAGCCCACTTGCACCAATGCTTGCAGTTGCACGCACAGCAGGCAAATGCTCTTGCCATACACCCGCTAAGCCCGCCACACTTCGGAGCCATACAACTAAGTAAACAAGTCCATGTCCATGATGAGGGACCACACGCGGTTATACACGGTGCAATGGACAATAGACAGGGGTTTAAGCAGGAGATTCTTACTTTGGTCCAAAAACATGTAAAAAGACTATGTGCCCTAACTACCGTACATTCGCTTTCGTCAATATTGTATTCCTCAGGATTTTCATAATCGCCATTAGGAGATATAAGGCAGAAGGAATACACGAGATACCGATTGCTTGTCCGGGTGGTTGCCTTTAGTACTATTTGCCCGATGGCTGCGACATCAGTAGATAAAGGATTAGTATAGTCTTGTATATAAAGTGTATAAGTTAACCTTGAATTTTTAAGACTCTCTTGCTCATCCTTGGATTTTGATTTAAAATTGGAAATTTGTTTTATGTCAGCCGTAAAGGTACCCGCTAATTTATAAAAATTGTTTGATCCGTCCATAGGTTGAAATTTCTTCTCAACAAGCCAGTTATGAAGAGCTGCCATCTCTGCATCATCCCGCACAAGGTTGGTAATCTCTATTTTTATCTTAGCAGCAGATGTATTTGTTAGCTTTACCATTACTTGTTCGGAAGGTAGTGCTAATAGCGGAGATTGAGGTTTAAGGGAAACAGAAATGGTTGTCGGTGACTCAGTGGTCAGTGACTCAGTGGTTGGGTTTGTAGAAATAACGGGAACCAACTGCGCATGCAGCGGCAGCGAGTAAAGAAGAAGGCAACAAAGCAATACGATACCAATGTATTTATAACTTTTTGATTTAATAATACCTTTGTTCATAATACCCTCCATAACTTTTCATAACCGAAAAACGGTTAAACAAACAAGGGCAACAAAAAAAAATACAAAACAGATAGATATCCGGTGCATCACCCTGTTCCTTTTAAAAAAAATGTCCTTCACCTGTACACTCAACATTCTGATCAAGCCCACTAATGAGGAGTATAGTGGACTCGGTTGTCAAGACAAAAATTAAAATTTTAACAGAGAAATATTTATATGATTATTCTATACTTAATTTTATAGCATACTTCGCTACCGAGGCCAGCCAAGTTAATCTTGCTACTTTCTCACCCCCTTTTTCATTAAATGATAACTTTTTCCATCCTTTAAAAATTGGATATAGAGCCTGCCTGGAGGATAGGGGCAACGATGGGAAGCGACCCCGATCGCCACCAGTGCAGAGAGACTATACGGATGGGCCGTGCGCCAAAAAAGTGCGAGGCATCCTCTTTAACCATCCGGAAGTCTCTAAAAAGCGTTAAATCACATGGGGGGTTGGAGGACAAAACCCCCAATGTGAGAATTCTGAGTGTAGATATAATCTGAGCGGAGATGAATGCGAAGGATTGTCCGATTCATGACAAGTAGGCGAGAATAGAATCGGCAGTAATGGACCCCTTATATTCCGTTCAGTAATATAGTTAATTGGAGTATACAGTTAACTCCATTAGTCTCTATATATTGTGGTCTGGATCATCGTCCAAGGAGTGAGATTCAAGTTGTCCGCCCTAACGAGGAAGGGCAGAGATGATCCTTTGAGCTTTACAATCGGTGCAAGATCAACCATCATCGCTTGCTGTACCAGTCGGCAAAACAGTTTGCCCCGATAAATGCAGGTCCGTCGATTGAACCGGAATGTATTTTCGTCCAAGTAATAGGCTAGGGTCTGGTAGTCGGACTGTGCCTTGACAAGTGCCCGGAAGTCAGCGTTTCAACAGCGACGCAATCAGATGCGCGAGCTTTAGGTCATTCGAAGAGGCCACGACATGATGGAATCCGTTTCCAGGCAAGCCATTGTACCCCGCCATTGTACCCCGACCAGTCGTCCGTGCTAATGACACTGCGCAGCTCGGCAATCGCTTATACAAAACCAAAAACGCAATGGCTTGTGTGAGCGGCGTAAATTATTAAACCTCTAATAATATAGCAATTTCTTAAATATTTTGTCAATTATATTTTTTGTAAGCGGTTGTGCGGTTGACTCAACCACATACAAGATGTTGTATCAGAAGTTCTGAGATTTCACAACATTCCGCCCTGAATTTATCCATCAAGTCAAAAATCTAAATCTAAAGAATAGAGAGATGAAGAGAATCTCAGCCTTTGGATTACCGAAACTGAACGAAGGCTGAGGTATTTGCGGAAAGGCAAAGCTAAGGAGACCCAGTCTGAAGAAGGAAGTGCTTAGAGCCTTGTATATAATGATCTATTTCACGGTTCTGTAGCCGGCAATCATTTCCCATCATCCGTTCCTGGTCGGTCACTTTGATACCTGTGGGGTACTGCTTGGTATCCAGTTCGCATCGTTCCTAAATTGGCGCTATCTATGCATTCTTTTTGATCACGTCAGCCAGTTTCTGGCTCAAGATTTGCGGATCATACGGCTTGGCCAGACATCCTTTAAATCCATATCCCCTGAAGTTCGCCATGATTGGATCAGATGAATAACCGCTTGAAGCGATTGCTTTTACGTGTGGGTCGATTTCGATAAGCTTTTTGATGGTTTCCTCACCTCCCATACCTCCGGGTATAATTAAATCCATAATCACAACATCAAAGGGCTGGCCTGATTTTTGAGCTTTTCGATAAAAGTCTATTGCTTCAGCGCCGTCTTTGACTAAGTCAACATCATACCCTAACATGGTGAGTATTCGATAGAGCATTTTTCTCACCATTTCTTCATCATCCATGACCATGATCCTTCCTTTACCGGCAAGCAATTTTCTCTCCGTTTTCGCTTTGGCCGGGGCTTCCTTTATGCGCATCATTTCTTGAGATAAAGCAGGAAGATAGATAAAAAAGGTTGCTCCAATACCCTGTTCAGACTCCGCAGTAAGGAAGCCTCCATGACTTTTAATTATTGAATAGGAGGTCGTGAGACCGAGGCCACTGGCTGTTTGCTTGGTAGTAAAATAGGGATCGAATATCTTGTTGAGATTTTCTTTGGGTATGCCGTATCCTTGATCTTGAATGGAAATTTCTATATATTCTCTCTCCGGTAATATCAAACCATGAACTGTTCTGTCTTCGGCAATACTTCTGTTTTTTACCTCTATCCGGATCGTCCCCCCCTTAGGCATAGCCTGATCAGCATTGATAATCAAATTATTAATGACTTGGCTAATCTGCCCCCCATCGATCTCAACCGGCCATAGATCTTCCGGAATAGCAAATGTACAATTTATCTTTGAACCCTTCAGAGCAAATGCCGTCCAATCTTTTATTAATCCTGCTATGGAGACAATCTTCTTAATCGGCGATCCTCCTTTAGCAAAGGTAAGTAACTGATAGGTTAGGCTTTTGGCCTGAAGAGATGCATTCTCCGCCTCGACCAGGGACTCATATATTTCATGTTCAGAACTTATAAACATTTTGGCCAGGGCAATATTGCCAATAACAGCAGTCAGGATATTGTTGAAGTCGTGCGCAATTCCTCCGGCAAGAAGTCCTATCGATTCCAGTTTGCTGGCTTTTTGAAGCTCTTCTTCTACCCGGTGTTTTTCAGTGATATCACGGCATACCATAATGAGACCGATGGGCTTATCATCCGCATCCCGCATGGGAACGATATTACCGGCGATCAATTTCCCCCGGCCATCCTTTGCTACCAGCACGGTATTCCTGGCCAGATCGATAGCAGTGCCCGTTTCCATCACCGACGCTACAGGGTCCTCACAGTGCTCCCTGGTATCTTCATGAATAAGATGGAACACATCCGTTAAAAATTTTCCTTCCGCCTCTGACTGGGACCATCCGGTGAGGCCTTCGGCAACGGTATTAAATAAAATAATTCTGCCGTTCATATCCATGCTAATCACCGCATCACCAATTGAGCGAAGGGCATTAGCCAGACGTTCCTTTGAACGCAAAGTCACGTCCAGACGTTCTTTTTCAATAGCAAGCTCCTTTTCAGTCTCCTTGCGTTGAGAAATGTCCTGGACAACACCGATAAGGTATTTCGGTTCCCCTGATTCTTCGCGTACCAACGATACGGTCAGATTCACCCATACAACGGAGCCGTCTTTGCGAAGGTAGCGTTTTTCAATTGAATAGGTCTTGATTTTATCTTCCAGCACTTGATTCGTATTGGTTACATCGAGATATAAATCATCCGGATGGGTAATATCCTGAAATGTGAGGGTACACAGTTCCTCCTGGGTGTAGCCGACAATGCCGCAGAATCGCTGGTTGAGCCTGAGAAACCGCCCCTCTGGTGACGCATGGACAATGCCGACAGCAGCCTGCTCAAAGGTGTTGCGGAACTGCTCTTCGCTTCTGTTCAGCGCCTCATTAGCCCTGGCCAGTTCGACAGTGCGAGCAGCCACACGATCTTCCAGGTTATCGTATGCTATCCGCAATGCATCCTGTGTCCGCTTCCGTGCGCCGATTTCCTCCTGAAGCTGCGCGTTTTGAGTCTCAAGCTCCTTTTGTAAGGCGCTGAGCCTCAAGTGGGTCTCAACTCGGGCCAGCACTTCTTCCGTCTCAAAGGGTTTCGTAAGGTAGTCAACGCCGCCTGCTTGAAAAGCACGGACCTTATCCTGACTTTCAGCCAAGGCACTGATAAAGATGATTGGAATATGACGATACCGTTCATCTTCTTTCATGTGCTGGCAGACCTGGTAGCCATCCATATCAGGCATTCGAATATCGAGTATGATCAAGTCGGGTATAATTTTCCTGATTGTATTCAAAGCCAGGTCCCCGTTGATGGCAGTCCGTACCTGGTATCCGCGACCAGTCAGAATGGAAGTTAAAGTTTTCAGATTTATCGGGTTGTCATCGACAAGCAGAATGTCGCTTGCCAGAAGGTCTTCTGCCAGAAGGTCACTTTTGAGGGTCATAGTCACGGTGTTACCTCCTTAACCAGGGGCAGCAGCAGGTCAAAACGAAAATTGTTCGTCAGATTGAGCAGAGCTTTGGCCAGATTTCGGTCTTTCTCTGCAATGTGCTCAATTGCTTTGCGGGTGGCTTCAGGGTTTAGGTTTTCTACTGCTTCTCGTAATTCAGCAAGCCATTCGGATGGCATGAGGCCCAGTGCTTTGGCATCGAGCACAGATGCTCTTTCGGCAGCCTCGCCTTGAGCTTCAGCCGCCTCGCCAGGGGTTTCCTCTGCATAAAGGTAGCGTATGCCTGAATGCTTTGCCATTGTATCGAAAATATCGGCCTCCCGAAAGGGCTTTCGAACAAAATCATCGCATCCGGCTGACAATACTTTTGCTTTTTCCTCTTCAAATGCACTGGCGGTCAAGGCAATGATCCTCGTCGGGCCTTTCTTTTTTTTGTTTAGCATGGTACTTAGCATGGTACTTTCCGTCTCTCGAATTCTGCGGGTTACCTCAAGTCCATCCATCACCGGCATGCGGATATCCATCCAGATCAGATGGGGCTGCCACTTTTCATACAGTTCAATCCCCTCCTGGCCGTCGGCTGCGTCCCGCACCTCAAACCCGACCGTCTTTAACAGTTTGCTCAAGAGAAGACGGCTGTCCGGGTTGTCATCGATAACCAGAACCCGGTAACTCGGCTGACCAGGTTCCAGGGCAATCACACGGCGTACAGACTCCTTTAGTTTCATTTCGGTTCTGTCCACCAACTCGATCTTAGTATCGAACGTAAAAGTTGAACCTTTGCCTACCGTGCTCTCTACGGTGATATCTCCATCCATAAGATTTGCATACTTACGGCTGATGGCCAATCCCAGACCCGTGCCTTCGCTCGTCTTCTGGCTGCGTTCAATTTGCACAAAAATATCAAAAATGGCTTCCAATTGATCAGGGGGAATGCCGGTTCCGGTATCTTCAATTTCAAAAAAGAGGCGTGTGGCAGGTTGCATACCGTTCCTTGCGTGTTCCTTAATCACGGCTTGCTTATCGCCATTCATGACTTGCGTTCTTTCCCGCCGGCTGGAAGCCGGCTCCACAGTGGGGCCGGCTTCCAGCCAGCCAAAACTTTTCTGGATAGCTATAACTTGTGTATCGCCACTCATAACTTGTGTATCCCTGCGCGTCACCCGTAAGGTAACAGTGCCTTTCTCGGTAAACTTGACCGCATTCCCCAGCAGGTTAATCAATACCTGTTGCAGCTTCTTTTCATCGGCTTTCACGTATCTGGGGACATCCCGGTCACGGTGAATTATCAATTCCAGACCCTTATCCCTGGCCCGGCTGTGCATTATCTCTTCGATGCCGGAAATGGTTTGATAAAGGTCAAAGGTCTCCCTGTCCAGGGAAGTCTGACCTGCCTCTATTTTGGAAACGCTCAGCACATCGTTGATCAGGCTCAGCAGATGCTCTCCGCTGCGGTTGATAATATCCAGGCTTTCACGTTGAGAGGCAGTAGCTGCAGGATCGTAACTCATTAACTGGGCAAACCCCAGGATGGCAGTCAACGGAGTGCGCAATTCATGGCTCATGTTGGCCAGAAAGATGCTCTTAGCACGGTTGGCGGTTTCGGCCTTTTCCTTGGCATACATTAATTCGGCAGTGCGCTCCACTACCAGATCCTCCAAATGCTTACGATATTTTTGTAATTCTTCATCAGCACTTTTTCGGTCAGTAATATCACGGCCAACAGCAAAAATCTTCTGCTCTTCTATCATCGGAAAGCAATTCCAGGATATCCACCGCCAGGTTCCGTCTTTACAGAGGTATCGGCTCTCTAATTCGAAAACTGGCTGGCCAACCTGAAGTTGTTCTCCACCTTTTCGTGTCAATCGCTGATCATCAGGATGAACGAAATCAAGCCAGGGTTTACTGAGCAACTCACTGATATCCCACCCTAAAGTCTTGGTGAAGGCAGGATTGAGCTGTTTGAAGTAGCCATCAAAACCAGCGATACACAACATGTCAATGGAGTTATTGAAGAAACGGTCGCGTTCTGATTCCACTCGTTTTCTCTCTCGTATCTCTTTTTGAATCGAGTCGAACAGGACAGCGTTTTCAAGAGAAATGGCTGCCTGCCCAGAGAGGATTTCCAAAATCCTGATCCGCTCCTGACTAAACACATCGGACGCTTCATTATTTTCCAAATAGAGAATGCCGCTTAATTTCCCTCCATGAAGCAGCGGTGTACAGAGAACGGATTTTATTTGTTTTTCCTTGATGTACGCATCGTTCGTGAAATTCCCTTCCTTTGCCGCATCGTTCAACACGACATTTTCCTGCGTGCGTGCCACATAACGGATAATACCGGCAGAAACCGCATCGCTCTCGTCAATGCTTACTGACTGTAAAACCTTTACATTATTTTTGCCAATGCCATTATTTTTGTCAATCCCATTGCTTTCGTCAGTGCCATCGCTTTTGTCAATATCGCTTTCGGATTCAATCACCCATTCCCCATTTTTTTCCATAATCAAAAAACCCTTTTGCGCACCGGCGTTTTCAATGATAATCTTCATCATTTTGGCAAGAAGCCTGTCCAGTACGATTTCCCCTGACATGGCTTGTGCGGCTTTCATTATGGTAGCTAAATCCAGTGACTCTAAACCAGGGCTGCGGACAAAGTAATTTTCAGCAGTTGTTTGAGCAAGGAGGTCCCCATATTTTCCCTGCAAATCCTCTGTCTTACGGACAGCACCCCAAGTTTGATAACCATAGTATGCCTCCGTGAGGTAGAGTCCGGCGAATTTCTTTTTACCTTTACTCAACCAGAACCTGGCTGCCAGTTCATTGGCCAGGGCTTCTTCCTGAATAAACCCATTTTCCCGCGCTGAAGCGATGGCGTTGTCATAGAGTTCTAAGGTTTTTTCCACATCCTCACCTGAAAGACGAGCAATTTCTGCGCTGACTAAATAATATTTATGAAGGATATTCTGTGGACAATATTCTGCCCATATTCTAAGCTTTTCCTGGCAGACCATTATTTTTTCTATCAATACTTTTTGTCGATCTGGGGAACTTGCTTGATAGAGGGCAGCCATAGTCAGGGCAAAATAATAGTGGAATAACCATATAGCAGCATGTCCCATTATGGATGGAAGTAGCCCTTCTAATTCATCCCCTATTTTATAAGCTTCCTGATAATTTCCCCCTAAATAGCGATTTATGAATCGACTCGCTAAATTCATCGACACTGATACAAAGTTCCCTTCCTCTCTTATTTCTTTCAGGTGTTGATTTTCGACATAATTATCGCTATTCAGGCTGTCTATTCGCTCTGTTTTTCCAACCAAACTTAAAATGAGCTGTATCCAGCCCATTGATTGGTCACTACTCGCCTTATCCTTTGTTTTATGGAAAAATTTTAGATAGTTTTGAGAAGATTTGAGAATCTCCTGTAGTGGAGTACCTTTCACAAAGGAATGGTAGAGCATTCGGGAACAGGCATAACCGGGATGAATATATTCTCCGGATTCTATTCCATAGTGAAAAGACTTCTCCATATATTCCAGGCTTTCCTGAATATGCCTTGTCCATGGAGAGATAAAATGGCCAAAAACATAATACAAGTTCGATCTGAGGGGAGCGTTGGAAAACTGCTCATTGAGATCAATTGACATTTTACCAATTTCATACCCTTTCTTATAGTCTCCTAAAAAAGAACACAAAACCATTCCATATACAATCCACCCATGAGCAGAGCCATCAGTGTTTCCAAATTGGCAAGAAAGGTTTACAATAATAAGATTAAGCAGTATAAATAACTTAATATCGATTTGATAGAGGGCCGGAGCTGATTTGAACAAAGGGGGGTATCCACTTCGCTCAAGTTGAGTTATACTTCTCCGTATGGAAGAGCAAAAGTTATATCCAGTCGGTGGGGTAGACTATCCCCGAACCCTACAAGAG
>Ga0307378_10013022_pt1 | contig 10572 bp, 7 predicted proteins | sample UN1MG_FD_202238 | JGI IMG/M metagenome (GOLD analysis project Ga0307378, IMG submission 202238) | Soil microbial communities from Risofladan, Vaasa, Finland - UN-1 | ecosystem: Environmental > Terrestrial > Soil > Coastal area > Acid sulfate soil | place: Finland: Risofladan, Vaasa | collected...
TCCTCCGGACCACTCGACACGATGATCAGTACGTCGCTGCCGATCTCGACGAGTTCGCCGGGGCCGGGTCGGATCTCCATGACGGTGTTCTCGGGCACCGTCGGGCTCGAGCGCACGTCGGTGGTGACGACGAATTCGTACGGTGCGGCGGTGAGCACCGCACGGGCGTCGATCTCGGTCATGCCGATCACCTCGCCGGGCACCTGCACGCTCGACGGTGATGCCGACACGACGAGGTTGACCGTCGACCCCTGCAGCGCCGGCGTCTCGGGTGCAGGGTCGGTGCTGACCACCGTGTCCTCGGCGATGTCGTCGCGCTCGACGGTGGTGAGCTCACCGACGACGAAGCCCTCGGCGGCGAGCCTGGTCTGCGCGTCGGCGGACGAGAGCCCGACGACGTTCGGGATCGGCACCAGTTGTGGATCGGGGTTGTAGACGACCTCGACGATCTGGTCCTGCAGGATCAGCGTGCCCGCGACCGGATCGGTGCGATGCACGAAGCCGGCCGGAACGAGATTGTTCTCCTCGGCGAGCGTGGTGAACGCGATGTCCTTCAACGTCAGATCAGCGGTGACCTCGGTCAGCGGACGGTTCGTGTAGTCCTCGAGCACGAACTGTTCGGCCTCGGCTCCACCGTCCTCGGCGCTGAGCGCCTGGAACAGCAGGACGCCACCGATCACGAGCAGGATCAACGCGACGAACGCGCCGAGCGCGTACCAGCCGGTGCGCGAGCCGTTGGTGTCGTAGTACATCGCGTCAGCGGACGCGCCGGTCGGATAGCCCGCCTCGATCATCCCGGTCGACGGCACGGTGCTGGAGCGTGGGGCGGCGGTCGGGATCATCCCGGTGGGTGCCGTCGTGGGGTTGACGGTGGTTGCGCCGGCAACACCTGCAGCTGCGGCGCCGGCGACCGCGACCCCGGCGACACCCGCCGCGCGGTTCTGCGTGACCTGCGCAGCGGCGAGCGCCTGCACCGGTTCGTCGTTGCGGAAGCGACGCAGGTCGTCGCGTAACGCCGCAGCGCTCGGATAGCGCAACTTCGGGTCCTTGGCGAGCAGCTTCGCGACGATCGCCTCGAACGAGCGGGGCACGTCGGCCACGATCTGCACCAGCGGTTGGGGCGCGTCGTGAACCTGCTTGTAGGCGATGCTCACCGGATTCTCGCCGGTGAACGGCGGCTTGCCGGCCACCATCTCGTACATGACGATGCCGAGCGAGTACAGATCGCTGCGCGGATCCGGCTGGGCGCCCTGGGCCTGCTCGGGCGAGAAGTAGGTGGCGGTGCCCATCACCGAGCCGACCTGCGTGAGGTTCGACTCCGTCGGTGCGTTGAGCGCACGGGCGATCCCGAAGTCGGCCACCTTCACCTGGCCGTTCGACCCGATCAGGATGTTCGCCGGCTTGATGTCGCGGTGCGCGACGTGGTTGTCGTGAGCGAATCCGAGCGCGGCGGCGACCTCGCTGGCGATCTCTGCGGCCTGCTTCGACGTGAGCTGCTTGTTCGTCGACAGGATCTCGGCGAGGGTGCGACCCTGCACCTCCTCCATCACGATGAAGTAGGTGCCTTCGTACTTGCCCCAGTCGTAGACGTTGACGATGTTGGGGTGCGACAGGCTGGCAGCCGATTGCGCCTCACGGCGGAAGCGTTCGACGAAGTTGGCGTCGGTGGCGAACTCGGGGAACAGCACCTTCACGGCGACCTGACGGTCGAGCAACAGGTCGCGCGCCGAGAAGACGTCGGCCATCCCGCCGCGTCCGATCCGCTTGTGGATCTCGTACCGGTCGTTGATGACCGTCGCCTGACCGTTGTTCGTCACTGTGTGCTCTCTCCGCCGCCCCGTCGGTACGCGGCGCTGTGCAAGGTTACCGACTGGTCACCGTGCGTGAGCTTCAGGCGCTTGCGATGCTGCGGGCGGTGGTGTACCTCCCTGGAGCTCATCCGCCGGCCCCCGGCGCGGGAACGACGGGCTGCGCACCCGGTCCGGTGAGCAGGAAGTCGAGCATGCCCTTGGCGATCGGCCCAGCGAGCCGGCCGCCGGTCGCAGCGACGTCAGCGGTCGACTGGACGTTGGTGAGCACCACCGACACCGCGTACTGCGGGTCGTCAGCCGGTGCGAACGCGATGATCCAGGCGTGCGACAGGTCGGGATTCGTCGGGTCGCCGAGCTCAGCCGTGCCGGTCTTGGCCGCCACCGGGATCCCACCGTTCAGCGCGATGCAGCAGCTCGCCGTGCCGCGCTCGGCGACGCCGATCATCAGCTGGCGCTCGATCTCGGCGGTCGTCGGCGAAATCGGGGTCTTCCACACCGAGGGGCTCGTCTCGTCGAGCACTCGTCCCTCCTGGTCGAAGGTCGACTCGACGGCGTACGGCGCCATCATCTGGCCGCCGTTGGCGACCGTCGCGGCCACCATGGCCATGTGCAGCGGCACCATCTGCACCTCGCTCTGGCCGAATCCGCGGATCGCGAGCAGCGGGAGTTCCTGCGCGAGGTTGTCGGTGTTGCCGAAGGTGCTGGCGATCGGGCGAGGGAGGTCGATCGGCAGCGGCTCGCCGATCCCCCACGCTTCGGTGCCGGCGACCATCGCCTCGGGCCCGAGGAACGTCGACAGCTGCGCGAAGGGGATGTTGCAGCTGCGGGCGAACACGGTGGCCAGGTCGCCGCCGCAGAGGCTGCCGTTGTAGTTCTGGATCGGGTCGTTGGTCTGCGGTGGCACCCACTCGCGTTCGCTGGCGAACTGGCTGTCGAGGGTGGCGATGCCGCTCTCGAGTGCGATGCCGGTGGTGATCACCTTGAACGTCGAGCCGGGCATGTACCGCTCCTGGTACGCCTGGGCGAGCAGCGGGTTGCCCGGCGCGTTCTGGAGATCGGTGATGATCTCCTGGGCGATCTCGAAGTCGGCGTTGACGAACGTGTTCGGATCGAAGGTGGGATTGCTGTACATCGCCCGGATGGCGCCGGTCTTCGGTTCGATCACCGTGACCGAGCCAGTCTGTCCGCCGAGCAGGAACTTGGCGGCCGCTTGGGCGTCGTGGCGGACGGCGAGTTCGACCGTGCCCGTCGATCCCGTTCCTCCGGTCAGCAGATCGCCGAGGCCGCGGACCTGTTGCTCGGTGGTCGATCCGGTGAGGACGTCGCCGTACATCTTCTCGACCTGCGTGGAGCCGAACGCGAACGTGAAGTAGCCGGTGATGTCGGCGAGCAGATCGCCGGTCGGGTACTCGCGTCGGAAGTCGTACGGCTCACCCGGTGCCGTCGGGAACGACACGGCGGCGACGATGCCGTCGCTGGTCACGATGGGGCCGCGCGGCTTGTTGAACTCGCGCAGCACCTGGCGGGTGTTGTCGAAGCGCGCGTCGAGTTCCTGCTTGCGCCCGACCTGCCAGTAGTTGAGCGCCACGAACAACACGACGTAGCACGCCATCAGGCCGAGCGCGAGCTGGCGGATCTGGCGGTTCACGCGGCCGCCCGACGCTCGTCGCGCCGCAGGCGCCGACCGAGGCGCCACGCCTTCCAGCGCTCCGTCGGCGTCGGATCGTCGGGCAGCTCACCCAACCGCCGCGCGGACGAGTCCGACAGTCGGATCAGCAGTGCGAGCAGGACGTAGTTCGCCACGAGCGACGAGCCGCCGTAGCTCACGAACGGCAGCGTGATGCCGGTGAGCGGCACCACCTTGATGACTCCACCGATGATGATGAATCCCTGGATGCCGACGATGGTGGTGAGGCCGACCGCGAGGAGTTTCTCGAACGTGCGGTCGGTGCGCAGCGCGATCCGCAATCCGGCGCCGACGATCAACACGAACGCCATCAGCACCGCCGACGCGCCGATCAGTCCCCATTCTTCGCCGATCGCAGAGAAGATGAAGTCGTTCTGTGCCTCCGGGACCTGGCCGGGGTTGCCGCGGCCCAGGCCGGTGCCGGTCAGGCCACCGTCTGCGAGGCCATAGAGCGACTGGATGATCTGGTATCCGTCGTCGAGCGGGTCAGCCCACGGGTCGAGCCAGATGTCGACACGAGTCTGGACGTGGCCGAACTGCGTCCACGAGAAGTACGCGGCGCCGGCGAACAGCACGATGCCGATCACGAGGTAGCCGATTCGTTCGGTGGCCACCCACATCATCACCACGAAGAGCGTGAAGAACAGCAACGACGAACCGAGGTCGCGTTGGAAGACCATCACGACGACAGCGAAGCCCCATGCCATGAGGATGGGGGCGATGTACCGCGGTTCGGGCAGACGCAGCGGCCCGACCTTCCACGTCGACGCGGCGATCAGCTCGCGCCGGTCGGCCAGGTAGGACGCGAAGAAGATCGCCAGGAAGACCTTGGCGAACTCGCCGGGCTGGAAGTTGACAGATCCGAGGCTGACCCAGATGCGGGCGCCGTTGATGTTGACGCCGATCCCAGGCACGAGTGGCAGCAGCAGCAGGAACGCTCCGACGAAGAAGAAGAGCCAGCTGTAGCGGGCGAGGTCGCTGGCGCGTTGGACGACGAGCAGGGTCGCGACGAAGGCGACGATCGCGACGAGACTCCATGTGGCCTGCAGGCCGGCGAGTTCGTCGTCGAGACGCGTGATCATCACGAATCCGATGCCGTGCAGGAGCGCCGCGAGCGGGAGCAACGTGCCGTCGGCGCCGCGGGCGACGAGCCGCACGACGATGTGGGCACACAGCAGCAGGCCCAGCAGGATCGCGACGAAGAACACAATGCCCGGTGGGATCTCGGCGTTCGTGCCGAGCGCGGTGACCGTGTACGCAGCGCCTGTGATCAGGGCGGACATGATCACGAGCGTCAGCTCGGTGGTCCGTCGGCTCCGAGCGAGTGGTGAGTCAGGACGCTCGACGACGCCGTCGTCCTCGACGTACCACGTTGGCGCCGCGGTCTCGGTCACGGCCCGCTGGTGGTGGTCACGCCGCTCGGCACCGCAGCGCCCGAGGAGGTGGCCTCCTCGACGGTCGTCGACGGCGGCACCGTCGTGGTCGTCGTGGTGGTGGTGGTGGTCGTCGTCGTCGTCGTGGTGGTCGTCGTGCCGGCGTTGATGAACTCGACGGCGTCCTCGAAGCTGTCGAATCGCGGCTCGGCCTCGATGGCGTTGGCGATCTCCGGGTCGAACTCGGCGCGTTCGGGGCCGACGGCATCGGCGGTGGGTTCGAGCCACAGCACCCCACCCGGACGGCCCTGGTAGATCACCGCCTGGTCCTGCTCGTCGAACGCGACGAACCAACCGCTGCGCGCCCACGCCGAGAACACGACGAATGCGACCACGATCACCGCAGCGGCGACGAATCCGATCGCGAGGCGTACCAGCGTGCTGCGACGTCGAGGCGAGCTCGGGCCGTCGGGCGCGTCCGCCTGCGCGGGGGAGCCGTCGCCGTCGGACGATGCTGCGTCGGGGTCGAGCTCCAGCGTGCCTGCAGGGGTCGGGTCGGTCCCGGCTTCGGCCCAGACCGGGACGACGTCGAGCTCCTGGGTGGGGTCGGGTGGGTCGTCGCCCTCGAGGACATCGAGGACGACCACGGTGATGTTGTCGCGTCCACCGGCCTCGTTGGCCTTCTCGACCAAGCGGTCGGCGGCAACCTGCGGGTCGGTCTCGATCGCCAGCGTCGACGCGATGTCGACATCGGCGACCTCGTCGACGAGGCCGTCGCTGCACAGCACGAACCGGTCGCCTCGAATCAGCGGCAACGTCCACCAGTCGACCCGCACCTCGGGTTCGATGCCCAGCGCACGCGTGATGATGTTGCGGCGCGGATGATCACGGGCTTCGTCCTCGGTGATGTGGCCCGTGGAGACGAGTTCCTGCACATAGCTGTGGTCGACGGTGACGCGCCGGAGTCGACCGTGGCGGAACAGGTAGGTCCGCGAGTCGCCGACGTTGGCGAGCACCAACGCTTCGCTGGGTTCGGCGGGCACGACCGGGCTGATCTCGTTGTCGTTGAGGTCGATGTTCGGGGCCGATCGGCCTGCGAACGGGTCGGAGATGACGGCGATCGCGGTCAGCGTGGTCCCCATGCCGTGATGGCCGGGGTTGGCGATGGCGGCGCGGAAGATGTCGCCGTTGGCGACCCTGATGGCCTCGACGACGTCGGGCGCCGTCGGCGGGACGTCACCGTCGAGCAGCGCGCCGATGCGGTCGACGGCGAGTTGGCTCGCGACCTCGCCTGCCTCGTGTCCGCCCATGCCGTCGGCGACGACGAACACACGCTCGGTGACGAGGAGGTTGTCTTCGTTCTCGGCGCGGATCTGGCCCGCGTGGGTGGACGCGCCGACGCGCAGTTCAGCCATCAGGTCGTCTCCGTCGTGTTGATCATTGCGCCTCGATCACGGTGGTGCCGGCTTGCACCCGGTCGCCCGGGTGCAGCAGCCGTGAACCCACGAGCTTGGAACCGTTGTGGAACGTGCCGTTGGTCGAGCCGAGGTCCTCGACCATCGGCTGGCCCTCGAAGTCGTAGAACCGCACGTGCCGTTGGGAGATGTACGCGTCGTCGTCGATCGAGATCGCACACGCCGGGTCGCGGCCGAGGACGATGTCGCCGCTCAGCGCCACCGTGACGCCTCGACGGGTGCGTGGCTCGAGCATCACGAGGCGGGTCGCGCGGCCGCGCTGCTTCGACGTGCGCTTCGACGCCTTGGCCGGCTGCGACGGTTGGGCCAGGGGCGCGGTCGCTGGGGCCGCCGGTCTGCCCATCGGAGTCGTCTGTCCTGGCGCGGGGTGGGCGGAGGCCTGGCGCGGGGCGCCGATCATCGGGCGCCGGCTCGGGGTGCGCACCTCGCTCCACACAGCCCAGAGCACGCGGGCGAAGAACAGGTACAGCAGTCCGAGGAGGACGAACTTCAAGATGGTGAGGACTTGGTCGGTCATCGCAGCGCAGTCATGTCAGCACGAGGGAGCCGGTGCTCCGGTCGGTCAAGAGGCCTCGAACCGGACGTGGGTGGAGCCGAAGCTGATGATGTCGCCATCGTTCAGCGGCCGTTGGCCGGCGATTCGGACACCGTTGACCATCGTGCCGTTCGTCGACCCCAGGTCGGCGACGATGTACGCAGTCGGTCCGGCCTTGATCTCGGCGTGGTTGCGGCTGATGTTGCTGTCGTTGATCGAGATGGTGCACTCGGGCAGTCGTCCGACGGTGACCGTGGCGCTGCCGAGGTCGACGCGTTGGCCGGACGGCAGGACGAGCGATCCCATCCCGGGTCCAGTGGCGGCCTGTTTGAGCTGGCTGACGATGTTGAAGCGGCCCGTACGGAGATCGTTGTCGACGGCGAGTTGCACCGTAACCGGCCCCATGAAGTGGTAGCCCTCCTCGCGGGCGTACTCGCGTGCGGCCTCGGTGAGCTCGGCGACGAGGGCGTCCGCGATGTCGCTGAAGCTGGCGTGGTCGATGGCGTTCAGCACCACCGTGAAGTCGTTGGGGACGATGCGGCGACCCTTGACGTCGACGGAGCGCTGGTCGTCCATCTCGCGCACGAGACGGCGGCCCAGTTCGATGGGGCGGATCGAGCCCTTGGAGCGACGAAAGAACACGCCATCGACCATACGCTCCAGACGGTGCTCCAGTGACTGCAATCCCATAGGTGGCTTGCCAGGCTACTGCCGCTCTCCGCGCCCTCCCCGTCGCCCCCCGTCGCCCTGCACCCCGCTCCGACCTCGCCCCGACCCAGCCCCATCCCCGACCCCGACCCGCCTGCGATGAGCCAAACGCCGCCATCCGGGCGCTTCGCTCATCGTCGAGGCTCGGCCCGTGCCTGCGATGAGCGAAGTGTCGGTATTCGGGCGGTTGGCTCATCGTTGGTGTCGGTCCGGTGGTCGATTTCCGCGCGTGCCAAGCGTGAACGCGAGCGCTAACGTTCGGGGCTCCACTTGCGCGAGTGGCGGAATGGCAGACGCGCCAGCTTCAGGTGCTGGTGTCCGAAAGGGCGTGGGGGTTCAAGTCCCCCCTCGCGCACGATTGATCTCCACGCGTCGCCGATCGACGATGGTGCGAGGTCAGCCCCAGCCGGAGCGGCGGATCTCGTCGCCGTCGGCATCCAACGCCCGACCGCTCCATCGCAGCTGTCCGGGCGTCGCCGAGAGCCGAGCGATCAGGCCTTGCATCGGGGTCCCGTCGACGTCGGTGATCGCTCCCCGAGCGGCGTAGTGCGGATCCGTCGCGATGTCGGCCATGTCGTACACCGGCCCGATCGCCGCTTCGGCGGCGGTGAACGCGTCGATGACCTCGGCCTGGGTGCGTGCGAGGCACCAGTCGGTCATGATCTGCTCGAGTTCGTCGCGGTGTTCGGTCCGACCGGCGAACGAGGCGAACCGATCGTCGTCGCCCACGCCGAGCAGCTCCATCACGCGCGCAGCGACCGAGTCGCTCGACGTCGACACGGCGATCCAGCGGCCGTCGGCACACCGATACGTGCCACGCGGCACCGTGTAGGGCAGTCCAGCGCCGAGGCGTGGCTGCTGTTCGCCGCGCACGGCGTACACCGAGGCCAGCGGGCCCATCATGTGGAACATCGTCTCGAGCAGGTTGGCATCGACCACCTGCCCGACCCCGGAGTGCAGCGCAACCATCGTTGCGAACGCCGCGCCGAGGCCGGTCAACTCGTCGGTGAGGGCGATCGGCGGCAGGAGCGGTTGCCCGTCGGGTTCGCCGCTGAGCGACGCGAGGCCGGACATCGCCTCGGCGATGGTGGCGAACCCGGGCCGCGACGCGTAGGGCCCGTCCTGACCGAACCCGCTCACCCGGGTCATCACCAGGGCCGGATTCCGCTCCAGCAGCACGTCGGGTCCGAGGCCGAGACGCTCCATCGTGCCGGGCCGCGAGTTCTCGACCAGCACGTGCGCGTCGTCGACGAGCGACAGCAGCAGCTCACGGTCGTCGTCGGCCTTGACGTCGAGCACGACGGTGCGCTTGTTGCGGTTGACGAGCTTCCACCACAGCCCCTCGCCGTCGCGAGGGTCGCGCCACGCCATGTTGCGCAGGCTGTCGCCGCCCGGGCGCTCCACCTTGATCACGTCGGCGCCGAAGTCGGCGAGGTAGCGGGCGCAGTTCGGCCCGGCGAGCACGGTCGACATGTCGATCACCCGCAGCCCGGCGAGCGCCGGTGTCCCGCTCACGGGGTCCACCCGGCGAGGAGCTCGCAGGCTTCGGCCACGTCGACCCCGGCTCCGGCGTAGGAGAACCGGACGTACTCGTGGCCACGGGCGAGGTCGAAGTCGACGCCTGACGTGGCGGCGACACCGATCTCGTGCAGCCAACGCGTCGCGAGCTGCAGGGAGTCGAGGCCGACAGCGGTCGTCAGGTGCGGGACGTGTGCGTACACGTAGAACGCACCGTCGGCGGGAGCGATGTCGGTGATCCCCGCGGCGGCGAGCCCGTCGACGACGATCGTGCGGTTCTCGCGGTAGCGGGCGACGTGCTGGTCGAGTTCGTCGGTCGCGTCGAGCGCGGCCAGGGCGGCGATCTGCGAGACGTGAGGTGCGCAGATGTAGAGGTTCTGCTGCAGTCGTTCGACGGTGTCGACCAACGAATCCGGCACCACCACCCAGCCGACCCGCCACCCGGTCATCGACCAGTACTTCGAGAAGCTGTTGACCACGAACGCCTCGGGGTGATGGTCGAGCACCTTGGCGGCTGGGGGGCCGTCGACGATGCCGTGGTAGATCTCGTCGGCGATCACCGCGATCCCACGTGCTCGGCACGCAGCGGTGATTGCGGCCAGTGCGTCGGCGCCGAGGATCGTTCCGGTCGGGTTGGACGGTGAGGCGAGCACCAGCCCGTCGAGTTCGCCGGCGGCATCGAGATGAGCGGGGGTCGGGGCCCACCGGCTCTCCGGCCCGACGGGGATGGCGACCGGCTCGATGCCGAGCGCCAGCAGTGCATTGCGGTAGCACGGGTAGCCCGGCTCGAGCACGCCGACGCGAGCGCCGGGTTCGAACAGCGTCAGGAACGCCAGCGTGAAACCGGCCGACGCCCCGGCGACGACGAGGATGCGGTCGATCTCGACGCCTTCACGCTCGGCGAGCCGTCGGCGCAGCGCGTGGATGCCGGCGGCGTTCGTGTAGCCGAGCTGCTCGTCGAGGTGGGAGCGCACGGCCTCCCGGGCGAGCGCGGGCAGCGAAGTCAACGGTTGGCCGACCTCGAGATGCAGGATTCGCCGTCCCGACGCCTCCAACCGGACAGCCTCGCGGCTCATCGCCATCGCATGGAAGGGCGGCACGGCAGCGGCACGGACTGCGGCCTCGATCACCCGTCGATTGTCGCATTCCGGTGCGATCGAGCACCCATCCGCTGTTCTCGGCGACTTTGCAGTGTCCGGACGTTCGGCTGTGATCTCGCTGACGGTGGGGTTCGTACCATTCTCCGTGGTCAACTCCTCCATCGGGATTGCGTCTGACGTTCGTCGGGAGCGCCGGTGGGCCGAACTCAAGTCACAGGAAGCACTTGCCGATGTCCAGACATATGACAGCGCGTCCGAGAGCAGGCGAACGTCCGAATCCGGACGTCGCAGATCGCGACCCACGTTCGCCGGTGCGTGCGACGCAGCGGCGTGCCGCCGCGAACCGGGACGGCGGATTTTCGCTG
>Ga0307378_10013024_pt1 | contig 10570 bp, 5 predicted proteins | sample UN1MG_FD_202238 | JGI IMG/M metagenome (GOLD analysis project Ga0307378, IMG submission 202238) | Soil microbial communities from Risofladan, Vaasa, Finland - UN-1 | ecosystem: Environmental > Terrestrial > Soil > Coastal area > Acid sulfate soil | place: Finland: Risofladan, Vaasa | collected...
GGAGATACGCTATTCCGTCTCGATAGTCGCATAGCTGAAGTGGCCGTAAAGCAGGCTGAGCAAGCGGTGGAGTTCGCAAAGCAGGATTTTGCACGTCAGAAAGAGTTGATGCAGAGCCAGGGGACATCTCAAAAGCTATTACAACAAGCCGAATACGGGCTCGCAACGGCAAAAGATGACCTGGCAAAAGCTCGTACTGAGCTATCTTTGCTCCAGGTCACAGCGCCGATATCCGGCACGATTGTCCGAGTGCCGGCCCGGCCCGGCGAAGCGGTGGACATGACCGGTACGTTGGCGGAATTGATCGACCCTAAGCGATTGATCGTGGAATTTCGGGTTCCGAGCAATGAGATAACAGCGCTCAAACCGGGACAGAAGGTGGAAATAGATACCGGCGGCAGGCTCGCCGGGCCGAACGGTGAAACATATCGAGTGTCTGCTGAGCTGGCGTTTGTCGATTCTGTGGTTGACCCTGAGAGCGATACTGTTCTGGCTCGGGCATCGGTGCCGGCGGGCACCGAACTCAGACCCGGCCGGTTCGTCAGGGTGCGCATAATCTATATGGAAAAAAGCGACTGCCTTGTCGTACCCGAAGAATGCCTTGTCACAACCACCGAGGACAAAACGGTTATCGCTGTCGTGGAAAACGACAAAGCCTTTCATAGAGTGGTTCAGCCCGGGTTGCGCGAAAACGGAATGGTGGAGGTGCAGGGAGAGGGAATTCATGAGGGCATGCAGGTAGTGACGGTAGGCGCGTATGGCCTGCCCCCTGAAACCAAGGTCAGGGTAGTGAACGAATAAGAGAGGCCAAAAGAAAGGTTTCAATGCCAGATATTAATCTTTCAAATTCGGGAGAGACTCCGGGACAGAGCCATTTGGAGGTTCGAGCGTCGGCGTTGGGACGATTCTCAACCCATCACGCCATAGCTATTGCTTTTGTTGTGTTCGCCTTGTGCCTGGGTGGCATTTATTCTGCGATGAAGATTCCTTCCTCGGTTTTCCCACAGACCGACTTTCCAAGAGTTGTTATTCTGGTGGATAATGGCGTCATGCCGGGCGATGAGATGATGGCGACCATTACCCGTCCTATCGAAGAGGCCATGAAGGACATTCCAGGCGTGGTGACGATCCGTGACGCGACCGGGCGGGGTTCCGCGGAAATCAGTGTCTTTTTCAATTGGAAAGTGGACATGATCCAGTCGGAATTGTACGTGCTCAGCCGCCTGTCTCAGATTAGCAGCACCTTGCCGGCGACGGCGACAACGAACGTTTTCCGCCTGACCTTTTCGGCGTTCCCAATAATTGGTGTAAGTCTTACCAGCGAAACGCGCGACACAACTCATCTCTGGGAGATAGCCCGTTATACGATAAAACCGCGCTTTCTGCGAATCCCGGGAGTCGGCAGGGTGGATCTCGTCGGGGGACGTACGCCGGAATACCACGTGATCGTCGATACGCTGCGACTGGAAGCCGCCGGGCTGAGTTTTTCCGATGTGACCGAGGCGCTGATAAAAAGGAATCTCATAGCTCCGGCCGGCATGCATGAGGAAAACCACACGCTTTACCTTACCGTAGTCGATGGTCGCGTGCACGGCCCCAAAGATATTGAAGCCCTTGTTGTCAAGGTTGACAAGGGTCATCCGATTTGTATCAGGGACTTTGCCCGAGTCGAGCGTGGCCCCGAACCCGTCTTCAATGTCGTTACCGCGGATGGTAAAGAAGCGGTGCTGTTGAATATTCGCAGCCAGCCCGACGGAAGCACGCTCGACATCGCCCGGGAGTTGAAGCTGGAACTGGAGCAACTTAAAAAGCAGTTGCCGCCGGACCTGAAGCTGGCATTCTTCTATGACCAGTCGTTGATCGTACATGAATCCGTCAAGAGCGTTTGGGAAGCGATCATTTTCGGATTGTTCCTGTCCGTTATGGTGCTGTACCTCTTTCTTAAAGACTGGGGAACAACTTTTGTGGCGACGCTGGTGATTCCGGCAACGGTTCTGATTACGTTGATCATAGCCAAGGTTCTGGGATTGACCTACAATCTGATGACTCTGGGCGGAATCGCGGCGGCTATCGGCGTGATTATCGACGATGCCATAGTGGTTGTGGAGGTGATATACGCCAAGATTGCCAGTGGCATCCCCCGTGTGCCGGCGGTGAGGGAGGGCATAGGGGAAATCATCAGGCCGCTTTTGGGTTCGACCTTCACACCCGTAGTCGTATTCATCCCGTTGGCGTTCCTGGACGGCCTCGTGGGTGTGTTTTTTCGAGCTTTGGCAATGACAATGGTTGTCGCGCTGCTCATCTCGCTGGTACTGGCCGTGACGTTTACACCATCCATGGCAGCATGGTTCATCGGGGGCAGTCACAGCAAGCGGGCAAAACCACAAAACCAGCAAGGCGGAATCGTGCTGCGATGGCTTATATCGATTTACGGACATACGGTTCGGATAGCACTGCATCACTGCTGGATCACGCTGATGTTTTGCGTACTTATCCTGCTTGCGGGTATAAACATCTATACCAGGCTCGAAAGTGAGTTTCTGCCGGCGATGGATGAGGGCGGCTTTGTCATTGACTATGTGGCGAGACCGGGAACGAGCCTGGCTGAAACCGATCGTCAACTAAAGCAGGCCGAGCAGATATTGCATACTATTCCCGAGCTTGAGAGCTATTCCAGGCGCACCGGCGCACGCCTGGCTCTGGCTATTGCCGAACCTCACACTGGAGACTTCCTGGTCAAACTCAAACCCGACCGTACAAGGAAGACCGACGAGGTGATTTCCGAGCTTCGGCACAGGTTTAATGCCGCAGTTCCCAGCCTTCAATGGGAATTCCCCGGCATCCTCTCCGACCTGATCGGCGATCTCATGTGGTCACCAGAGCCCATTGAGGTGAAGCTGTTCTCGACCGACATAGAGTTTCTCAAGAAAAAGTCGCCCCAGATCGAGGAGACTATCCAAAAGGTAAGGGGAGTAGTGGATACCTTTGACGGTTTGATGATTACGGGCCCGTCTCTGAGTTTTCGGCTCCGAGGCTTAAACGCGCAGCGGTTTGGATTGACCGCCGATGATGTGGCTTCGGCTGTCCAGACGGCCATGTTCGGCCAGACCGCTTCGTCGGTTTTGGAGGGCGACCGCCTCATCGATATCCGCGTCGTCGCTGATCCATGCGACATCGACCGGGTTGCGAGCCTGCAAAACCTGCCTTTGCGTTGTCCGAATGGAGCCCTGATCAAACTATCGCAGGTCGTGGATGTTGTCGAAGAACCGGGGCAGCTTGAGCTTCGAAGGGAAGATATGCGACAGGTCGTTGCCATCACGGCCCGCCTGGAAGGTCGCGATCTCGGCAGCGCAATGGCGGAAATTCGCAACCGCCTGGCTCAGGATAGATCTATTCCTCCGGAGGCTCTTGAGTTCGGGGGGCTCTACCAGCAGCAGCAGGAATCCTTCAGACATCTGCTGGTGGTTCTCGCCCTGGCCATCGTTCTGGTTTTCACGGTACTACTGGCGGAATTCCGGACTTTTGCCGCGCCGGTGGCAATCGTATTTGGCGCTGTCCTGGCGATGTTCGGAGCCGTCATGGCTTTGTATATCAGCGGCACATCGCTCAATGTCGTTTCGCTTTTGGGAGCAATTATCGGGGTCGGCATTGTGGCGAAAAACGGCATTCTCATGCTTGACTTCGCGGGAGAACTGCACAACTCCGGCCTGAAATTGGAGAACGCCCTGGTTCAAGCCGGGCAGCGGCGACTCCGGCCGGTATTGATGACTTCCGGCACAACGGCACTGGGAATGCTGCCGTTGGCTTACGGCGTCGGATCCGGCGCCGACATGCTCAGGCCCCTGGCCATCGCCGTGATCGGTGCGGTCTGTATATCGGTGCTGCTCTCTCTCGTTGCGACCCCGGTGTTGTACAGTATTCTCATCAAAATTCGTGGCTCCCGAAACTGAAGCACGGAACTCTGAAACGGGCTATTATCCGGAAAAATTCAAAGTACTCTTCGGTGGATTTCTGTTTCTTATTTTTTCGGCGGACCGTCATAATTCTGGAAAAACTCGACGATCTCCGGCATAAAAGCATCGAGCGCTCGATATTTGTCCCGCTGCTGTTCATATTGACCGAGCAATTCCGAAAGCTCTTTCGTCCAATAGAATCCGCGACCGATTTGATAATTCGCCCTCTGCTCCGCCTGTTCCCTGCCGTCGTTAGCCATCGCGTAACGCACTTCACACGCCCTTACCAGCGACTCTCGCATCATGGTCTGCCAACTTCCATACGCCTGGCCTTTCATCTGTTTTTCGACTCGCGGAAAATATTTCTCACCAAAAGGCCTGAAGCTTTTCATATATTTATCAACGAGCGGATTGCAATAGGAATGGCTAAACTCGTGCACCACCGTACTTACAACGCCGGGATTGAACGTGGGATTGCCCCAGCCGAGCCAGTCGACCCGCCATGCGCCGAGCACGCTGTATATTTTCGTTCGCTCTTCAAGCCTGATCCGGCAGCCGTAATTGCCCGGCCCGTTAAGTATCGATATTACAAGGTTGAAGTCCACATCATCTCTCGACCCGAAAAACTCATCGAACCAGGCCAGGTTCGCCTTCGTGTCAATAAGCTGCTGAAGTCTTGCCGTGGCTGTATCATATTGCGATTGGTTCTTCGCGAGAAAAGCCTTGAAATTGGTCTCTTTCACAAAGTCACGACAATTGCCAAGAAATTCACGAGCCTCATCGATTCGCCATCTGCCGTCAAGAGTCTCCGGCCTCGGTTCAAAAGGTACTATCTCGCCGCAGTTACTAATATCCTCGATGTGCACAGCCATGCCCATGACCGCATCATAGCTAACCCCGCGAGTCTCACGCAGTTTTTTTGCCATTTTTACCGCCGGATGATTGCGATGCCCGGCGAAGTATTCGTTGAGGTTCTTCATATACGGCTTCGACTTGCACCTGTTGTACTCCGGATTGCCAGCCAGGTGGAATATCACACCCATAAGCTCTACGCGTGGATCTATCGTAACCTTCAGTTTGGTTCGATCATGCCGGGACGCCGCATTATTCGGATCGGATGCCCCGGCACAATTCATGCTAAAAGCGAACAATAGTATTACCGGCAAAGCTTTAACTGGAATTTCCCATCTACACTTCACTTAAGCACTCCTTAATTCCAGCCGATGTCGCAGGGTGGCGACCTGCCCCACCAAATTCCAAACCTGCCCCTTCCAGTCCCGTCAGGGCAGGCTCTGAGCATCGTCGAATAGATAATCAATGCCTTAAGGCATCCTGTGGACAATCAATCGCCACCCCTGTCCCATAGTATTCCCCAACGATCTTAATGCAATTTCGGGTCGGCTATTTCATAGTTTCCGCCGTCATACTGGTCCTCTGCTCTTATCATATCACAGTGCCCGTCGACAAATACCAAATTGGCCGAACCCTTCTCAATGTCTCCGCCCGGGGCACTATGGTAGGTGGCGAAGCAATCACGTAAACCTGGTGGAGGGTCGATATATAGACCGTTATCGTTGAGCGTATAACCGCTCAACCCCGAAATCGGCCACAAATTCTCCTCAGAAAACGCAAAGATTTCTGCGGGACGTTTCACTTCTGACTCTGTCTTAACCGCGTCGTCGCGGAAATACCCGTTGGCGCCCAGGTAGCCGTTGGTGCTGTAACTGTATCGAGGTTCCCTACCCATAGACTTGCCAATAATGCCGAACGAAGCACACAGGTTGATGTCTTTGTCCTTGATGTAAGGCCAGAGTGGGCCGTCAGGCTCATCCTCTCTCTCAAAGTTGCCCCCGTCTGAATAGAGCCAATACCAGGGATTGGGGAAGCGTCCTTCGTTATCGTCCAGGTACATTCGCTCGACTATGCCGTATTGACGCAGGTTACTCTTGCACGAGATTGTCCGTGCCAGCTCCTTGACTCTTTGGAGTGCGGGCATTAGTATCGCCATTAATATCGCGATGATGGCAATAACCACCAATAGCTCTATTAACGTAAATCCTCTTGTCATTTGCTTAGTGGGCTTTTTTTCGTGATTCGTCATTTGCCTGTCTCCCATAAATTTGTTTAACTGAGATTTCCAATATACACTTCACTGAAAGACTCCTGCAAACCTCGAGTTTCATAATAACATAATTTCATCTCAACGACAACAATTTTCGGCAGCTTCGGCACACCATAGCGCATAGGGTGTGAAGTCTCGCACTCCCTTAAGGGATGGCCAAGCTCACTTATGAATTATATAAATTCATTTACCCATCCTGCAAAAAAAAAAAAAATACATCCCGCACTCACGAAACCATCATTTATAGTTTAGGGTAGAATAGGCAACTCGTTTGCCCATGCTGTCGATGTAACGTGACCCGAACTGATTAGCGGCTGAAGAGAGCAACAAGAGAAACAAGCATTGCTACTGGTACGAAAACAATAACCATACAGAAGAAGATCGTAGTATCGTCGCCGGTCCATACCATAATGGGCCGGATGAAAAGATCTAAGAAGTATAGTACTATTGTAGCAAAAACCACATATCGCCATCGCTTATCTGTATGTCGCCGAGTACAGGATAACGCAGCCAAGAGAAGAATTAGTGTTTGAACTGGAGCAATAATCAATGCCATCCTGAGACCACCCCTGAACATAATCCAGGGACTTGCTCCCTTGGGGTGGAGGTTATGAATGTAAATGAGACTGACAGTCCGCAAAACAAGGGTAAGCATAATTGCAGCAAAAATAAACATGCAGTAGATGCATACTGTCCGTACAGGTTTCATCTTAAATCATCCAACAATGTTTATATGGTTTCCGTATAAAATCCCAAGCCTCTCGGCATAAAGCAAGAAAGCACAAACTACGGCGTTGCCGCTTCAGAGCCATCATATCCTCATATGTTCAATAATAGATGATAACTCAAACTTTTTGGCCCTGCACGGATGGTTGATATACTTTTACAAAACGAGGTGGAATTGAAAGGACAAAGCAAGTACAATCACGAGCAAATCGGGCGTATTCGGGCTTCTTCGCGAAGAAGCCCCTACTGAAATGGAGCTGATAAAATGAAACATACCGTTCTAACGAAAACTTTGATGTTTATATTATTGTTCAACTGGTGCCTGCCCGGGCCGGCTGCCGGGGACAATACGCTGCTTTGGCAGATAGGTAAAGCGGATAACGATACGGCGGAATTTGCTCTTGGACCGGACAGGAGCAACGAGTATTCGGTGACGTTCGGTCATGATGCTTTATTTGTGGCCGGGCAATCCGATCCGAAAAAAGACTGGCCTTACATACAACCAGGGCCTGCCGATGCATGGGCAGGCAGCAAAAGCCACAACTGCACGATTATGTTCGGTCTGAAGATTACGTCAAGCGAGGGCAAAGGCCAACTTGTGCTGGACTTCGTCGATACGCATAGCACCAAGCCGCCGAAAATGGAAGTCAAAATCAATGACATATCCTTCATCCGGGAATTGCCCAGGGGCGCCGGTGACGCTTCGGCCCACGGTCAGCCTGACAAGGGCAGTGAGTGCCGGCTTGTTATTGACTTTCCGGCCGGGGCGCTAAAGGTGGGCAACAACAATATCACTATTACTTCACTGGAAGGCAGTTGGGTTCTGTACGACCATGTGGCGCTGACTGTGCCGTCCGGTATTGAGTGCGGTCCGGTCGAACCTCAGACCAGGCTCATGGATGTTTACAGCCGGCCGTACCTTATCAGGCATGCCGATGGCAAGATGTATCAACCTGTGCTGGTTTCGGTACTTCACATTGGCCGGCCCGCTGAGGCTGTTGTCGAGGTCAATGGAGTAGAATCGGCCAAACAGTCGCTAAAACCGGGCTTCAAAGTCATTGAGGGATTCGCTCCGTCGGTTCAGGAGCCGACTTCGGTGCAGGTCGATGCCAGGGTGGCGGGCAAATCTATCGGTAAAAAGAAGCTTACAATCAAACCGGTCAGGAAATGGGAAGTATATTTGCTGCACCACTCACATGTGGATATCGGCTACACGCACGTTCAGACCGAGGTCGAACGCAAACACTGGCAATACTACAAGCAGGTTATCGATCTGGCACGCAAGACAGCGGATTACCCGTCCGGCTCGGCGTTTAAATGGAACGTCGAGGTGCTCTGGGCGGTGGACAGCTTCCTGAAGCAGGCCTCGCCGGAGGACGGACAGGCCTTCATAGACGCCGTGAAAAAGGGCTGGATCGGCCTGGATGCTCTGTACGGCAACGAGCTGACGGCCCTGTGCCGGCCGGAAGAACTTGTCCGCCTCGTGGACTACGCGCGAACGCTCCGGCGGCGTTTCGATGTGAAAATCGACACGGCGATGATTACCGATGTGCCCGGCTATACATGGGGCATCGTACCGGTACTGGCAAAAAGCGGCGTAAAATATTTCTCCGTCGGCCCCAACCGCAGCCATCGTATCGGCTATACGCTGTCGACCTGGGGCGACAAACCATTCTACTGGCAGTCGCCGTCCGGCTCCGAGAAAATCCTCTGCTGGGTGGCCGGTGAAGGCTATTCTTTCTTCCACAGCGGGCGTCTCGATGGTGGAAGGCTCTTCGATTATCTCAAACGCCTGGGAGACTCAAAATATCCTTACGATATGGTTCAGCTTCGCTACTCCATCGGCGGCGACAACGGCCCGCCCGACCCGAACCTGAGCGATTTCGTTAAAAAGTGGAATGAGAAGTACGCTTATCCCAGGCTGATTGTCGCTACAACCACGGAAATGTTCAAGGAGTTCGAACAGCGATACGCCGGACAGTTACCCACGGTTCGCGGAGATTTCACGCCGTACTGGGAAGATGGGGCAGGATCGTCAGCAGCAGAGACCGCAATAAACCGCGAAGCGGCCGAACGTCTGGTTCAGACCGAGACTTTATGGGCCATGTTAAATCCGGCGGGCTTTCCCGCCGAGCAGTTCCAGGAGGCGTGGCGCAACGTCATCCTCTATGACGAACACACATGGGGCGCACATTGCAGTATCAGCCAGCCCGAAAGCGATTTTACCAAAGCACAGTGGAAGATCAAACAGGCCTTCGCGCTTAATGCCGATTTGCAGTCTCGAAATCTACTTAACAACGCACTGGCCGGACATCGAGCGGTGGCAAAGCAAGTCACGGCGATAGATGTCTTCAATACCTGCTCCTGGACGCGAACGGACCTTGTGATATTACCGAAAGATATGAAATTGCCCGGTGACGTTGTCAAGGACTCCGAAGGGCAAAACGTAAAATCGCAGCGACTCTCTACGGGTGAGCTGGCCTTTCTTGCGCAGGACATCGCGCCTTTTTCCGCTAAACGATTCACATTCGGCGCCGGCGAGGCTTCGGCGTCCGGCAGTGCCGCGGCTAAGGATACCGAACTGAGCAACGGCACAATTTCGCTTACCATCAATAATAAAACCGGTGCGGCCGAGAGCCTGAAATCGAAGCAGCAGGATATCGAACTGGTTGACGGCGAGGGCGGGCTGGGACTGAACGATTATTTCTACGTCGCAGGCAGGGACCCGGCAGAGCCGAAGCGCAACGGACCGGTTACAATCCGTGTTAAAGAAAAAGGGCCGCTGGTCGCATCGATGTTGATAGAATCCGATGCGCCGGGCTGCAACAAGCTGGTTCGTGAGTTTCGAGTCGTTGACGGCATCGACCGCGTGGATATTATCAATATTATCGACAAGCAAAACATCTACGAGCAAGAAGCCGTGCACCTGGCCTTTCCCTTTAAGGTGCCTGAAGGTGTGATGCGGATGGATATCCCGTGGGCCGTTGTCAGGCCTGAGACGGACCAACTGCCGGGCGCCTGTAAAAACTACTTCACAGTTCAAAGATGGGTGGACGTTTCCAACAAGGACTACGGCGTCACATTGGCTACGCCCGATGCGCCGCTGATCGAAGTCGGCGCTATTACCAACGACCCCCGGGGCAGGACCGTGGGATGGATTAAGAGCATCGAACCGTCAACGACGCTGTACTCATACGTTATGAACAATTACTGGGAAACGAATTATAAAGCGGGACAGGAAGGCCCGACGACGTTTCGTTATTCAATCGAGCCTCACCGCAGCTTCGATACCGACAGTGCGGCGAAGTTTGGCACCGGGCAAAGTCAGCCGCTTATCGCCGTACCCGTTGATAATAAAACGCCAACACCGGGTTCTATTATGAAAGTCGAGCCTGCGAGCATAATCGTCACCGCCTTCAGGCCGAGCGAGAACGGCAAGGACTGGATTGTGCGTCTTTTCAATGCAGGCGAACAACCTGAGAAAGCCACTGTCACATGGGTAAAAACGACGCCGGATGCGGTATGGCTCAGCAACTTTGCGGAAGAAAAGATCGACAAAGCAACCGGATCGATAGAGATGGCGGCGTACGATATTGTCACTTTGCGAGCTTCGCTGCCTGGAAAGTAGGAAAATGGCAATGAAATCAAGAGAACGTGTTTTAGCGGCTTTAGAGCATCGGGAAACCGACCGGGTTCCCATCGACTTTTCCGGGCACCGGTCTTCGGGCATCGCGGCAATTGCATATCCGAAGCTGCGCAAGTTTCTGGG
>Ga0307378_10013025_pt1 | contig 10570 bp, 23 predicted proteins | sample UN1MG_FD_202238 | JGI IMG/M metagenome (GOLD analysis project Ga0307378, IMG submission 202238) | Soil microbial communities from Risofladan, Vaasa, Finland - UN-1 | ecosystem: Environmental > Terrestrial > Soil > Coastal area > Acid sulfate soil | place: Finland: Risofladan, Vaasa | collected...
GAGTCCCACGCTCGGCGTAGTCTCGGCAGCGATGACACGGAACCCGAAGAAGATGCCGAAGGAGATCGCCGACGCTCTCGATCGAGCGCGCGAGTTGGCCGGAGACGCCGCTGGGGAGGAGCACCAGACCTTCGAGTTCGAGGGCACCATCCGGGTGACCGTCAAGATCGACCGCGACGAGTTGCTCGCTGAGTGGTTCCGAGGGCGAAGCGGTCCCGAGGAAAGCGATCCGTCGGTCACCGTCAAGAACCTCGCCTACTCCGCGCTCATGCGAGCGAGCCTGGCCGAGAACCTCGCCGATCTGATGGACGACGACGAGATCGAGTGGGGTTCGAGCCGGATCACGTGGGACGTGGATCTCGGCTGAGTGTCCCGTGCCTGTCGTACTCTCATCGACATGGATCGGCGAGTTCACGCAGAGGGCAACGGCATGGAGGTCGTTCGCTACGACCGCGCCGGGAAGTGGTACCTCGAACCGACCGACAAGAGCCTCTCCCGCCAGGCGGTCACCGTCGGCGACGCCGCCAAGTACGCGCGCTGGCTTCTCGATTCGAGCACCGGCTCCGTGACCTTCGGCCTGATGGGTGGCGCTCGCTTCGACGCCATCGTCGACCGAGGTGGCGTGTGATGAGGGCGTACCTCGCCAGGATCGCTTCCGCATTCGCCGACGGCATCGAGAAGTGGGCCGCTCGCCAGGAGAGGTCGAGCAGACTGCGCGCCTTCGGCTGGAACGAGGCTGACACCGACCTGCTCGTCACCAGCGTCGTCGCGCTCGGGTTCACCCCCGACGAGGCGATCGAGGTTCTGAGCGAGCACGTTCGTCACCCGGAGAGGGCGAGATGATCGGCTGGCGCGCTCAGGTCGTTCTGACCGGGGCCGCGGCGGGTGGCATCGCAGGAGGCATCACGGGTGGGCTGACTTCGTGGATCCTGAGCCTGCTGTGAGCACGTTTCGGATCGTCGTGTTCGTCGGGACACTGGCCTCGATCTGGTGCTCCATCACGCTCAACACCTTGGACGGCGACTGGCCGATGGTCGGAGCCATGCTCATCGCCCTGACGGTCAACGCTCGGTCCTTCCAGCGCACCTACCGTCGCGAGATGCGAGACAGCCTCATGGAGACGCGATGACGGCATGGATCGAGTCCGGCGACTGCCGAGCAGTGCTCTCCGAGTTCGAGGACGACCACTTCGATGCCGTGGTCACCGATCCGCCCTACGGGCTGTCCTTCATGGGGCGTGGCTGGGATCATGGAGTCCCTGGCCCGGAGTTCTGGACCGCGATCATGCGAGTCGCCAAGCCGGGCGCTCACCTGCTGGCGTTTGGAGGCACGCGCACCCACCATCGGCTCATGGTCGCCATCGAGGACGCCGGGTGGGAGATCCGCGACTGCCTGATGTGGCTCCACGGCCAAGGCTTCCCGAAGTCACAGAACGTGGCGAAGATGATGGCAAAGAAGGGGATGGCTGAGGCCGACGACTGGGAGGGCTGGGGCACCGCGTTGAAGCCCTCGTGGGAGCCAATCGTGCTCGCGCGCAAGCCCTTCACCGGAACGGTGGTCAACAACGTCGCGGAGTACGGCACCGGAGCCATGAACATCGACGCCACTCGGATCGCTACGACCGACGCGTTCGGCGGCGGAGCGCACATGAGCGACACCGGAGAGGCTGCCGCCCTGCTTGGCCGAGGTGGCTACGAGAGGGGCGACGGTTGGGTGCCCGGAGCGGAAGGAGGTCGTTTCCCTGCGAACCTCATGCTCGCTCATCACTCGGACTGCATCTACGAAGGGTTGACCGACTTCAAGCCAGCCAACGGATCGGGGACGGCGAGCGCCAAGTCAGGCGGCATCGGCGGCGGCATGTTCGGGGACGGCACACCCGACCACGTTGGAGGTCCAGATCGAGGTACCGAGACGATCGAGAAGTGGGACTGCCACCCCGATTGCCCAGTCGGCATGGTCGATGAGCAGTCGGGTGATGTCGGGTCAGGTGCAGGGAACACGGGCGCGGCCTCCCGGTTCTTCTACGTCGCCAAGGCGTCCAAGGCGGAGCGCAGCGTCGGACTCCCCGAGGGCGTCGTCAACAAGCACCCCACGGTCAAGCCCGTCGAGTTGATGCGCTACCTCATCCGGCTCGTCACCCCACTTGGAGGCATCGTGCTCGATCCGTTCTGCGGGTCAGGCACGACCGGAGTGGCGGCAATCGAGGAGGGCCTCTCGTTCATGGGCATCGACGACGACGAGGAATCGGTCGAGTGGGCGTCGGCGCGCCTGCGATCCGCCGTCGAGGCACAGGCGGAGTCGTGAAGGGCCGAGCCGTGATCGTCTGCGGCAGTCGGGACTGGACCGACTACGACACGATTTGGGACGCTCTCAGGAGGCGCTGCGAGCGCCACGGGGAGTTCACGGTCATCCACGGGGCAGCACGGGGAGCGGATCGCCTAGCGGGCCAGGCAGGGCGTCACCAGAGCCTTCCGGTGGTCGAGTTCCCGGCGGACTGGAACAAGCACGGTCGGGCCGCTGGACCGATCCGCAACCAGGCGATGCTCGAAGCGGCGCTGGATGACTACGACCTGCTCGGGGTACTGGCCTTCAAGGAGGGCTTCGACCACTCGCTGCGCCGAGGTGGCACCGAGGACATGGTGCGCCGGGCGCGCGAGGCTGAGGTGCCCACGATCGTCAACCCTCAACCTCAACTAGAGGGTTAGGGTTCGATCGCATGGGGACCAAAGCGGAGAAGTCGGGTCACTGGCACGCCAGGTGCGACGAGTGCGAAGTGCTCGGGGAGTGGGTTCTGCCGACCGCCGGAGCGATCGTCGGCTCGCTGCCCGAGCACGGCTGGACGCGAGTCGGTCCCGGCGAACACCGCTGTCCAGGGTGCTTCGTGGGAGAAACTGTCGACTGAACTTGCACAGTGTCATACCCGTGTAGTACGGTCGTCTACATGAGCAAGCGACGCACGAACTCCAAGAGCAACCAGGCGCAGAGCATGGCATCCGTCCGAGGGATGCAGCGTGCCGACCACTACGCCAACGGCGGCACTCCGCAGATGTACCGCGGTGCTGCCCGCACGCTCGACAACAAGACCAAGGCTCGTGCGTCCAAGCAGGCGTGCCGCGGCCGGGTCCGAGAGTTCTGAATGTCCCACCCTCGTAGTACCGTCAACTACAGAACAGCAGCCCGAAGGGCGACGCTCATGGAACCAGCACCCAACGCCATCGACCTGATCCTCGACGAGATCGCCGAGCGGTTCTCCGACTTGGAGTTCGTCGACACCGGCTCGGAGACTCACCGCGAGATCGAGGCCGAGATCCACGGTCTGTGCACGGCCATCGACCTGATGTCGGGAGCCGACGACACCTACGGCCGTCTCATCGTTGAGGGTCAGATCAAGGATCGCATCACCGCTCGTCGTCGTGAGGTCGAGGCCAACATCTCCGACTTCCTCTCAGGCCGCAAGCCCAACCTGTCCATCGTCAAGTAGGAGCCACCAACCATGTCCACCACCACCACGTCCAACATCGAGCGGGTCAGCGCGCCCGACTGGTACGCCGACCACCACCTACTCCTGTTCGTCGCCCGCTACGGCGTCAGCCAGATCGACGAGTTGGATGGCCCGTCGGCCGTCGTCGACTTCTTTGAGAAGCCGTACAACTACGCGGCGCTCGCTCAGCGCGCTGCGGCCGAGGCCGACTTGGAGCAGTTCGGAGCCACGTTCGTCGCTCGCAGCGTCCCGGCCTACACGAAGGTCCGGTTCTCGGTGAACGGATCGAAGATCCTCACCGGGCTGACCCGAAGCCTCCCGCAGACCAACTCGTCCTACGACCGCCGGATCACCGTGCTCGACACCGGCACCGAGTTCTTCGTCGAGCCGACCACCGAGTTCGACTCGTTCGAGATCGTCGAGTTCGACTCGCGCGGCTGATGCCGAAGGCCATATCGCATCCGATATGACTACCTACGACGCCTTGGCGTCCTCCGGCGTTTCCTCAGCGTAGAGGTCCACACCGATCGCCTTGCGACCCATCGTCTCGGCCACCCGGTTCGTCGTGCCCGAGCCTGCGAAGGGGTCGAGCACCCAGTCGCCCGGCTCGGTGGCGATCTCGATGCAGCGCCGAGGGAGTTCGTCGGGGAACGGAGCCTGGCCCTTCTTGCCAGATGACTCGGGCGGGAAGTGCCACACGGTGCCCGTCTCGGTGAGTTCGTCGGGGAAGAAGCGGTAGGGCGTCTGCTTGGCGAGCATGTAGATCATCTCATGGGCGGGCCGAGGCCGCTTCACGTGAGCGAGAGACTCGCGCCGCTCGCGCCCCTTGTCCCACACGATCTCGCATCGAAGCAGCCAGCCGTCCTCGACGAGCCGCAGAGCGAGTTGGCCCGGCATGTTGCACCACGTCCGGGGAGGGAGGCCGGAGTCGCCCTGCTTCCACTTCGGGCGATCCTCCTTCGAGCCGCCGTCGTTGTAGTCGCCGCCCGCGCCGCCGGACCCCGAGGCCGTGTCGCCGACGTTGAGGAAGAACAGGCCATCGTCGGCCAGGCATCGGCGCACCTCGGCGCAGATCGCCACGAGTTCGGTGAGGTACTCGTCGAGCGACTGACCCGACCGGCCGAGTTCGCCTTCGTCATCGCCGTAGGAGCGCAACCCCCAGTACGGAGGAGATGTGATGGCGCAGTGGAACATGCCATCGGGGAAGGGCAGCCCTTCGAGGGCGTTGCCGCGGAGGATCATTCGGACTCCTGAGTCATGGTCGTGGGCGAGAGTTGGGGGTAAAGGCATCGGTCCCGTAGGAGGAGCCACGTGTCTCCGGCGGGGGAGATGCGATCGACGGCGGATTCGAGCCGAGCGACTTCCACGTCGAGGTCGGAGGAGTCGACCGAGCGGACGGCCGTCTCCGCCTCCGAGGTCGCCAGCAGAGCACTGATGAGTTCGTCTCCGGCGACCACAGCGGCCGTGCACCCGGAGTCGCTCTCGGCCGCACTGGGAGCGTCTGACGAGACGATGGCAACACCGAGGCCCAAGCCGATGGTCCCGCAGAGGAGAGCGACGACGACGACGAAGGCCCGGTCAGGCCATGACTCGATCCACTGACGCACTCTCGGCACGCTAGTTGGAGCACGAGACGAGCGCGATCGAGGCCGCGTTTGCCCTGGTCAGAGGATTGTTTGGTCAGAACCCTCGAATGACTTGCACACTGTAGACGGATCGTATACATTGGTTCTTGCAAGGACATAGCCCTCGCAGGAGGGAGAGGCCAAGAGCCTCCAAGGCGGTTTGGGACCGCAGACCAAGACCCAGCAACTTCAACTCTCTGCGAGCCGGTCGGACTAGTCCGGGTTGCGGAGTGCGGTGCCGGAGTAGCCCATGTCGGAAAAGCGCCTGCTGTAAGGGCAGAGCGCAGGATAACGGGTACGTCTCCCCGGTCAACGGAGCCTCGGCTCGTCAGTGCGGGTGAGGGGGACTAGTGGTGAAGCAAGGCACTCCAATGCAGTCGTCAGCACGGTGCGACTGGCTCGCAGAGGGTTGAAGGTTCGATGGCCGACACGACTCACTCGTGAGACGGAGACGCCGACGACCTACACCGCGAGCCTCCGCTCGCAGATGCGAACCCATCGCATCGGCACACCAGCGGTTCCAGTGAGACAAGCCTTCGGGCGAACCTCCCGAGAACAGCGCCAGTGTCGAGCACCGGCCGAGCATCTACGAGCAGAGTCCCGCAAGGGTGACGGGGGAACCCGAAAGCCTGATGGTGTAGGAGGCCCACCACCAAACGGAGTTTGTGCCGAGGTGGCTGGGTACGGTCGGATGCCCTGAACCTGCCCTCGGTGGTAACGCCGAGGATGGGGGCATAGCAGTCTCCGCGACGAGAGGGTCATGTAGGTCATCGAGCCAGCAGGAGTCAGAGCCGTTACGGCTCGATGGGCTTCTGAGGATGACGCCCTCGACTTGGTAAGACAACCGAGCCTTCACTCGGAAAGGTCGAGATCGCATCGCCTCAGAGGTAAGCCCTCCGAGTCCCACCTCTCAGTGGGATAGCGGAGCAAGGGTGACAGCGCCGTCGAGTGTCGTTGTGCGGTGAGGCAGATGAACGGGTGTAGGGACAGGCTGCGAAGCCTTCTCGCCGGACGTGAACTCGGTCAGCGTGATGAGAGTGTTGATCGAGGATGGACATGAAGTCGAGATGGTGGAGCCTGAAACGTAACCGGGAGGCCGAGGACTCCGGCTGGCGCGATGACGAAACCCAACTACGAGAGAGAGGTGCGCTGATCGAACGCCGCCGAGTGGCGGAGCGAAGAAGTCCGAGCCAGGGAACGAGGTGGAGACGCTACCTCGCAGTGGGGAACTGCTGAACTGCGGCCCCTGCGGACGATGGATCGCAACCACTCACACAACCCGGTGTCCTGCCCCCTGTGTAGTCTCCGGGGCTATGACCCGACAGACAGGGAACCTGCCGTCGAACGTGGCCGATGCGTTGGCCGAGGCGCGCCGGATCGAATCCGAGAAGCCACCCGAGCCACAGACCTTCGTGTTCGAGGGGACGATCCAGATGAAGGTGGTCGTCACCGACCACGACGACGTGATCGCGCGGTGGTTCCGAGACGTGGACCTACAGACCGACCACCGCTTCCGCACTCCCGCTCAGGTCGCCCATGCGATCGGGTGGCAGCACATCGTGAACTGCCTCGACAACCCGCAGATCGACCTGTCGACGATGCCCGCCTACGCCGAGGACGACGAGGTGCCCGGCGAGGCCCAGTGCTTCCTGACCATCAGGATCGCCTGATGGCCCGCTACGCCGAGAACACCACGGTCACCTCAGAGAAGTCCCGAGCCGAGATCGAGCGCACGCTCTCTCGCTATGGGGCCGACCAGTTCATGTACGGCTGGGAGGCCGAGCGAGCCATCATCGGCTTCCGCATGACCGACCGCCAGGTGCGATTCGTGCTCGATCTCCCCGATCGCGACGCCAAGGAGTTCACCCACACGCCGTCGAGGGGGACCAGGCGGACCGCCGGACAAGCCGAAGGCGAGTGGGAGAAGGCGTGCCGTCAACGGTGGCGCGCTCTCGCGCTCGTGGTGAAGGCCAAGTTGGAGGCCGTCGACTCCGGCATCACCGAGTTCGAGGACGAGTTCCTCGCTCACATCGTGCTCCCTGATGGCACGACCGCAGGCCAGTTCATCCGGCCGCAGATCGCCGCGGCGTACTCGACCGGCACGATGCCCTCGATGCTCCCCGCCCTTCCAGCCCCGAGCGACGACGAGATCGTCGATGGAGAGATCGTCCGATGACCTGCCCCCGATGCTTCGCCCCCGAGTACGACGACTGATGGAAACCCCCATCCCCCGCAAGGTGACGATCCTCGTCGAGTACGACGACGGCCCCATCATCGAGATCGAGGTTCCACGCGAGCAGCCCGATGACTCGTGGGGCTGGCCGCTTGGATCCGCCAGGATCGAGATGAAGGCCGAGGTCCATCAGAGCGATCTGCTCGATGCACGCTGGGTCGACGAGTTCATCCTCCGAGAGCCGGGCGTCGAGTTCACGGTCAGGACCGACAAGATCGCCACCATGCAGCGGCTCGACCGGCTCCCGACCGCCATCCCCGACGAGGTGCTCGATCTCCTCCACGCGTTCGCCGCTCACGAGGACAGCGGGTGCGCGTTCGACCACCACGGCTACTGCCAAGAGCACAGCGGATCGCTCGACGACGACCGCTGCGCCATCCCGGTCGCGCGTGCGCTCCTCGAACGAGAGGGACGGCTCTGATGGGCAAGTGGGCCTAGATCACGTTCCAGGGGTTCCACTTCCCCAGCACGACGCCCGAGGCCGGGTCAACGATCTGCATGGCCCCCATCGAGAGCGAGATGCCCGCAGGGATCGTGTCCCGACCGGCACGGAAGCCCTCACGTCGCCAGAACTCGACCCCCTTCTTGTCGTAGGCGATGTAGGTGCCGACCTTGCTGTCGGCCGCTTCCATCGGAGCCTTGCCTTCGCCACGCTTCGCCATGTTCAGGTCCGTTCGATCGCTAACCCTCAACCTCTAGTTGAGGGTGAGAGTCGAGGGTTGAGGGTTGCTTCGACACAGACCGTACTCGGGGCATGGGACACTCGATCGGCCACGATGTCACAGCCGCCCCGTACCTCTGAGGCATGAACGACGTGACTCGAACCACCGCCGAGGAAGCACTCATCGACGCCCTCGTGGCAGGGCAGATCTCCGGGCTGATCGCAGCGTGCCCTCTCTGCGAGAACCGAGGTCGGCTCGTGGTGGTGAGCGATGAGGAAGGCCCGGTGGACGCCTACTGCCGTCGCTGCGCCGAGCGCCCGCCGCTCGACATGACGCTGATCGAAGCCGCTGTGGCGCGCGCCCTCCTCGATCGGAGCCGCGAAAGCCCAGGTCAGAGGATTGTTTGAGGAATGTGGCCGAATCAACCACACTCCGCATAGAACTGTGGTACAGTCATATACATGAGGAAGCACGAGCGCCGCAGGAACCAAGAAGTCTGGAAGGTCCAGCGGGCCGGGGTTGTCGCCCAGTGGGCCGAGAAGGCTCGCAACACCGACCACGAGGCTCCCACCAACTTGACCACCAAGTTCACCAAGTGCACCGAGTGCGGGGTCCACACCCGCAAGGGCCACGACACCGAGAGCCACACCAAGTGGCACGAGGTCGAGGGCTGGACCGACCGAGTTGTCCGGGTCTGAGTGTCCCGCAGTCGTAGTACCATCAACCACAACAGAGGAACCATGAACACACCACTGAGCATCCTGGCCGAGATCGCCGAGGACAACCTCCACGCCGAGGTCGACGAGATCGTGCAGAGCATGGCCGTCGGATACCCCGGCGGCTACATCAACCCGGACGACGTGCAGATCGTCGCCGCCGACATCGAGGCCCTCGCTGGGTACTCGGCCGAGCAGATCGCCGACGCGGCTGCCGACACCATCATGGGCTACGGCATCGCCGTCGCCTGAGAGGAACCAACCATGCGAGACATGCCCACGGTCAACGTGACCAACCCACTACAGGAGAAGGCGATGGCCGTCATCGCTCTCGCCCGCGAGAACGACATCTCCTCCACCGAGATCGAGGCGATGGACGCCGGGCAGCACGCCGTGCTCGTCGAATCCGCTGGCGTGACCCCGGACAAGAGGTCGACCGTCAGCAGGATCGTCGGGGTCGCTGCCCACCTCTGGATGACCGACGAGGAGCGCACCGCGAAGGATCTGCGAGCGGCCGAGGCTCGGATGGCACCGAAGGGCGAGTGCGTCTCGTGTGACTCGGCCCGTGAGAACGGGGAGACGTTCTTTCCGAGCCACACCGCCAGCACCCGATGCCGCTCCGGCAGCCACAACCACTGCACCTGCGACACGTGTTTCTGATGTATACCCGGAACCCCAAAGCCGACATGATCGCCGCCGAGTTCCATGAGGGGTCGAATCTCACCGAGATCGCGAAGCGCCACCACATCACCCGAGAGCGCGCCCGGCAACTGCTCATGGAGTCGACAAGAGAGCCGTGCCCCGGCGAGTGCGAGGACGGATGGGTCATTCTCAACCCTGAGTGGCCCAACGGTGATCTCGCTCACCGCGAGAGGTGCCCCTACCTCGGTGATGAGGAGTATCGAGCAGACCACCTGACGTTCTGGAAGGAGAGCCGTCGGTGAGCGATACGACATTCCGTATCACCGAGGGCGTCCCCTTCGTCGGCAATCGCTCCTACCCGTGGGCCATCGAGACGTGGGACCGGGAAGCAGACGGGTGGTACGCCGAGTTCAGTCCGGCTGGGTTCTACGAGGGCTTCCGGCTTCGCACCGAGAACGCGTGGGAGATGCAGGTCATCTGGACGGTCGGCTGCCCGCGCGACACCGACGGCGACGATCAGTGCTGGATGGAGAACTGCCCGTGTCAGGATCTCGACGACCTACTTCCAGCCGGGATGAAGGCGATCGTGGATTGCATCGCCGCTGGGCTGCACGATTCCTACGCCACGACCCCGGCTGGCGAGTCATGGCCGCACGGGACTCCGTTCAACTGGTCGTTCCCCCGGCTGTACCTGACGACTCAGGATCGCTTCGAGGAGGTGCTCACCGAGATGAGCAAGCGGCCGTCTCCGCCGTGGCTATGAGCATCCACCACTCCGGTTCCGAACTGTGGAACGATGGTCTACACCATCAACCACGAGAGGAACCACCAACCATGAAGATCCACAACGTCCTGTTCGCCTCGGCAGCATGGCTCACCATCCTCGTCGCTGGCACGCCGATGTCGGGCTGGTACAAGACGGGCAGCGTGCTCATCTGTGCCTTGTGCCTGATGAACGCCGCCAACCGGCAGTACCCCGATTCCGAGCGAGACGAGTGGGACTATCGTCGGCGCTGATGCTCGACGAGTCACCTCACGGAACCAGGGCGCGCTACCAAGGCAACCGATCTCGACCGGCGTGCCGATGCGATGAGTGTCGAGCGGCAAACCGGGAGTACGGGCGCGCGTACCGCAGCGATCACGGGATCCGCACTCGACCCGAGAGCCTCATCGAGAACCGCAAGCCGTCACCGATCGACGGCCAGTGCCCC
>Ga0307378_10013026_pt1 | contig 10570 bp, 8 predicted proteins | sample UN1MG_FD_202238 | JGI IMG/M metagenome (GOLD analysis project Ga0307378, IMG submission 202238) | Soil microbial communities from Risofladan, Vaasa, Finland - UN-1 | ecosystem: Environmental > Terrestrial > Soil > Coastal area > Acid sulfate soil | place: Finland: Risofladan, Vaasa | collected...
CGGCTAACTAATTTGTTGGCCTTGGCCAAGGCAAACATTTTACCTGCGTCGACGCAGGAACAGAGCGCCAAGACCGAGCAATACGACAGTCATGGGCTCAGGAACAACCGTCAAGTTTACTGAAGCGACGGGTGTAGTAAACTCCGGATCGACAAACAGCGAAATCGTGGCAATGTCACCCACGGCTCCGACGTAATCGAAGCTGAACTGAGAACCTGCAGCTAAGGCGGGAACTCCTGTAGGACTCATTGCTGCTGTAAGTTCATAACCGGTGCCAAAGCCAGCCCCTGTATAGGCTGTAGCAGTACCGATGTCACCAGCTGCGTCCAGAACGACGGCGTTTTCCAATGATCCGGCGCCACCTTCATCGACGAAAATATAACCCAACCAACTGGAGGCGTCATCGCTTACTACGGTTATTGTGCTCGTTATATCAACTTCAAAAAAATCCCCTTCCTGTTCATCGACTGTGATAAGCAAAGCATTCGCCGCCGATGTCAGTCCAAGGACCAAAAACAATACTAATAATTTTCTCATCATCTTCTCCTTTCATTCGTAGAAAAGACATAATATATGAAATATCAAAGTCTCATACTTTCAAGTATGCCGATTACTGCGGCTCCGAGTCCCATGCCTGTTACGGACAATCAGGAGCCGGGTTGTCGACGGCTTGCCAGTTGGCAACCAAAAGCTCCAGGTCGTTGGTCGAGACACGATATTTCTGCAGACCCTCGGACAGATGATCGAAGTCGGCACAAATCAAAGGAATACCACCAAACGTTTGGCCGTCAATCTCGGCAAAGCTTTTGTTCCATGCTTCCATGAGAACGTCCAGATCGTTGGTTGATACCCAGTATTTCTGCAAGCCCTGAGATGTACCATCGGCGTCGCCTTTACACTGTCTGGCGTTAATACTGGCAATCCAGCAATCGGGATTTCCTACGGCTTGCCATTCATCTGGTTGCGGACCCGTGTAGCTGACAGTGCCGCCGATTTGAACGTCGGTTGCACCAACCAGATCCACAGTTGCTTCCGAAGCATCTTCCAGCACCACATTGCCGCGTGTAGCATTTGTTGTCACAGTTACTTTGCATGCCTCACTGCATGTGATGATGCAAAGCCTTCCTTCAAGAGCCGGGGCCATGGTGTCGTAGAGCGAACCCATCTCGATAGTGATACCGTTTGTGCCGAGACCGCCCAGTGCGCCCGGATCGTCAGCGGCGGCTACGGGTGTGTAATCCTCCACAGCCCAATCACTGACTTCGCCGGTTACTGCATCGACTGTAATATGCCGGCTGAAGTTGGCCGGAAATACGCCGTAACCGTTGTTGTCATCCCCGACTGCGAAGTCGCTGATGGCATCGATAGTGCCGGCATCGGCCGTGATGTCCAGAGCAAAAGCCCTGGCCAGCTCGGTCCCCGAATAGTCGATAGCAGCTTTTCCGTCACCGAGATCTGTTACGGTGATAGTAACGCTTGCCCAGGCCGGAGTAGTTAATAAGACCACAACCAAAGCAAGAATAATCTTTTTCATTATACAACTCCTTCCTTTTCTTCTTTGCTAAACTACATAATCTACGTTATCTTGGTTTTGTTTCCTGCCTGAAAAAACATTTGATTCGCTTGTTCAATTTACGATATATAGCGTTTTACTTTATTGAAGCAGCGATCCGGCCGACAGGAGCTGCCGGAGTTAAAGATACTTAATTTCTGACCTTGCCCACTCCTTTCTCGCCTGCCGGCGTAATATTTGTGCCACAATATAAGCACAGGTTTCTATTGGTGAAGACTAATTTTATCGTAACAAAAGTTTCCTTGTACTTCAAGCGAAAAATGCCAAAAAACAAGTTTTTTTTGTGATTTTACAGTTCATATATGCAAATTCAGCGTCTCTATGGTAATGTTTAGTTCATGTATAACTTTCTGAAAGGACGACTACTATTTGTAAGGCTGTGTTTGCTTGCGGCGGTCTTAATCCTGATTGGCGTTGGGATAGCCACTATTTACTCTGTTGGTAATCCCGCAGAGCACAGTTCTGACAGTCAGGGCGAGGATCTGAGTAATAAATGGGAAAAACAGGTCGTTTTCGCCATAGTTGGATTAGCCGGTTTTATAGTAATTAACTCAATCAATTACAGGCGTTTAGGCTCGATAAGCTACTGGATTTTCGCCGGGGTACTCGTACTGCTGGTTATACTGCTTATAAGCAAATATGTCGTTGTTTTGCCTTTTGCGAAGCCAATAAAAGGTACGTACCGTTGGATATCGTTCTCAATCGGAGGACGAACGCTTCCAAATATCCAGCCTTCAGAGTTTTGCAAGCTGGCATATATTCTTGCCCTGGCATGGTATTTGAGATATCGCAGCAACTATCGAAACTTCAAGGCCCTGATCGGCCCATTTGCACTGACGCTTTTGCCGATGGTCCTTATTTTGCCCGAGCCGGACCTCGGGACGGTGCTGCTGATGATGCCGATTCTGTTCATAATGCTCTTTGTCGCCGGGGCGAAGGTTAAGCACCTGCTGCTGATAATCCTGATGGCGATTCTCGTTAGTCCGATGCTGTGGTACAAGATGAATCACTACCAGCGGAAGAGGATAAGCAGCGTTCTTCTGCAAAATGCGTGGTTTCGCGAAAAAGCCGAGCTGCACCCAACTTTAGGCAAGTTCCTGGTCGGTACCAAGTTCACCACCAGGGAATGGAGGAACGACTGGGGCTACCAACTCATCCGTTCGAAATATGCTATCGCCTCCGGGGGGATAAACGGCGCCAAAGGCTACGGCTACAGGAAAGGGCCCTTTATTAAATACAATTTCCTGCCTGAAAGAGACAACGATTTTATCTTTGCCGTAATTGCCCACCAATGGGGTTTCTGGGGTTGCCTGGGTTTGCTCGGGCTTTACGTTCTTATTATAAGCTGTGGACTTGAAATCGCAGCGAATAATACCGATCCATTCGCCAGGTTGCTTGCTATCGGTATTGTCGCAATGTTTGTAGTTGAAGTCATCATAAATGTTGGCATGACTCTTGGTCTTATGCCGATTACAGGTTTGACATTGCCGTTTGTAAGCTACGGTGGTTCGAGTCTGCTGATTTGTATGACTTCTGTGGGCTTATTGAATAATATTGGGCGGTGCAGGCCGTTCAGCTTAGCTCCCAAAGCGTAATTAGTGATCCGCAGGCTTTAATCTACAAATTGCCCAACAAGAAGTAAGAAATGATAAGAGGTTTCAGACAAATTGCGGGTCTTACGACTATCAGCCGAGTGTTCGGGATGCTTCGCGATATGGCGTTCGCCTATTTCCTCGGCGCCGCCGGTCTGATGGACGGCTGGGTAATAGCATTCAAAATCCCCAACCTGGCAAGGCGCCTTTTCGGAGAAGGAGCGGCGTCCTCATCGCTGATACCGGTATATAGCGAACAACTGCAGAAAGATCCCGAAGCGGCAAAGAAACTGGCCTGTACCGTGGTTTCGGTAATTTTCATACTCCTGGCCGGGATTGTGCTGCTCGGCGAGGGGATCATCTGGGGCTATTACAGGTTTTTCAGCACCTATCCGAGCACAGACCTCAAGCTGGCGCTGAGCGGGATAATGCTGCCGTACACGATTTTGATTTGTGTCGTAGCTATTTTGGCCGGGATACTCAATGCGCACAGGCACTTCGCTATGCCGGCGGCCGCTCCGATTGTGCTGAACATTTTTATCATCGGTTCGCTCTGCATCGGCGGCTGGGGCTTTGGGATACAACCGCAAAGCCTGGTCTTTGTCGTTGCCGCATCGGTCCTTGTTGCCGGCTTGGCTCAGCTATTTATGCAGCTTCGGCCGCTGCGGAAAAAGGGAGTCTTTATTCGTCCGGCCTGGCAGGTCAGGTCGGAGGCATTCAGGAAGATTATTGTCCTTATGGGGCCGATGATTCTTGGTTTGACGGCTACACAAATAAACACACTGGCCGACGATTTTATCGCTTTGTGGTTTTCAGGTTCACAAGAAAAAGGCGAAATATTCTTGCTGTTCGGCAGAGAAATCAGGTATCCGATGTGGGAAGGGGCGGTCTCTCAGCTTTTTTATTCGCAGCGGCTTTATCAGTTTCCGTTGGGAGTTTTGGGTATATCTCTGGCGACGGCGATTTTTCCCGTAATGAGCGCCGAAGCGGGAAGAAAAGATTTCGACGCACTGGTCAAGACAATTTCACGAGGCATCCGAGGCGCTGTTTTTGTCGCGCTGCCTGCGACCGCGGGATTATTGCTGGTGCGTAACCTTGTGGTTTCGGTTATTTTCGAACGAGGACAGTTTACGGGTAGTGACACAACGCTTACGGCAGGTGTGCTCTTTTTTTACTCGCTGGGATTATGCGGCTTCTTTATGCAGCAGGTCGTCACCAGGGCATTCTATTCGATGCAGGATTCCAAAATGCCCGCACGAAGCGCCCTGGTGGCAGTATGTGTAAATATTGTTCTTAACCTGACATTGATATGGTTTATGGGGACGGCCGGGTTGGCGCTTTCGACGGCGCTGTGTTCGTATTTGCAAGTTGTGATTCTTGTTCTTGCGCTTCGCAGAAGGTTTGGCTCTTCGATATTGGATGGTTTGTTGGCTACGTTGATTAAAACACTTACGGCAACAATTTTTTTGTGGATGGCTGGACGATCTCTATTGTATCTATGCCGAAATCTGCCCGATAGTACAGGCTATGATGTTTTGAGGCTTGCAGTCGTTGTACCAACAACAGCGGCGGTTTATACGCTGGCCGCAAAGCTGCTACATATCGAGATGCTTTCTTTATTTGCAGGCAAAAAACCCTGATTTGATACAAATGCAACTTGACATATAAAGGTTTAAGAGATATATCAATTTCGTTACGTATAATTGCTGTTTTGCCATTATATTTAAGGCCACAAGGACTTTGATGCCGAACTATGTTGATGCAAAGTACTGTTTCTTTTGCATTTTCACGGGAGAAACAAATGCTTAAGAGAACACCTGTCATGGTGCTTTCGGTACTTCTTTTTTGTCCTTTCTCAGTCTGGGCTCAAGGATCAACCGTACGAAATATAGAGCAATCGGCGGTGAATCCGGAGCAGTTGTATTCACCATCTATCAGTCAAAAATTTTATGAAATAGCTTACGAACTGGCTAACTCAAAAGATGTCGCAGGGACCGAAGTCGAACAGGCGATGGCATTCTTAACTGCTGCGATGAGTCTCGATAAAAACGCCGGGGATGTGCGAGCCCTGTTAATCGAATTTGCCTGCCGGGAAACAGGGTGGGATTATTCCAATCTGGTCTATAGCCTGCTTACTGACTATGTAGATGAATTCGCCGACCTTGAGGTGGTAACAAATGCGGTTGAATATTTGCTTGAACGGATGAACTCTCGTGAAGCGAGGGAGAAGCTTCTTGAGCAGATGTTGGGGACTCTGGGCAGTAAGAATAAAATCCTGAGCTCCGAACTGGCTACTAAGCTTGGAATATTAAAAGCTGAGAAGGCGGATTTGGAAGCTGCCGAGTTTTACTTGATGCAGGCCTATAAGAACAATAGATATAACTGGAAAGCCTTCGCGAAGCTGGCTGAAATCAAGCCCGAACGGATCAACTCGTCGATACATCTTGAACGTTTGAGATTGGCAATACGTGAGAATCCGACGGAAATCGATGTTGCAATTACTTTTGCACAACAAGCCGAACACATGCAGCTTTACGAGACATCGGCGGCGGCTTATAAATATTGTGCCGACTTATTTAGTTATCTTTACCCATCTGAAGTATTGCCGGCTCGCATCTATCTGCCCTGGGCCATAAGCAGCTACAATTCGAAGCAAAATCAATCCCAATGCCTGGAGATTGCCAAGCGTGTCCGGCAGGAAGGCGGATTTGACCTGCGCCTGGAGTCTATTTCGAGCAAAGCGGCAATTAAAATGGGTGATACTGAACTGGCAACCCTGATATTCCAGGCTATTGAAGAAAAAACACAGCGGCTACTGATGCTGCAAGGTTCAAATAGTCCGGATAGCGAGTATTCACAGCAGGATTATAACAAACAATTGGCCTGGTTTTATTCCCTGGTCCTGCCGGTTCCGGATAAGGCGTTGAGCTGGGCTAATAAAGCTTTTGCAACTGAGCCCAATTCACCTGTAACAGCGGCTATTCTGGCTTATGCGCTTACAATGAATAATCAGATTGAATGGGCAAAACCCCTTGTTAATAATTTCGAGAAGACTCAAATCGCTGATTTAACGCAGGCTGTGATTCAACTGACGGAGGGACAGAATGATCTGGCAGTTAAGACTCTTAATATGGCAATAGCCAAAGATCCCGGGTCGTTTGCCGCCGAGCGTGCAAAGGAAATTCTCACCCAACAGGGCAAAGAATACGTCCAGCCGGCCGAAACTAATACTGTTTTAGCTGCATTAGAAAGTGTTTTTGGCCGAACACTCGTCCCTGTCTTTACGCCTCCGGAGCGGATGATCACGGCACAGCTTCAAATTCAGGGAAGTGTGTTTCCATACGGCAGCGAAATCAATGGAGCTGTAGCAATAACAAATCACTCTTCCGAGCCGCTTGTAATCAGTGATTATAGCTTGTTTAAAGGTCATATCAGAGTTGACGCCGTTATTAGTGGAGATCTTAGTAAAAATATACCGAATTTGGTTTTAACCAGGGTGCGAGGGGCCTTTCTCATCGAGCCCGGCCGAAGTATTCTTGTTCCGCTGCGATTGATTACCGGCGAACTTAGAAAGATGCTCCTTACATATCCACAGGCATCTCTCGATATAGAATTTACCCTTTACATCGATCCGGTGGTCACAAATGACGGTAAGGTTGCTAATAGACTTGTTTATATCCAGCCGAGCAGGATGAGCATAAAACGTCCGGGCATTCAACTTGCCGGTAAATATCTTAGAAACGAGTTTAATTCGATATCAACAGCTCCTGTTGACCAAAAAATCAAGACAGCCCGGCTTTTTACCGGACTCTTGAAGGAACAGTATGCAATGTCTAATCGTCAGCCGCCTTACAGGTTTATGTATGCCGATTGGATGACGCCTTTATTGAGGAGTGCGTTGTCGCATAAATCCGGTCTGCTCCTTAATCCGGCCGATGATGAGTGGGTCGTTAAGGTGCATACGATGGCTGATATGCTTTCTTTGCCGATGGATAACGAGCTCATTAGTGCCGTGGCGGAGAATATGAATAATACGAAATGGCCCGTTCGTCTGATGGCTGTTTATCTGCTGAACACAATTCCGGACAGCAAATTCAATCAGGTTCTGGACTGGACTGCAAAAAATGACCCAAGCAAGACTGTTCGCGATATGGCAATTGTCTTAGGCAGGGATATCTCATGGAGCCAGAAGCAATTATAAAAGGGCACTGAAGGGTGAAAAAACGCGATTTGAACCTATCAAGTGGAATTAGCGTAGTAGCTTGAAAAAGCTTATAAAAAATCTTCGAAAAATAGGTTGTAATATCCCAATAATTTTGTAAGATTCCGTGTCTTATTAGTGACTGAGATTTTAGAAGAGCAGTAATAAGTTTTGTTTTCTTTTGAAAGGGTAATGTAGATGCCAGCTAAAGTAGATGAAGAGAAATGCACCGGTTGTGAAACTTGTGTCTCGGAGTGTCCAAGCGAGGCGATCAAGATGGCTGACGAAAAGGCGGTAGTCGATGAGGAAACCTGCATCGATTGTGGGGTCTGTGTTGACGCCTGCCCGGAGGAAGCAATTAACATGGAGTAATTCAGGTTGGCCCCATCGTCTAGGTAGGCCTAGGACACCGGGTTTTCAACCCGGCAACAGGGGTTCGAATCCCCTTGGGGCTATTTGTTCTTCGGCCAGGAATGCGGTTTTTAGCGCGTCTTGGCCATTTTTTTGTCGCAGTCCGCTGAACACAGCACACTGAATGATAATATTGGCTTTGTTTTCTTCGGTTCGGCTGACCGGTTTATTGCCATAATACCCTTTCATATAGATACTTACGTTCATTTTGCCCTATCGAAAATTGGGTTTGTTTTTTCAAACGTACCCTTTCAAACATGCCTTCGGATTTGCCATTTGGCTCCTATGCCTTTTGTTTCGGATTTCGAGCTTCGTGCTTCGGATTTCCGGCCGAAGGCCGGCTTTGGTTTTGTTTTTTCAAATAGCATATTCACCACGAAGGGCGCCGAGAACCACGAAGAAAAATCAAACAATTACAATAATCAATAGTAAATCGTAAACCTGTCCTGAGCAAGGTCGAATGGATAATCAATGACAACGCCTTTTTACTTATTTATGTATTCTAAATCCTATTTGTTATCTATTATACGAACCGTTATACGAAAGGTCGAGAAAATTATTAAAAAATCTCCATGATACGGCGTTCTTTTGTTGTCACAATTGTCTATACAGCGATGATTCTTCATGGACACTATCAAGAATTCTCTCGCCCTTTACATGATAGCAGTCACGACTACGAGGAAATGGCAGGAGTTGACACAAGCGGGCATTATTGTTGATTCACTCGCCAAATTGGCCGCGATTGACTTTGCCGGGCTTATCTCTGGTTAAAAAGATTATTTTCGTTTCGGCATCTTATCGGTGTCCTTGATCTGGCCTCTTATGACTTTTGTTCCCTGAGCGGTCAGCCAAAGATAGTGATCAGATGGCAGGTCCTCATAGGTGAGGAATCTCGATTCGCCGACTGGCGGATCGTTTGTGCATTTCAAGATATTGGTCGATTCGTCGAATTCGTCGAACATCGCTACATAAGCCATTTCCGCGCCGGCTCTTTTCGCTGCCAAAAACATGTTCCAGTAGAACTCACCTTTAAGCCTCGGGATGGAGTTCCAGTTATTGCCGTGCATATTGAACCAGCTAAATCCGGGAAATACCACGGGCAGGAAGTCCAGATTGTGCTGTTTGCACCATTTAATGTCTTCGGCCCACATTGGCTGCGCTTTATCGGAGGCATCTTCGATCGTCCTGAAACGCCCGATCGACCATGGAGAGACCACGTCAGCCATTTTCATAACTTCTTTTAGATTCTTATCCTCCAGGGCGTCGTTTTTACCTGTTCGCCAATATGTCGGAACGCCCAGCATGACAGAAAATTTGCCGTAAGTGGGATCCTCTTTTAGAAACTTAATTATCCTGGCAACATCAAGTGAGTCGTATTCTCTCTTATTAAAGCCGCAGCCCCATAGTGCGATTAGCGGTTTTCCCCTGTGGTGCAGATAAGCGGGATCCCTGGCAAGCCCCATTTTGTCGACGAGTAGTTTAATATCGTTGATGATATGGTCCACCTGCGCTGCCGTGGTGCCGGTCAGGTCGTACATCAGTATGTATGTCCTGCCGTACTTGTTGGCGGCCGCTCGGCAGTTAGCAAAGACTACGTTTACATTATTAAATTCGAAAGGCTTGAAGGTATTGGCGGCGAATCTCTGGATGAACGCTCCGTCGATGCCGTATTCTTTCATCCATTTAAAGTGCAGGGCCGCCACGCCCGGACTCATTGAACTGTAAACATAAGCGGTCGAGCCGTTAGCGTGCTTAAAGGGCGTTGCAACCTTATCCTCTTTCTTATATTCTGTCATGTCGGGCCACATATCGATCGAGCAGACTCCTGGCTCGAATTCATCGCTGGGGGCGGCGAATGGCTTTCCCCAGTGGAACCATCCCATGCCCGATCCGTCACCCGGAGTTGTAAACCAGCCCTGGTATCCGCAGACTACTTTTCCCTTCAATGTCGAAGTGTCAACGCCCGGGTTCGATGGGCCTGTGTACGGGTGCATTGACGCCTCGATGACTTCTTCATAAGAGAGTTTGAATTCTTCGATGCCGCTTCCAAATAAAGAATCGCAGCCGGCAATCAAAATAAGTAAGACTGTTACAGAGATCAGCAGTGACTTTTTCATTTTGTCCTTCCTTATTTCTTATTTTAGAAAAGTATCTTTCGGATTTCTTCGAAACTGTCGCAAAAGTGATTGCACAGACCAAGAGTGCCGCCTTCGATAATGTTGCCGTCTTTTATTCCTATCGCCGCAAAACCGGCGAGCCTGATGGAGGCGATCCCCGCACCTGAATCTTCGATACCTACGATGTGGTGGCGCTCGCTGAATTCCAGCCCCAAACCAACCCGGCAGACTTCCGCGTACAGCCAAGGGTGTGGCTTAGGAGAGAGTTCACCTAATGTACCACATGATCCTTTTCGAAGCGGAAATCCCGCCGTAATGATTGCATCATAAAAGTCATCGGGTTTGCCAAGGCCAAGCGTTTCAAAGGCTGATAGTATTTCGGGATATGCTTTTTCGTAAAGTCCCGAGGTGACCAGGCCCAGCTTTACGCCTTTTGATTTTAGTTCGAGTAAAAATTCCTTGATTCCCGCTGATGGCGTGAAGGCGTCTTTCCGTCCCCTTCCCTGTAGTATTGCCTCCATCTCACGGTGCGTGTGTTCAAAGTAAAAAATCCTGGCCTCTTCGACGGTCTTGTCGGGGCAGCATTTTTCTATGCAGTGCGTCAAGTGCTCCGAGACACTGTGCCCCGAGACAAAGGAAATGTCCGCTTCTTCAAGCTCAAATTCGGGCTTGCCCA
>Ga0307378_10013028_pt1 | contig 10569 bp, 9 predicted proteins | sample UN1MG_FD_202238 | JGI IMG/M metagenome (GOLD analysis project Ga0307378, IMG submission 202238) | Soil microbial communities from Risofladan, Vaasa, Finland - UN-1 | ecosystem: Environmental > Terrestrial > Soil > Coastal area > Acid sulfate soil | place: Finland: Risofladan, Vaasa | collected...
GACGCCTTCCTGCCTGCCGCCGTGCAGGACATATTTCTTTACCGACCACGCAACAGGGCAATCCGGCGTCGTTTCGCTGCCTGTCAGATTTGCGGCCTCTTTGTAGATATTCTGTTCGACGTCGGTGAGGATCAGACGATAAGGCTCGCCAGCCTGGGCCATTGAGGTCCCAATTATTGCTAAAATAATCGATATTAGCCTGAACATAGCTTCACCACCTTTCTAAGCAGTTGATCTGACACTTTTATATTTGGTTTGCAAATAGCGACTCAGGTGCCCCATTACAAACCTGTCTTTCAAGTGTAGCAAATCGCAGTGTTTATGCAAGATCCTTTCAAACCTGTCCGGCAATTCGTTCCTGACGGATTGGCTTTGAATTGGCTTTGTTTTTCGCCGCCCTTAAAGCGTGGAAATCTTCATAATCACCTTTCATATAAGACTATGCGCCAATTTAGCCCTACCGCAAATTGGCTTTGTTTTTTCAAATTAAGCTCAATTTTTCGTCGTTTTCTACTCTTTTTCACCTGTTTTTTTCATTATTTTAGCATTTTTCCCTTCGAAAATTGGCTTTGTATTTTCAACTCAACCACGAATTCACACGAATTAACACCAGGAAATAGTCAATAACCGTGGATTTCCGGCCAAAGGCCGACAAATTGGCTTTGTTTGGCTTTGTTTTTCGCCACCCAAAACCGCACAAAATCACCAAAATCTCCATAAATCCTTACTATTACTGGCTCAGTGCTATATTGCCCATTTTAATATTGGCTTTGTTTTTTCAAATAAGGTGTAAACCACGAAGAACACGAAGATCACGAAGAAATAATCATTCATCAATAATCAATAATCATTTACAAGGCCTTTTCCCTTTTACCTTTTTACTTATTTATGTATTCTACATAATTTCGTTATATATTATACGAACATTAGTGCGAAATGTCGACCAAATTCCGAAACAATCTCCATTACACGGCGTTCATTATTCAGCCACAGAGGGCCAGAGGACGCAGAGAAGAAATCAAATAATCAATCGTCAATCGTAAATAGTCAATGGCAAGGTCTCCATGACTCGCCGTTCGTAGTGAGTATTGCGTGCTGTGGATAATCAATAATCATTTTCATAAGCCGCTGATTAACGCAGATAATTGTTTCGCCACGAAGACGCGAAGATCACAAAGCAAATAATTAGTATTACGGCAAAGCAAATTTCAAGCCCATGATGTCGCAAAGTTTTTGGCAAAGATGCTCGGCAGGTTCCCAGCCGCCGCAGTATTCAGGGCTCAAAGCGATTGTCAGAACTTCGATGGTTCCGTCTTCATACTTCTTCTGAACGACCTCAAAGACTGCTTGGGCGTACTCGTCGGACAACATCCTTCTGTAGTTCTCCCACCCGCAGAAGAAATAGTCTAAGTCTATATTAAGAATCCACTTATTCTTGCTTCCGGACAACCACCGCTCCAGGTTATCTGGAACATCCCATAAGGGTGCTCGTACCCAATTCTCCCACTTGGGCTCATGACCCTCTTTGTGCGTCGCAAATATGTACTCTTCAACCTGCTTGCCGTACAGCTCAAAGAATATACTGAGATAGTTGTCCCAACGAATTAGTGGGAAATGCTCGCTTGCGGTCTTCTGCTCGATTGCCAAGTAATTTTGGATGCTGATTTCCCTTAAGTCAGGAACGTGGGATAGCCACTCATTATTTGGGCTGGACAGGGTATCGTAATGCCTGTCGATGTGGAACAAGTCATATTTCTTATGTTCCTCAAGATGCTGTAGCCAACACCATAGTGCAGCCCTGTGATTATCCATGATATATATAGACTTAGACTTGTGTCTCCACAGGAAGTTTTGATCCGACTCCTCTGAGCGTTGTCGTCCCTTAAATGGCGCCAGCCAGTTGTTCGGCATTTCAATCTTTCTTGTATGGACAATTACAATTCAACGACCGCATTATTCTACATAACTGCTGACGATGCAACAAGAGACTATTGACCTGAATATTATGGTGATCACGTATTTTAGTATTCTTACAGACCGCATCGAGGATGAGGATATTGTCTGCCTCAAAGTTTGGTAATAGTCACATCAACTCCTTTCAACCTGAATCTACTGCTTTTGAGTAGCCAAGGACTATTCGTTCCAAACAGGCAGGTAGTCAGCAAGGAGGCGATGCGAATGGCAAATATCATTCGTACATCTATAGGCATAATTGCCTTTTCCTTGGAAATCTCTTACTGGTTTCATTTCTTGCTTGCACACAGGACAATAAGGGCGAAATATTAGGGATTTGAAATCATCCTCCGAAAGAAATTCGGGTTTATTGAACTTCGTACAACCTTTGTGTTTGCATACAGCAACCACCCACCCGAAGAATTTGTTTGAGTGTGGCGAGCCGACAAACGGCACAGCAGGAGCACCCTGGCCGGATTTTATACACCCTCCACTGGGATTATGATACAGCCGTGCCCCATGACTACATTTTTTGCATATAACAACCTTTTCACAAATGACCTTATCACACATATTATTTTCTCCTCGTAGGGTTTCTTCAGTTGGCCTTTCGTCGGTCACTCAAGCTTGCTTTCACAGTATATCGGCCATTCCGCTCCGGAATCGTTTCTTGAGGCGGCTCACAGTGTATTGCCACTTCTTCGTGAGCGGTTTGTGGTTGTGCATATTCTACTAAAATCCACATCCACGCATAATCGTCATTCCAATAATAATATTCCCCAACATCCAAAAGAAATCACCTATATGGCCTTCTTTACTCATTATCGTTCTCTTTTATTTTAGCCTTGTATGTTTTAAACTCCTTCCGATGTCTTGCTAAAATACTTTTGAGGTTGCTGTCATTGGGGCATCTTTTCACATCCGCTTCCAAGCTCTCCACGGTGCTCAGATGGTTCCATTCTTCTATGCACGCTATTATGCGATTAGCTAATCGACGGTCAGCTACGGGACTATAAGAACGGCCTTCCCGTGAAAACCCTTCCCGTAAGTGAGAACAGCAATTCTTTATTGTCGGAACCACTTCTTCATATTTAATATTGTACAGAGCATCATATAGACGGCCCTTGCGGTGTCCCTCGATTCCTGTTTGAATAAATTTTTCGAAAAAACCGGCCATGATATCTCGCCTTTCTTCTAATACCTCATCTTTCTTTTTTTTCTCATACGCCCCCCGAATCTGATGTTTGAAATTTAATGGTCATACCTTTATTGGCTGCGTATTTACGTATTCTTGACATAATTGCCTCTGGTACCTCTTCATCGGTGACTACTGTACCATCTATGCTGATTCGATGTATATTGATTCCGTCCTTGCTTAATTCAGATTTAATATATGCGTAAATAAGTTCGGCATCATTTTGTTTTGGAAATTCTGCACTCATATTGCATCTCCCTTTCTACGTTTTGGATACACACATAACCTTGATAATCTAACAATGTTTATATGGTTTCCGCACAAGAGCCTATGTCTGTCTGAGTGTCCGTATAACACCCCTTTGTCAACTCCTCCGTTACGTATGGCACAATAACAACGGCACGGTTACAAACACGCTCGTCTAAGATGTTTTCCTACGGCTTATCTCGGATGCTGGAATTAATTGTAGCATAAGTGGATTAGGAAACCAAGTAAAATGCAAGAATCTGAGGCAGGAGGAGGCACATTCTTGTGGCATTGCAGAGGGATTTCGTCCGGGCCCCGAAACTACCTGCCTGTTAATCCAAAGAGCATTATTTTACTGAAAAACCATCACGAGATCGGCGATGTATCACTTCTTTTTTAGACGGGATTTACAAGATTATCCAGTTATCCTGTCAAAAACAATGAATAGTTGCATTTTCTGGACAAAGTTGATTTAATGTCGGCAATTACGTTGCGTTCCGCGTTCATCGTTCTTAGGGGAAATCCGTTGACAGGATACTAATTTTGAATATTGAATATTAGGGACAATCACGTAATAGAAGAGTACGCCGTATGACAAAGAAAAGACATCTGCCAAAAGGGCTGGAAATAATCTTCGAAGATAGATATATCTTAGTGGTAGATAAGCCTGCGGGGCTGTTGACAGTGAGCACGGCGACGAATAAATCCAGGACGGCTTACTACTTTCTAACCGATTATGTACGAAAGGGGAGTCTAAAGTCGCGAAACCGGATTTTTACCGTTCACAGGCTGGACCAGTGGACATCCGGCGTACTGATATTTGCAAAAAGCGAGGAAGCTAAGTTGCGTTTGCAGGCCCAGTGGAAAGACACGGAAAAGACATACGTTGCGGTGGTTTATGGCCGTTTGGCCGAAAAAAAGGGGATTATCAGCTCATACCTGGCTGAGAACAAGGCTTATGTCGTCTATTCCACAACCGATGCCGCAAAAGGCAAACTGGCACATACTGCTTATAAGGTGCTTAAAGAGACCAGGCAGTTTAGCCTGCTGGAGGTTAATCTTTTGACAGGCAGGAAGAATCAGATACGGGTACATATGGCTGATAAGGGACATCCGGTCGTAGGCGACCGTAAATATGGAAATGACAAGGATGGGTACAGGCGTTTAGCACTACATTCCCAGTCGATTTCCTTCAAGCACCCAACCAGCGGCGAGCAGATGACTTTCAAAACCAAAGTGCCATATTATTTTAATAAGCTGATGGGCGCAGATAATGAGAAGGCTTGAATCTCACGAGTCATTCACTGCTGATACCCGTGTCTATCGGCTGTTTCATAATACAATACCGATGAACTTCGCTAAACCCTGCCTGCCTGTTAACCAAAAGAGCATTATTTTACTGAAAAACCATCGCGAGATCGCCGGAGTATCACTTCTTTTTTAGACGGGATCCGTTCGGTTTCACTCAGGACAAGTTTACAAGAATATCCTGTTATCCTGTCCAAAACATTGAATAGTTGCATTTTCAGGACAAAGTTGATTTAATGGCGGGAATTAAACTATGCGTTCCGCGTTCATCGTTCTGTGTTCTGCGTTAGTACACAGCACGCTGCACGTGGAACGCAGCACAAATAATTAGGAGCTAAAAGATGAACTACAAGAGAAGCGGTCTGAATGAGAAAATTGTTTTAATCCTTTCTGTGATTTTGCTGCTTGCCGGCGCGGGAGCTGCCGTTGCCGATGTTAAGCTTCCGGCGATAATTGGAGATAACATGGTTTTGCAGCAGGGCGGGGAAGTCTCTATCTGGGGCTGGGCCGATTCGGGTGAAGAAGTTACGGCAGGCGTTAGTTGGCTCAGTATGAAGTGGGCGGTAACCGCGGACAAGGACGGCAAATGGTCATTTAAGATAAATCCGCCTAAAGCGGGCGGGCCTTATGAAATGACGCTCACCGGCAAAAATACGATAACGATTAAGAATATTCTTGTCGGCGAGGTCTGGGTCGGCTCGGGCCAGTCGAATATGCAGATGACGGTGCAGTCTTCAGCTAACGCTACGGAAGAAATCGCCGGGGCCGATTATCCGAAGATCCGGCTTTTTTCGGTTACGCGCAAGGTGGCTGAGACGCCGCAGGCGGATTGTGAGGGTAGCTGGGTCGAATGCAGCCCTGAAACCGTGCCGGGCTTTTCCGCCGTGGCGTATTTCTTCGGAAGGCATTTGCATAAAGAGCTTGATGTACCTGTCGGTTTGATTCATACATCATGGGGCGGGACTCCCGCCGAGGCGTGGACGAGGCGAGAGGCACTCGAAGCAAATCCGGATTGTGCGGAGATTCTGAAACGATACGAGGATGCTGTCGCGAACTATCCGCAGGCAATGAAAGAATACGAGCAAAAGCAGGTCGCATGGAAACAGGCTGCTGAGAATGCCAAAGCCGACGGCAAAAGGCAGCCTCGCAGACCGAGAGCGCCGTTTGGCCCCGGGAATGCCAATGCTCCTTCGGGTTTATATAACGCGATGATTGCTCCGCTGATTCCGTACGGCATACAGGGCGCTATATGGTATCAGGGCGAATCTAATGCCGGCCGGTCCTATCAGTACCGCACGCTCTTTCCGGATATGATTAAGAACTGGCGCAACGATTGGGGACGGGGGAAATTTCCATTCTTGTTCGTGCAGTTGGCCAACTTCATGCAAACCAAGCCGGAGCCGGGCGAAAGTGCCTGGGCGGAGCTGCGAGAGGCTCAGACGATGACGCTAACATTGCCAAAGACGGGAATGGCCGTGATTATCGATATCGGTGACGCCGACAACATTCATCCGAAGAACAAGCAGGACGTCGGTAAACGCCTGGCGCTGTGGGCCTTGGCTGATACGTATGGCAAGAAGCTGGTTTACTCCGGCCCGATTTACAAATCGATGAAAGTCGACGGCGGCAGCATCGTTTTGAAATTCGACCACGTGGGCGGCGGACTTGTCGCCAAAGGCGATGAAACATTGAAAGGCTTTTCGGTTGCCGGGGCGGACCGCAAGTTCGTCTGGGCCGATGCGAAGATTGACGGCGATACGGTCGTTGTCAGCAGCGACAAAGTATCCGAGCCTGCCGCCGTACGTTACGCCTGGGCGGACAATCCTGTGTGCAACTTCTATAACAAAGAAGATTTGCCAGCCAGTCCGTTCCGAACGGATAAGTGGCCCGGCGTGACCGTCGACGCCAGATAAGAGCCTTTTTAGAGGTAGGGGCGGTATGCGAACCGTCCCTGCATATGAGAAGGATAATTTTCGTCGCGTGCGAAATTCGTTTGACAAAACCGCCACAAGTCTTATCTTAGACGGTTTTTGGACGGAAATGGTACGTTCAGTACCCTGACTTGCTTACATTTTTATCAGGCGGTTCATTTTTTTCGACCTTACTAATTGGTTGTCGAATATTAACGATGGTTGACGTTCTTGCTACAACTGCGACCGAAGGTGAAGGACTTAATATTATCCTTTTGATCGGCATCGCCATCTTTGGCGGTACGATAGGCGCCAGGATATTCCAGCGTCTTCATATTCCGCGCATAGTTGGCTATGTTGCTATCGGTATCATATTGGGGCCTCTGTTCGGCGTTATTTCAGAACGGACAATTCAAGACCTCGAACCATTCAACATGTTTGCGCTGGGAATCATCGGCTTCCTGATAGGCGGCGAACTCAAGCGGGAAATCTTTGTGAAATTCGGGGGGCAGGTCTTTTCAATCCTGTTGTTCGAGGGCCTGGCGGCATGCCTGCTGGTCGGTGCGATGAGCTTCGGGATAATGTGGTATTTTGCCGATTGGAAAACTGCGTTAGCTGTTGCCGTCGTATTCGGTGCTATCTGTGCGGCGACGGATCCGGCTTCGACCATGAGCGTGCTGTGGGAATACAAAACACGCGGTCCGCTGACGTCAATGCTCACCGCCATTGTCGCACTCGACGATGCCCTTGCCCTGGTGCTATATACAATTTGCGTGAGCGTTGCCGGAGTCATCATAGGGCATGGCGAAGTCGGCTTTTTTTCGGCGTTATTAAGATCATTCTATGAGATTGCCGGTTCGCTGACGGTCGGGGTGGGCGCAGGATTCCTTCTCAACTGGATACTGAACAGAACCGATGAGCCGGAGCGGGTTTTGATTTTCAGCATTAGCTCGGCTTTGCTGATCATTGGCGTTGCAATAACCAGAGAACTCGATGTCATCATCTCCTCCATGGCTCTGGGGGTTACATTGACTAATCTCGGTTCGAAAAGAGTGCTTTCGAGTTTTGCTCTTGTGCACAGGTTTGCCGCCCCGGTTTACGTTCTGTTCTTCGTTATTGTGGGCGCCAGATTGAATATTTCGGGCATAGGTCCACAAGTAGGACTGCTTGTGGCCGCTTACGTTATTGGCAGCGTTGTCGGAAAGACCACCGGGGCATGGTGGGGGGCGGTACGGTCTAAATCGGTGCCTACGATCAGGAAATATCTGGGATTTTGTTTGTATCAGCAGGGTACAATCGCCATCGCATTGCTGCTAATGGCAACCAGCCGATTCGAGGGCGAAATCAGAGACACGATGCTCTCGGTTATTATCGCCGGTGTATTTGTTCTTCAGCTCGCCGGGCCGATGTTTGTGAAAATAGGTGCGAAGAAGGCCGGCGAGGTGGGGCTGAATATTACCGAAGAAGACCTGATAAGGTCATATAAGGTAAAGGATGTTTTGGACGATAAGGTTCCGGCCATATCCGCCGGTCTGTCCCTGAACGAGCTTATAAAGGTGGTCGCCAATACAAATTCCTATTGCTATCCCGTGATCGATAATGCCGGCAAGCTCACAGGCGTCATAACATTAGACGGCATCATGAATACCTTCGCCACTCAGGAGTTGAATGACTGGCTGGTCGCTCTGGATATTGCCGAGCCAGTGAGTGAAAAAGCCGTACCTCAGATGCCGCTTTCCGAAGCTCTTGAGAAAGCAAAGGAGATGGATGTCGAATTCCTGCCGGCTGTAGCTATGGACGACGCCGAGAAATATGTCGGGATTTTAAGTGTCAGGTCGGCCCACAGACGCCTTGCTGCGGAAGTCCTGGCCAAACAGAAGGAAGCCGATGGGATGTACAGTCATAGACACAGTTGAGCCGAATTAAGACTCACGTCCGGGTACGGATCCTGGAATAAACGAATGTTCTAATGATTAATCGGAACTAACAAGAAAATTTGAGGAATATTCATTATGAAACTGGCTGATGTTTTGCATAAAGAATGCATCGTCGTCAATGCCGAGCCTGGCGATAAGGCCGATGCGCTTCGGCAAGTTGCCGGCCTTGCCAAAAAAAACAGCGTTCTTGAAAAAGTGAGCGAACAGGAGATTCTGGCGGGGCTCCAGGCGCGTGAATCGCTGGGCTCGACGGGTGTTGGTAAGGGAATCGCGATTCCCCATTGCCGACTCAAGGATATTAAAGATTTTGTCGTGGGGGTTGTGACGGTTCCATCGGGCGTTGACTTTGACGCTTTGGATGCCGGGAAGGTCAGGCTCATTGTTTTTATCATCGCTCCCGAAGTCGTATCCGACAAACATGTGAGGCTTCTCTCGGTCATTTCGCAGAGGCTTTTAGCACCTGAAGCGCTGGAGCAAATCCTGGCAGAGTCAACACCTGAAGGTGTATACGAGAGTTTTCTGCGGGGTCAGGATGTGGAAATAAACGGCAGGAATCGCGTTGATAAAAGCCTGATTCACGTATTCATACAAAGCGAGGAAATTTTCAGGAATGTTCTGCAGATATTGACCGGCATCGAATCCAGCTCTCTGGTTGTTGTCGGGGCCGAGAACGCGGGTGTGTATCTTTCGAAATTGCCTCTTTTTGCGAGTTTTTGGTCGGATGAGCCTTCCAATTTTGGCAGGATAATTATCGCCGTCGTTGATAAGGGTCTGACCAACGAGGCTCTGCGTCGAATCGAGAGTGTTGCCGGAGACCTTGGTAAAAGCACCGGTGTTATGGTGACGGTCCAGGAAGTTAATTATGTGGCGGGCTCGTTGAGCACTTGAGGGCGGATGCAATAAAGATGGCTATTCTTGCGATAACAACCGATTGGTCTTTTCTTCATATCTCCGGGCTGACTTTAATAGGAGCGTCGACGATCATTGCATTTTATGTCGGCCGGCTGGCACGACTGGCTAAGCTGCCTTCACTGATAGGCTATATGATCGTCGGCGTCATCCTCGGGCCGTCGGTACTGCATCTTTTTGACGAAGCTTCGATGGAACGGCTTTCGTTCATTACGGAAATTGCCCTTGGATTCGTGGCCTTCAGCATCGGTTCCGAACTGAATATGTCCACGCTGAAGCGTCTCGGCGGCGGCATTATCTCCATCATCCTGGCAGAGTCTTTCGGCGCTTTTTTTATTGTAGTTCTTGCCGTGTATGCCCTGACTCGTGATTTACCGCTGGCGTTGATTTTCGGATCGATGGCGCCGGCCAGCGCCCCGGCGGGTACCGTCGCGGTCATTCAGGAGTGCAGGGCGAAAGGCAGCTTGACCACGACGCTTTATGCCGTGGTCGGATTCGACGACGGATTGGCCATTATAATTTTCGGATTTGCTGCCGCCCTGGCAAAAACCCTTCTGATAACGGAAGCTTCGGGCGCAGCCGAAGGTATTCTTGGGGCCTTATTGGCCCCGGCGAAAGAAATCGGCTTGAGTTTTGTCGTCGGCGGCGCAGCCGGATTGTTGTTCTACCGCCTGGTGCGAAAACTGCAAAGCGCCAGGGATATTCTTATTGTCGTTTTCGGCGTGATTCTTATTTGTACCGGTTTATCGATACGATGGCATTTGTCGCTGATTTTGACTAATATGGTGGTTGGGTTCGTTCTGGCCAACGCGCGACACGAATCGCTGCTGCATCGTGTGACGGCTCCGCTGCTGGAGGTAATGCCGCTGCTGTTCGTGTTGTTTTTCTGCCTGGCCGGGGCACACCTGCAGTTGGCGGCCCTGCCGGCACTTGGGGCTGTCGGGATCGTCTATGTGCTCGGCAGGTCGGCCGGCCTGATCGGCGGGGCTCGCATCGGGGCCTTGTTGGGGCACGTGGAAGATAAAGTGAAGAAGTATGTAGGACTCGGGATTCTCTCCCAGGCCGGCGTGGCAATCGGCCTGTCGCTGATCGTCAAGCATGAGTTTACTCA
>Ga0307378_10013029_pt1 | contig 10569 bp, 9 predicted proteins | sample UN1MG_FD_202238 | JGI IMG/M metagenome (GOLD analysis project Ga0307378, IMG submission 202238) | Soil microbial communities from Risofladan, Vaasa, Finland - UN-1 | ecosystem: Environmental > Terrestrial > Soil > Coastal area > Acid sulfate soil | place: Finland: Risofladan, Vaasa | collected...
TCCCGAGATCAGTATGCCGCTCCCCGGCCTGGTTCGCGATTTACTTCAAGGCAGAAACATGGTGAAGTCGGACGGGTTTACGGCAACACGGGCGGGCATCATGGCAAGGCAAAAGACAGCGGCTTCGAGCGAACGGGTTTCCATTCCTGCGCGGCATGCGAAAGAACCAACTTTCGGGGTCAAACTTTCGCGCGCTTTCGGGGTCAGGCCTTACAACCGACATCGCAGTTCCTGTTGATGTTGAAATGTGAGGACTGACCCCATTATTGTTATTACTTTGAGAATTAAACATGTTCACGCCGAAATTTTTCGATTTTTACCAGGCACTGGCGAAAAATAACAATCGAGACTGGTTTAACGAACATAAACCGGACTATCAGCAGGCAGTGGTGCAGCCGATGTGCGCTTTCATCGATGCGATGGCGCCCCGGCTGCGGAAGATCTCGCCGCATTTTATTGCCGATTCCCGCCCGCACGGCGGTTCGATGTTTCGCATTTACCGCGACGTGCGTTTCTCAAAGGACAAGCGTCCCTACAAACTGCATGCGGCCTGCCAGTTTCGCCATGAACTGGGCAGGGACGCGCATACGGTGGGTTTCTATGTGCATCTGTCCCCCGAGGAGGCCGTGTTCGGTGGCGGGATCTGGCTGCCGCCTAACGACGAGCTGTTGAAAATACGCAACACCATCGTCGATAACCCACGCACATGGAGGGAGATCAAGTCGAGCCGTTCCGTGAAGAAATACTTCGGCGGCATAGGCGGGGACGGTTTGAAGCGCCCACCGCGTGGTTTCGATGCCGAGCATGAACACATCGAGGACCTCAAGCGTAAAAGTTTTTTCCTGATGCGTCGCGAGCGGCCCGATATCATTCTCGACGACGGTTTTGTGCGCGAAGTGGAAAAAACCTTCAGGGCCGCAATGCCGCTGATGGACTATATCTGCTTCGCACAGGATATCGAGATCTGATACCTCGCATCGACTGCCTGCGGCACGATCGTCAAAGCAGCATGGGCCCAGGCCTTACAACTGACACCAGGCCGTGAAAAGAATTGCCTTTGCAATGTGGGATGTAAGGCCTGACCCCGAAGTCCGTTTTTTTTTGATAACGAAGCTCGATGCATTTAATGGTCGTGGAAATGGCGATTACATGCAGAGCCACGATATCGAAGATATCGTTACTGTGTTGGATGGAAGGCCGGAATTACTTGGCGAACTGGAGAGAGCCGGGCCAGAAATCAAACAGGAACTTGCCTCGCGATTTGAAGCGTTACGGCAGAACACCCGGTTTATCGATGCGGTTGCGGGGCACCTGGCGCCAGATGCAGCGAGCCAGGCACGATTGCCCAGGATAATTGGCACGGTTGAGGCTATAGCAGAATTCTGGGGTCAGGCCTTACAACCGACATCGCAGCTCCTGTTGATGTTGAAATGTAAGGTCTGACCCCGTTACGCGTTACGACCCCGCGAGCCGGTTAAATCAAAAGCCGGACAAAGACGATCAACAATCCCGCTACCAGCAGCGCCGCCTTGAGCGCCGGATTCTTAAGCGCGATGATCGCGTAAGAGATGCACAGCAGCCCCAGGCACATCTGTGCGAAGCTGAGCAGCGCGCCGGGGAGGTCGGTTTCAAGCCTGATCAGTTGCGGGTTGGCGATCATGCCGAGCGGGATCACGTACAGGCCGACGCCGAGCGCCATGGATTTCAGCGCCACCTTGAGCCAGTTTTCGTTCGCCATGCCGGCGGCGATAAACACCGCACCGCAGACCGGCGGCGTGATCGTCGAGATCAATGCATACCAGAACACGAACAAATGCGCCTCGAGTGGTTGCAGTCCGAGCTGGGTGAGGGCAGGGCCCGCGACCGCGATGCAGATGACGTAGGCGGCCGTGGTCGGCACCTCCATGCCGAGCACCAGGCAGGCGAGCGCGGTGAGCAACAGCGACGGCCACAGCAGCCCACCCGAGCCGGTCAGGATCAACGAGGTGATCTTGATGCCGAGGCCGGTGATGCCGAGCACGCCGATAATGATCGACGCGCAGACGATGATCGCGGCGATCATAGAGATCTGGCGGGCGGAGGTCAGGCAGGCGGTCTCGAGCCGCTCAAGGGCTCGCACCATCGAGAACTTGAAATCGGCGCCGACAAACAACAGCAGGGCGCCCGCCAGGATCGCCATCGACGCTGCGTACTGCGGCGACTTGCCAAGCGCGAACATACCGATCATCAACACTGTAAACGGAGCCAGGAAAAAGCCCGCGGTAATCGCCACTTCACGCGCGAGCGGCCGGTCTTCGGCGGCAATCCCGCGCAACTGGTATTGTTTGGCGTAGGCGTTAATGCCGACCCACACGGCAAAGAAATACAGCAGCGCCGGCAACAGCGCCGCGGCGATGATGCTGGTGTAGGGAATACCGGTGAGCGTGACCATGACGAAGGCGCCCGCGCCCATCAGCGGCGGCATGATCTGACCACCCGAGGAGGCGACCGCCTCGATCGCCGCGGCCAGCGATTTCGGGTAGCCCAGCTTCGCCATGGCCGGCAGCGTGATCGCACCGGTAGAGGCGACGTTGGCCGAGGCTGAGCCCGAGATCGAGCCGAACAGGGCCGAGGAAATCACCGAGACCTTGCCCGCGCCACCCGTTAGTCGCCCGGCCGCGGCGGCGGCCAGGTTCATGAAGCCGCGCCCGGCCTCGCCGGCATTCAGCACCGCGCCGAAAATAACGAAGATCGCCACCACCTTGACCGAGACATCGGTCAGGGTACCCCAGATACCGCCCTCGGCGATCGTCAGCGTGCCGACAAAACTCGTCAAGGGCATACCCGAATGCCCGAACTCACCGGGCAGATGCTGGCCGAGCAGGCCGTACACCAGCGCGAGCAGCGCCACCAATGGCAATGGCCAGCCGATGGCGCGGCGCGCCCCCTCCAGCACTACCAGCAGCAGCGTGATGCCGGCCGCGATCTGGAAGTTACCGCTGAGGATGCCGTATTGATCGCCGAGCGCGGACTGATTGATGGCGACCCACAGGCAGGCGCCGATGCCGAGCGCGCCCAGCACCCAGCCGGAAACACGCTCGCTTAAAGGCCTCGACTGGCCGAAGAAAAACAACCACGGCAGCGCGAGCGCGAAATGCAGCGGGCGGCTGACGAGATTCGGAATCAAGCCCTGGAAGATCAGCCACAGGTGATAGCTCACCGAGGCGAGCGCAAACGCGAGCATCACGGCGCGCAGCACGGCGCTAAAACGAGTCGTGGTCACCTAAGGATTCCCGTTAAGCCCGTCATTGCGAAGGCCTCATCGACAAGTGAACCCCGGAAAAGCTCGTCATAGCGAGGGCCTGGCCGACAAGTGAACCCCGTTAAAGTCCGTCGTAGCGAGTGCCTCACCGACGAGCGAACCCCAAAAAAACCGTCATTCCCGATACGTCGGACCGCGCGAAAGCGGGAATCTCCCGACTTCCGCAAGATCGCTTCGCTACGCTCTTGTGCCCTTTAAGGTATTTAGGCCCCATGGGTCCGCAATGACCCTGGGCTCAGAGAAACCCCACTTCCTTGTAGTACTTTTCCGCACCCGGATGGATGGGCCCGATGATGGCCTTGAGGTAAGTCTTGTCGACCCCGTTCCACCACGGATTGGAGGCGCCCATTTTGGCCTTCTCTTCCCAGTAGGTTTTGGTGAGCTGATAGGCGGTGTCGTCGCTCATCTTGGTGGTGGCGTAGGCGACGACTTCAAGCGTGGTCGTCGACACGTCCTGGTCCTGCCCGGCGTAGGTCCCGGCTGGAATGATCAGCTGCTTGCGCTTGCCGACCGATTTCGACTGCGCGCGTTCGGCGTCACCGAGGTTAAGCAGTTTCACCGGCATCGACGCGGCCGCCTCGACCACGTTCGGCGCCGGGTAAGAGCCCGCGGTGACGAAGCCGTCGATCTGGCCGTTCTTCAGCGCCGAGACCGCATTGGAAAGCTCCACCTCGGCAAAATTAACCTGCCCCTCGAGTCCGAGTTCATTGATGTACTTCTCGCCTTCCTTGGCGCCGAACGAACCCTTGCCGAGCAGTATGGTTTTGCCTTTCATGTCGGCAAACGATTCGATGCCGCTTTTTTCAGACACCACGAAATGCATGGTCAGCGACGGAATCGGAAACAGCGCGCGGATCTCGTCGAACGCGGGGTTGCCCTTGCCCTCGAACATGGCCTTGCCGCCCCTGGCGAGCTTGACCAGTACCGGCGGCGTGGTGAACACGTAGTCCGCGCCACGCGAGGGCACCTGGATCACGTTCGACACCGAGCCCTGGCCTTCCTCGACGGTGACCAGGATGTCGCCGCCACTGCCGGCCTTCATGGCCTCGGCAATCTGCACGCCCATCTGGTAGTAAGACGAGGTCGACTTGGCGGAGCGGTAGGTAATGCGGGTCTCGGCCTGCGCCAACTGCAGCGACGCGATACCGAGGATCAATGCCAACAGCATCGATGAACGGGTTATTGTTTTCATGGGCCCTCCGGAGGGGGTGTTTTTTATTAAAACCGGTTTGATGCAACCGGGTGAAATTCGAGGCCACAGGTTACCAGATTGAAGCGAAAACCGGGGCAAAAATTCGGTTGGGAAATAAGGGGACAGACCACGTTTTTCCACCGTCCGAGTGCGGAACGAATTAATAGTGGTCTGTCCCCTTATTTCCACGTCTATTGTCCGCTCCGTGGCCTCGCCTGTATGATGGGTAGCAACTCTAGCCTGGGGCACATTATCAGGGCATGGAACTACCAGACGACAATTCGCGGGCTATCCTGCCGCCTGCCGAAAGCGATCCGGATCCGACAACGGTTCCGGTTATCGAATTCCTGTCGGGCCGAAACCGCGGTACGCACGAGGAAATAGCCGAGTCCACGGTTTTCCTCGCGATCAACGAGGTTGGCGGATTATGGATTATTCCGGCGTCGAAAGCCGTAGCGGGCGAGGACTACCCGATTCGTTTGCAGCGCTCCGGGGACACATACGAACTCGAAGTGATAGCGCCTTTCCAGGTGTGGGTAAACGGTGAGCAGGTCTCGCGGCACACGCTGGTCTCGGGAGAGCTGCTAGAAATAGGGCGAAACGGGCCAATGGCAAGGTACCGGATCTATGCTATCGGACAAATTCCATTGCGCACCGCGAGCCACGCATTCTACGACTGTATCGATTGTGCCCGCTATGCAGACGGCTCGCTTGTCTCGAGATCAGGGCGGCTGGTGACGGCGCTCGCGAGTGAGCTGGTGATGCGCACCACCTTGTGGTTTCGCATCCTGGTTGTCGTGCTGATAGTGGCACTGATCGTGAGTACGACTTACCTGTCACGACAAAGCCGCAACCTCGAAGCGCGCCTCGAACAGGAAGCCAGTTTAAAGCTCGGCATTGCCGAACTGTTGCGCCGCAGCGAAAATGAGGCGATCACCCGAGAACAGCTCTCCAGCCTGCGCAAACAGCTGGAAAAACGGGTCGATGCGCTCGAGGCGCGTTCGGTCGCAACCCGCAAGGTCATCGCCGAGGCCTCCAAGTCGATCGTATTCATCCAGGCGAGTTACCAGTATTTTGACCTGGCCAGCGAGAGACCCCTGCGCTATGCCCTCGATGAGGACGGCGAGCTGATCGGGACTCCATTCGGCCCGGTCATTACGCTGGAAGGTGACGGTCCGCTGGTCGAGCTGCAATACACCGGCACCGCGTTCGTCGTGGGCGCCCCGAATCTATTGGTTACCAACCGGCACGTCGCCATGCCATGGGAATCCAATCCCGCTCACGAGCGATTCGAAGCCATGGGACTGGTTGCTAAATTCGATCGTTTCATTGGCTACATGCCGGGTGTCGACAAATATTTCGACGTGCAACTGATCGCCGCCAGTGACGAAATCGATATCGCCGCACTTAGCATCGATGCCGCGATGTTGGCAGCCCGGCCCCTGCCGACAGGCCTGACGCCAGTGCAACCCGGTGACGAGGTGCTGTTAATCGGTTATCCCGCCGGTGTGCAGGCGATGCTGGCACGCACCGATACAAAATTTCTCGATGAAATCGGCGAATCAGGCGCCCTGGATTTCTGGACGGTCGTAGAAAAACTGTCCGCGTCCGGCCTGTTATCGCCGCTGGCCACGCGCGGCATCGTAGGCCAGGTGACCCCGAACGCCGTGGTTTACGATGCCGGCACGACTTATGGCGGCAGCGGTGGTCCGGTACTCAACATGCAGGGAGAGGTGATAGCCGTCAACACCGCGATCATGGAGGGATTCAGCGGCGCGAATCTCGGCCTGCCGATCGTGCGCATCATGCCGTTTCTGCAGCAGTCCCTGGAATTGATTAAATCCCGGGAAGGAAAATAGGGGACAGACCACGTTTATTGCACAGTCCTAGTACGAGACGAAAACAACCCAATAATCGTGGTCTGTCCCTTATTTTCCCGCGAGTTTGCGCTAGTCATGACAGCTTTACAGGCTTTGTGGCTCGGGTTTCGCGATACCAGGCGTAGGGGTCGATTACGGGGTCAGGCCTTACAATTGACATCGCTGTTCCTGGCAATTGTGACATGTAAGGCCTGACCCCGTTACGCTCCCGTTACGTGCTCCCACGTCACTCGGACCCCGTCACTCGTCGGCTGTCCGGGCGAGAACTCAACGCCGTACCACTTGATATTCCACAGCAGCAAAAAGGTATACTGTGCGAGTAATGACCGTTCGAACCTGGTTGGCATGAGCGACATAAAAAAAGATCTTCCGCAAAAATCGAGCAGCGCCGCGATCGACGCCTTCGTGAAAAGGGTGCGCCGGACGCCGGCGGTGAAGTCCGGACAGCAGCGCGGGCGCCTGATGTTCGCGATGGATGCTACCGCCAGTCGCGAACCCAGCTGGGACCGCGCCTGCCGGATCCAGGGCGAGATGTTTAGCGAAACCGCGGCGCTCGGCGGCCTCGATATTCAGCTGTGCTATTACCGCGGATATGATGAGTTCGAAGCGAGCCCGTGGCTGTCTTCCGCGGACGCATTGCTGCAGCGCATGACGGGCGTGACTTGCCGCGGCGGTTACACGCAAATCGAAAAGGTGCTGCGCCAGGCTATCGAGCAACACGGGCAGAAAAAAATCCAGGCGCTCGTGTTCGTGGGCGACTGCATGGAGGAAGACGTGGACCGCCTGTGCCACCTGGCGGGCCAACTGGGCCTGCTTGGGTTACCCGTTTTCATGTTTCACGAAGGCTCGGATGCCGTGGCGCAGCGCGCGTTCAAGGAGATCGCGCGCCTGACCCGCGGCGCTTACTGTGCCTTCGACACTGCCAGCGCCGGCCAGCTGCGTGACCTGTTGAGCGCGGTGGCCGTGTATGCCGCCGGCGGCCAGAAGGCGTTGCAGGATTTCACCAAAGGCCGCAACCAGGTGGTGCAGCAACTGACCCGCCAGCTGGAAAAGCGCTAGGCAATGGCGCGGTTTTTGCTGATTGTTGGCCTCGCGGCTGGATTGTTCATCCTGTTCCGCTGGCTGTCTCGCCAGCCACCCAGGGTGTATTGGCAACTGATCACCGTCATGTTCGCGGTGGGGCTGCTGGTTCTGGTGCTTGCGGGTCGGGCGCCCTGGCTGGCGGCGCTGTTCGCCCTGTTGCTGCCTTTCGTGCGCGGCTGGTTGTCCGGTACGGGCGCCGCGAAATCGAAAGCCGGGCCTGTCGGCGGACAAACCTCCAGGGTGCAGGGCAAGTACCTGCGCATGACGCTTAACCACGACTCGGGCGAGATCGGCGGCGAGATTCTCGTCGGGCAGTTTGCGGGCAAATCGCTCGGCCAACTGGATCTCGACGACTTGCTGCAATTGTTGCGGGAATGCCAGGACGACGACGAGTCGGTGGCATTGCTGCAAGCTTACCTCGACCGGGAGCACGTCGACTGGCAGCAACACGCCGGCGCACAGGGGCAGCGGCAATCCACCGCCGTTCCGGGCCAGATGTCGCGCGACGAGGCCTTGCAGGTTCTCGGCCTGTCCGCCGACGCCAGCGAGGCGGACATCGTCGAGGCGCACCGGCGGCTGATGCAGAAGCTGCACCCGGACCGCGGGGGCTCTGCTTATCTCGCGGCAACGATAAACCTGGCCAAGCAGACCTTGCTGGGGAGGTAGGGTTTCTTTGTTCTTTTCCAGGTGACCCGAGGGAATAGCAAATGGGATTAGTCGCTGCAGTCGAAGGCCCCTGCGCCTGGCACGGCCGGGACATCACCAATTCCGAACGCTGGATTTGCGCTCTGCAGCCTCGGCACATTGGCGAACTCGAAGCCGCGCTGGCGATCGTAGAGAACCGCGGTATCGACTGGAACGAAATCACCGCGAGCGACTTCCCTTTACCCGGCTTGACGGACCTCATCGGCCAGATCCGCAACGAGCTCGAGAACGATTGTGGCCTGATGAAATTGAGAGGTTTGCCCGTTCGGCGCTACAGCGAGGACCAGCTCCGCACGCTGTATTTCGAGCTTGGTAGCGCAAAGATTACGAGGGTCAGGCCTTACAATTGACATCGCTGTTCTTGAAGATTGTGAAATGTAAGGCCTGACCCCTTTATTCCTAGTAAGGCATCGGCTCATTCGCACAGCCTGGGGCCCAGGATGGGGTGGTCGAGGTAAGCCTTAGCCTCCGCCAGGCTTTTGGTAAATCTCCTCTAGTGCTTAAAAGCGAGTTCGCTTCCCCGTTTTTGATGTATATCAATAGCCTGCCTGCATGAATAGTTTGTTGGCTCAAAATGTCTGACCTGGTTTTAGGGAAAGAAGGCTGGGCGAGGTATGCTTATGTCGCCCCTGCAGATGCATTCACTGGGAAAGAAGCTCTAAATCCTTAACTTCCAACGTCGCATTGTAATACCCGAAGAGTGCTCGATTGTTGCCAGAAAAGTATCGGATCGTGAACGTGATTTCTTCACCCGTATTATTGAAACGCGACAGGATTTCGTAAAGTTCTTGCAGGTTCATCTTTGATACATCCCTGCCTTCTATCGAATAAATTGACTCCCATGTCTCGAGCCCTTCCCAGGAAGAATTTGATCCAGCGATCACGCCAACGACAAATAATGAGTTAGCGAGATTATGCTCAGCACGATCGACAAGCAGCTGGCTTTTTAATGTTATGCCGGAAAAATTAATTGCTTCTTGATCAAGGATATACGGAAGCTGAGTCACAGGAACCTCAACTACCATCTCTCGATCATTTCTGACCACCTTGATCTCTACTTTGCCCTCTTTTCCACGAAGCAGATAATTCAGTTGATCGATATTGGTTACGTGCTTCTCATCACCCTTGATTCCTGTGATTATATCGCCTGGGGATAGCAATGAGCTGTCCTCTAAAAACGACCTGGCGACTTCCAGTTTCTGATCATCAAGATCGTGTGCTACAAAAATTACCGGCAGATCTGGTGGAGATGGATTTTGGTCGGTCTCGATCAATTCAATAATCTTGCATACATGATCAATTGATACCGCAAAATTCAGCCCTTCGGTATCCTCACCGTTGTACTTGGCAGCGTTTACGCCAATAACTTTACCGCTTTTAATGTTAATTAAGGGGCCACCGGAATTACCCCCATTAAGCGGCGCATCAGTTTGTATCCATTCATTGCCAGATGTGTAAATTGTCCCGGAGACGATTCCCCGAGTTCCAGTAAAGTTGAGGCCTGACGGGTGACCGAAAATGACCACTGCATTTCCAATAGATGGCTCCTCGTAGCATCCTAGCGGTGCTTCGATTGCGGTGTCGGGGATCGACTCCTGGGAGACCCTTACTAGCGCCAAATCAAGATTAGGATCGAGATAGATTTTCTCGGCCTTGAAGTATTGTGTTTCCTTAAATCGCACCTCAACGTTTGAAGGACCTTCAGCAACAACATGTCGATTGGTCAGAACCCATCCCTTCTGCTTGTTCACCAGAAATCCTGAGCCTGTCGCCACACCCTCCTCGTCATCTAGAAACGGATGTAAGGTCGTGGTTTCGATTTTCACAGTATAACGGGCAGCATCCTGAAACACTGATTCGACGGAGTCAGCAGAAGCTGTCAATGAGCCGAGCAGAAGTGACAGGGAGACTAACGTGCTGATCCAGGCCTTCATTAATTTTGTCTCATACCTTTTAACAATCGAGGGTATAACAATAGTCAGGATTGCCGGGGACGAGGGAATTAATTGGGCGCTACTTGGAGTCTGGTGTCTATTCAAGAGCATCCGTCATCAGCCAGGGCTGATGACGCAGTGCCTCCGGGGTCAGGTCTTTGATTTTGAATTCCCCCAAAATCAAAAACCTGACCCTATAAGCTTTCACCCTAATGCTGTCATTCCCACGTAAGCGGCGGTCCGACGTATCGGAATCTCGCAACAGCTGCATTTTCGAAGTCAACCAGGCGATCCAGTCCGAGTTCGAAGGGATACGCAATGGTGCACGGGAGTAGATCATTTTGGGTGTGTTTCAGGGTCATGTTTCAGGGTCAGGCCTTACAATTGACATCGCTGCCCCTGTCGATTGTGAAATGTAAGGCCTGACCCCATCATTCTCTGCCGGTTATTTTATTTTTCGACGAGCCTGGCCAG
>Ga0307378_10013030_pt1 | contig 10569 bp, 12 predicted proteins | sample UN1MG_FD_202238 | JGI IMG/M metagenome (GOLD analysis project Ga0307378, IMG submission 202238) | Soil microbial communities from Risofladan, Vaasa, Finland - UN-1 | ecosystem: Environmental > Terrestrial > Soil > Coastal area > Acid sulfate soil | place: Finland: Risofladan, Vaasa | collected...
ACCATTATCTTCAACTGTCTGTTTTTCTATGATTTTATCCATAGGATAATTAGAATCTTTACAGTGTATATCTGGTTTTAGAATGTCAAGCATTTTGCAAGGAGTTTCTTCCTCGAATAAGCATATGTGATCTATTACATCGATATGAGATAGTATTTCTAATCGTTCTTGTTGATTTAAAATCGGTCTGCTATCCCCTTTTATCTTTTTTACAGAACTGTCTGTATTAAGACCAACAACAAGGACATCTCCATTATTCTTACATTCTGTAAGAAATCTCAAGTGTCCAGGATGCAATATGTCAAAAACTCCGTTTGTTGATACGATCCGTTTATTCGCTGATTTGTATTTGTCTGACAAGTTTTGTAAATCATCGAATTGAACTGTTTTAAACGAGTGTCTATAAACGTACCAGTCCTCATAAGTTGCCTCTTCAACTCTTTCATATCCATTTGTTGTAAGCAAATCAAATATTTTCTTTTTCTTTTCTTTATTTTCAATGCTGTTGCATGCATTATGTTCTACTGTTATTCTTTTGAAAATATATTTGTCGAAAGGGAAATTTTTAAGTATCTCATACTCAGATCCTTCTGTATCTATACTAAGATATTCTATGATATTTGGACAGTCATGTTTAATTAGAAGGTCGTAAAGTTTCATTGACTCCCTTGATACTATAGGGACTCCTTCTTTAGCTCCATCCATCACTGCTTCATCTGAAAAGTCTGCATATATTCCAGAAAGCATCTTGTGTTTTTTGTCTCTTTCTACAAATTCGACAGTTCCATTAAAATCAGAGATACAAATATTTTCACATATACAATTTCTATGATCTTTCATTTCGGAAAAAGTATGCAAATTAGGCTCTATGCATATTCCTTTCCAATCAAAATTCTTTTCAAGAACATAGCTATTGCTTTCGTCAATTCCATTGTATGCTCCTATGTCTATAAAATATCCATTTGTTTTATAGTTAAGCGTATCAATAACCCATTTATCTTGTCCCTGTTTGGCTTTATATTTTGGGGCAGGTCTTTTATTGGACTTCGATTTATTGGTTAAACAATAGTGACCATACCCTTTATTCTTATTAGATTTGTAATAATCAATAAAATGAGTATCCGAAAAATTAGCATTTATCCAATCATTATAAGTTCCATATTCTTCGAAAAAATCGTATTGCGTTGTTTTTGATTTAAAGTGTATCTCTAAACAAGTCTGAAGAGAGTTTTTAATAATTTTTTCTGACTCACTATCTCCAATAAGATATTTTTCTGCTCCTTCACAATCAAATTTTAATAGATAATTTTGAGACATATCTAGATTATATATTTCAAATATATCTTTTAATGTTAAACTTTCTATGCATTCTTTTTGATCATTTTGATCGACATCATGTAAATAAGTATTGCCAGTAAGTGCGTTATCTTTATCAAAATAATAGAATTTTTGTCCATTCCCGAACGCTTTTTGTTCGCAGTCTATATCAAGAGCGTTGATATTAAATAACAGGTACTCATAAGATTCCAGATTAGGTTCTATGGCAATTATTTTTGCGTTTGGATGACGCATTCTCATCATCATTGAAAATACACCTATATTAGCTCCAATGTCTATTATAAAGTCTATATCTCCATCTTTGTGTGTGTTTACTTTATATATGTCTTGTCTAACTATTGACTTGAGTTCTGACAGACCACTATGTTTATTTATTCTGCTAATCATTTTACTCTTTTCTATTTTATAATTTTTAAAATTACTTTTTCCTAATTCTATCTTTTTAAAATAATTTTTAATTAAAGGTGAATCGATCAAATGTGAATCTATTAAAGACTCGTTAAGATAGGTATATCCATTGGCACTGTTAGGCTGACAATTATTTTTACCATGATATACCTCTAAAACTCTTGGATGTTTCATGGCTTCTGCTAAAGAAAAACCTAGAGATTGGTTTCCGATGTACAGTTTACTACCTTTAATAATTTGTGCTATTTCTAATCCGTCTTTACACCAATAGTGTTTTGCATTTACACCATATTCTCGTTCTAAAAGATCTCTCTCTTCTTCTTTTCCTACGAAGACTAACCTATCTTCATATTTTTTTAATATAGACCAATCAATTTCTCTCTTATCGTGATATCTTTTTGTTCTGCATATGACGATATCAGCAACATGCTTAGGCTCTACACCAGATAGCCATGATTTAGATAGGTCATATTCTTTTTTAAAAGGATCTAAATGACATCTACAAAGATGTTTATTGATCAAATCTTCTTTTCTATAGATATTTAAATTTGCGTCAATTTTAACTATTTTGTCATATATGTTTACCGAATTAATATATGGTTGCAATTCTAAAAGAGATGATAAAACTTCAAACTGACTTGATTTTCCAAAATAGAAATCTCCCCCACCGAACGCTATGATAGTAGGAAGCGAATAAATGATGTCACCTAAAGCTCCATGATGTAAGAAATTCATAAATATCCTAACTAAAACAATGTTTTTTGATCAAAGCAGACAACTCTTTATTTATAATCGGAGTTTTTAGTTCATTCTCTCCAAGACAATAGAAATTATAGTTATTTTGTTTTGTGGGATGAAAATGAGCAATCATTACTGGAGCAATCGCTTCTGTAAATTTTCTTTCAGTATAGTGTTTCCCTATATTGTATCTAATATCTAAAATTTTAAAACGATCTATATATTTTTCGTTTTTACCCATATCGAACATACCCATCAAACCCTCTTCTTCATCTCTGCTTGCGTTTTTTATCATAAAAGCTTTTAAATCTACAAAAAGATCTCTAGATTGTGGTTTAAAAAAAATTATTCCTGTATTATATTTCTCTCTGTGACCATAATCGGGAAATGCAAAATCAAAATCTTCAATATCATCAGGAACATCTAAAAAAGAATCTATCTGAAAAGCATCTAAATCATGAAAAAACATATCGTCATTTATCATGTCGTTTTCAAACATGTGAACAATAGCCCAAACTTTATTAGCTTTAGCGTGCCAAGAACATAAAGGAGAATCTATATTTATAGCGTTAACGCCCATGTAACTAAAATTAAAATTAGTAATAAATACAATATCATCAAGCTTCCAACCTAATCTCAAACTGTTTTCAATCTGAACTTTAGCTAAATTTTCTGATTCCAATGAAAAACATGGATTTTCATTATTTGATAAATAAATATATAAATTTTTCATATAACAACTTCTTTTTTAAAGTTTTTCGTTACAACAGCTTTACCCCAATGTCTGTCTTTATTGACTACAAATTCACCATTTCTAATCTTTTTCATGGTTATTTCTTTATTTATAGCTTCTGTTTCTTTCCAACTCTTATTTGTTTTTGACATATATTTAGTTTTATCTCTACTAGATGTTTTGATTCTATTCATAAATTCCCCTAAATGGTTCCACCACATAAATCTATGTCCTAGAGCCATAGCCCTATAAACTAAATTATGATCATCAAATCCATATCCTGTTAAATCTTCGTCATATCCACCTAAAGTTAAAAACTCGTTTTTATAAAGTCCTATTCTTCCATGCATCATTCTTTTACCTTTTGCAAAGACCGCTCTTTCAGGACAAAGCTCAGCTAACTTATTTATAACCTCAATAAATCCTTTACCAATAAAATTATCAGCATCTACGTTGTTTGCTATCTCTCCCGTAGACAACTTGAAAGCGACATTCCTTGAGTGTCCCATTCTAAAGTGTTCTGGTTCAGATGTCTTATAATAAACCAATTTGCCAGAATCTATATGACTCATCATATTTTCTCTTATCCATTCTTCTAAACCATCTGAACTGTTATAGTTCAATAGAACGAATTCAACATTTGGATAATCAGTATCTTCTATATTTTTTGGTAATGTTTCTTTAAGATTATCTAATCTATTCATACATGTGGTGCAAATAGATATTTTTCTGTATCTAGAAACATTTTTGGGTAATGGATCTTTATTTGTGTCCCAAAAATCCCAATTGTGATCGTTCCATATAGCCATTTATTTTTTATCACAAGTCATATCATTCGCAATTATAATGGGATTGACACGCCATTCATTTTCAAGGTGAATTATTTCTCCTTTATTGAAACATTTCCTAAATACTCTAATTCGTTTTGCGTCTCTATAATCTGTTTTAAGCGGGATATGCTCCATATCATAATATTCTGCTTCTTGAAAATTAGATATTATTTTTTCGTGTTCGTTACAAAGCCCTATCTCAAATATTCCAGGTTCAGTAACTTTTATATTCATAGACACTTTCCTTTTGTGAGGCAATGCCAAAAATTTTCTTCCACTTAATACATCGGGTATCTCTACAAAACCAAATTTTCTGTTTGTATGAAATTTTTCTGTACAACGTAAGTCTCTTATATCATAATCTGCATTATTTACTTCTATAGATATAGAAGCGGTTTTAGATAAATCTTTAGATATGTGAAAATATTTAGAAAAGATATTTAACAAGTTAGTGTCTACAGTTTTAACCCCTAATCTATTCATCCCAGCTATATTTCTGTTATAGTCTGTAGATCTGTGAGGATGCATGTGTATGGCTTTGGTCGGTCTTTGACTGTTAACATATCTTTTCTCAAACCCAGTAGCTCCTATATTATATGAATTGTCAAGCCTTGTAACTCGATCTTTGAATTTGCTTTCATTAAACACAAGTTTTATAACAGGCTCTTCTTTTTTTGATTTTTCTTGTCTAATCCTTTCTGTTATTCTTGAAAAAACATCTTTTGAATTAGGTCTAAGAAAAACACTTCCTCCCTGCCATCTTCCTATGTATCTAGTCATCCCTACTTCTGCAATGTCTTCTGGAAAATCAAAATTACATGTTTGCCATAAATCTAAATCATGTAACCAAGCATTTTCGGTAATTAGTCCAGCTTCAAAAAGCTTAACCATTGCAAAGACTTTACTACCAGTCATACAAAAATCGCAATCTAAATCAAAAACAATAGAATTTATCCCTCTATAAGAATAAGGGAAATTTGTTGCAAAAATAATATCTTCTTCTTTCCATCCCAACCGTAAACTATTATCTATTTGACCATGAATATATTTTCTATAATGATCTAAATAGTTTTCGTTTTTCAAATTACAAACTATAATATTTTTCATGATTTTAGATCTATAAATGTGACTAGTTTATTTACTATATACTCAGATGTAAAGAATTTAGAATAAAGTATACTGTTTTCTCCCATTTCTTTTATTCTTTCTTTGTGTTCCATCAACGAAACAATGGCTTCATAAAAAGACTTTTTGTTTTTGCATAAGAAACCGTTGTTACCATTTATAACCTGATCTTTATTCCCTCCCTTGTCAGTAGCAAGAATTGGACAACCACTAGCCATTGCCTCAGCTACCGATCTAGACCATGGCTCTTCTCTTTTTAAAGATACAAAAAAAAGAAATATATCTATATCTTGTAAATATTTAGGAACTGGGATAGAAAACGTGTCTCTAATTGTTACGTTTTTGATTTTCTTTAGTTCTTTTTTGTCCCTTCTGGGAACCCCCATAAAATCCCACTCTATGTCATTCTCATATCTTTTGTTTATCTCTTTTATTAGATTTAAATTTTCAACGTCAAATTTAGATTCAGAACCTATAGAATGTCTACCAATTCTTATCTTATTACTAGCATTTTTGATAAGACAAACTTCTTTGGTATTTATCGGACTATTTAAAATCATACGAGGCAAATGTCTAACCATCTCGTATCTATCCTGTTTACCTATCTCTTCAAAAAAACGAGTGTTTGTAGTTAATATTCTAACGTCAATTCCTTTTTTTGAAATAGTATGCAAGTGCCTAGATGGACTTACTATAAAATTATAAAGAAATACCATCTGAGATATTTTTGATATGTCTATATTAACTGTATGCCTGGCAGATCTACCTTCCCAATAATCTAATGTAGAAAAGTCTTTACAATCAGTATTGATTATAATAAGAGAATCAACTCCATATAATTGTTTAAGATTAATTGGCTCAGGTAAAAATATATTTTCAACAACTTTTACTTCGTCGTTTTTATAGCTTAACAGTTTATCTGGCATCCCCTTTTCACACAATAGCAAAGGAGTATGATCTGTGTATCTGTCAATAGCGTTAGCTAATTCCAAACATCTTATTTCAGAACCACCACACATCTCAAACTTCGAAAAAATTCCTATAGTACTCAAAGTATGCCACCTTTAACCCTGACTAAAGCTTTTTCGGTTTTAGGCTTATTATATTCCAAGACTCCACCATCATAATACATTTTTATAGCTCTTATAATGTCAATATCTTTAATCATGTCCATGCATTTCGGTATTTTTAGTTTATTCTCAAGTTCTACTGGATACAGACATAGATCTTTAATGTCCTTTTTGTCTCCATCACCAATAGTTTGACATCGACTTTTCCAACAACCACCATTATCGCAACAGTCCATTGCTCCATTCACAGCTAAAAATCTATGACTGGGATAAGCTTCCCATTGAGGAGGTTCTCTTCCTCCAGCTATAACAACACATGGTCTGTTAATAGGAGGATTTTTTTTCATCTCAATTGCTGCGGCTGCATGCATAGCAAACGTAACAGGACAAAGAACTCCAACAGAATGATAAATGAGACGTATAAACTGTCTTAAATCAGTTTTGCCTATCAAATTAACGACATTAGTAAGAGGAGGATGATGGTGATCGTTTTGCCCAACCTGAACAAAAGTTATTCTGTCCTTAAAATGATCGATAACTTTTTGTAAAGTAAATGGGTTGGACCACTTATTTGTGTAATCTTGTTTACCGCCTGACATAATAATCCAAAAGTCATCTTTGACTCCCATCTCTTCAACTTGAGACATCCAAGATTTCTCTGCATCACTAATGTGGATGTCACCTTTAAACTTCGTAGGTTTTATTCTGACATCTAATTTTTCTTCCATATCTTTTCGATATCCATGTATGAAGTGATATTGTCCTTCATTACTATCGTGTATCAATGGGTAATCGACGTGAATTTCTTCAACGTCTTTAGCTCCTTCTTTTAGCTTAATAGTATATGGATTATTCTCCCATAGTTCGGCAGCAGATGTTCTCATATCAACACCTATCTCAGGATGAGATAAATATAGATCTCGAACAGCAGCCGTTAACATAACTATGTCACCAGGAGACTGCGAATTCCGTAAAATAACTTTTCTTTTTATTTTTCTTTTTGCCATTTTTCGCTATTATACTATTATTCTTCCCTCTTGTTGATCCAACGTTCTTAAAGCTTCTGCTGGTGCTGTTATAATCTGGTTTTCAGCCTCATGCTGTTTCTGTTGCCATCTCTTTTTTATTTCTTCTACAGCAAGACTAGCAACTTCGTAATATTTGTCAAAAGCTTCTTCAGGAGTATTAACATCAGGTATTTCAAATTTTATTTCTTGAGGACCAGCAGGAGAAGGAATGTGAACAACACCTACATGAATAGTCTTATCAGAAAATTCTTGACCTTCGTCTTCGTCGTCGTTTGCTGTATCCAGTTTAACTGATCCGCAAATTGAAAATACTTCTACTCTACGACCATCGTCTGTTTGATATACGTCTAACTTTCTCATTGGTACTGTATCTGTCTTTATATCTACGTCTATCTTCTCATCTGTCTTGGTGTTTGTCATTTTATTCTCCAATTATCTTATTATGATTTTCACTAACTATCTCTCTTATCGGCAAAAACAAAGGTTCTGGTAAGTCGTCTATGTCGAACCATTCCCATTTGAAACATTTATCTTTTTCCATAACTTTTGCTTCGCCAGTGAATTTTCTGGATACAAAAAAGCATGTCACAAAATGGATATCTAAACTTGGATAAATATTGTTTCTTGCGGTTACGAAGTGAATATCGTCTATCGTCAGATCTGTTTCTTCTTTTACTTCTCGTTTGCAGCAATCAATCCAATTTTCCATATGTGATATTTTCCCACCAGGAAGTTGCCATTCATTATTGCCATATCCAGGTCTGGAAATCCTGACCCCTAATAAGATTTGATTCAATTCGTTAACGACAAAAACAGCTACACCAGCCTTAGCCACACGCTCTTCCACTTTTATCTCCTAAAATATTATATCTTTAAAATAATGGATGGGAAATTCGAGTATAGAAGCCGAAGCAACTCAAAACGATATAATTGGGTTAAGTTTTTAAGCTTAAACTTTCAATTTTGATCCTTTGAATTCTCAATTTTGATTACAAGATCAAGGTCAAAGCGGAAAGCGTTCCAAAGAAGGTAATAAATTACATAGTCTTGTTCTACCCGAAATCCCACATCCACGTTAAACTTTAATAAATTTCATCAAGCATTTCGACATTTATCGTTATCAAATGATTATGTTTATCTATCTTTTCTTGAATTTGATCAATTTGCTTATTTCCACTAGATAGCATCTCTTCAGCATCTGTAAAACGCATCTGAGACTCATATTCTACAGGTTCGGTGTTTGCGCCGTAATAACCCCCACCTTTAGAAGATCTACCATGAGTAGTATCTACTGAATTAATAATACTCATCAACGATTTGATTTCAGACAGATTGTAAATGTCAGATACTATTGATTCGTTTGCTTTATTGATAGCAGTCTTTAAGTCAATCAAATTTTTAACTAATTTAAGTCTTAATTTAAACAAGTCATTGATGTCAACTTCTTTTTCCGTGCCTTTAACAACACTGTTTTTATTTCTAATAACTTCTGTTACGGCAGCTATCTTGCCAACTAATCTATTCTTATACTTTAACGCTCTTGCTAATGTAATTTCCATTATTTTTCTCCATGTAAGGTTTGTCTCTATATTATACAAAAAATTAAAACACAAAATTAAAAATCATCAACAAGAATTCTTTTTACAAAAACGTTTTTAAATCCCATTTTATCTAATGCTTTTTTAGTATCCTTGTTTCTAACCCATATTCTATCAGCTTGTTTCAAATCTAGACCATTGACAACGCACATAACCCTCCCAGGATCGTTTGCTGCCCTCCTAAGCCATTTAGATCTATTCCAAGAGTATTTGAATATACATCTTTTATCTTGCTCTGTAGTCTCAAATCCGTTCATTATATTACTATATGCCGTGACTAACCAGTAATCTATATCCATAAAAATACAATCAACATTTTTGAAAGAAAAAAGGACACAATTAGGGAACTCACCCTTTTTTACTCTTGTATAACATCTTTTTTTTGTATCTTCGTCAAACCAACTGCTTGTCGTAACTTTCCAATTGGATTGATATCCAGTCGTATAGAGATCGTCAGGATGATCTCCTACAGCCATAAACAATGGATAGAACCCAACTTCGTTTTTTAACCAATTGTTAGCCTTTACATCCCATCCCGCCAAATCGTCATCATCCCAACCATTAATTTCTTCATTTTTTGACGTATGCTGTTCTGATGGTACAATAGTATCATATCTAATAGTAGAAAGATTAGTACAATGATGAAAAAGAAGTTCATCCATTTTTGAGTTTCTCTAACATTGCATTATAATCTAAAACTGGTTTATCTATTGCTGCAAGCATCATGTCCAGATCTTCTTCTATGTCTTCTCTAGTCTTTCCATGAGGATTTATGGGATCAGAAGAAATAAGATCTACTTCGTTTTCATCTAATTCATCACTTTCGTCAGTCTTGTAAAAAACTTCATGAATGCCATACCAAACATGTTTATCATCATGTCTAAAAAGTCTGTAGTTCCAACCCATTATTCTTTCTCTCCTTTGTCAAAAAGACCGCATTCTGTGTCGTATTCGTTTATCTGAGCGTTTATCTCACATAAGAAAAATGTCTTTTTACAACTCCAACAAATCATACCATCAAGTGGACAATACGAATCATCGTCAGTAACTGCAATGTTGCAAATGTTAACAGAATTACAATTTGGACATTTATAATGCAATTCTGAAGAACCGTGTAAAAATTCAAAATATTCCATCATTCTTCTCCTTTTAAATGGACAATATCACAAAGTGTCAATCTATACAATTCAGCGGCAACGACTTTCCTGTGACATATTTCTACATCTTCACATGCACACAAAAGCAAACAATCATTATCACCTGTTTGTTTTAGCAACTGTTTACATCCTTTGTCTAAATCATATATTTTGATCGGCTTTCCATTTTTATAGTTAACGTTTCCCAGATCGCTCATATGTACGTAATCGTCGCTAAAATGCTTCAGCAGATTCTTCTTGCTCCAAAACGGGTTAAAACTCTTTGGAGAATATCTGACATCAACTATCAATATGTTTCCAAGCTCTTCTACCTTTGTTTTAAATTCATAGAAAGACCACGCATTGTAACCAATAGTATATAATTTCATTTATTTAAGCGAGATTTTATAGACAGTGTTATCCTTGGCAAACAAAACTTGATTGCCGTTTTTGTATAGAATCATATTGCCATCAGTACTTGAATCGTCTACTACCTTAGTATCAATCGATCCAAGCTTATTAGAAAATAGTTCTATGTTTTCATCCTCATCCATGTGGACACACA
>Ga0307378_10013032_pt1 | contig 10568 bp, 12 predicted proteins | sample UN1MG_FD_202238 | JGI IMG/M metagenome (GOLD analysis project Ga0307378, IMG submission 202238) | Soil microbial communities from Risofladan, Vaasa, Finland - UN-1 | ecosystem: Environmental > Terrestrial > Soil > Coastal area > Acid sulfate soil | place: Finland: Risofladan, Vaasa | collected...
GTAGTGGGCGAGCTGGCCAAGGTAGCCCATGCGCACCGCATCCCGGCCCATGACGCTGGCGTCAATGTCGCGCACCGTCTTCAGGTCATATACCCAGATGGGGGCGACCGGGGCGGCGGGCGTGATGGTGAGGTCTGCCCGGCCCTTGCACTCGATCCCCGTGGCGGCGTCGGTCCACAGGAGCGAGACCTCGGCGCGGGCGTCGGGGCTGAGGATGAGAGGGCCAGCGACGGGATCGGCGCGGACGATGGCGGACATGGTGGCGGCGTCGGCGAACTCCTTTTCGCTCAGGATGGTCTTGCCCTCATTCGCCGCGAGGAACTCCTGGTACGCCTTCGACCGCGCATCCCGGCGCATGTCGCAGACGGCATAGTCCCGCTCGAAGACGCCGGGCTCAAGGGTCAGAGTGTGGACGGCGCGCAGCATCCCACGGCTGGCGGTGTCGCCCGCGTTCGGGTTGTCGATCGTCCACTTCGCCCGCGCGGGGCTGTCCATGAGCTTGACGATGCTCCAGTTGGCTGCCTTGATGCGCCGATAGCCGGCGTCGCTGTTGTCGGGCGCGCTCACTTGCCACCCCCGACGATGGACGGGCCGGTGCCGGCGCGGGTGAGCCATACGACCGTCACGCGGCCCACCCTGCTTTCATGATGGACGTTGCCGGCCGTTCCGGCCTCGATGTGGATGGCGGCGCCCGCCGCGTCGATCTCCACGGTGGCGCCCGGTGGCGTGGTCAGGTGGGCGCGGGGATAGTCGCCCAAGTCGCAGTAGAGCTGACTGCCGCCGGGCAGGTTTGCGATGGCGGTGGCGATTCGTGGCTGGCTCTCGTTGCTGACGCGCCGGGCCACGACCCAGTAGAGGTCGGCGATGTCGGCCACGGTGAGGCGCAGGGGGGTCGGGGTGGTGTCGGGCATGGTGTCGGCTCCGGGTGGCGCCGGGCTGAATCGCTCCGGCCCCATAGGTATATGTGATGGCGCAAGCCGTGGCAAGCGGTTGACATAGGAAAATGCGTGCGATACGGTCAGGATATGACCACCGAACCAACCGACCCCCGGCCCATCATGCGGCGGCTCTGGAAGCTGTCGAAGATCGAAGCGCCTGTCGTGCTGGCCCATGCTGGGGTCTTCGAAGATGACGATGCCAGCCGCTACAGCAGCATGAGGCGGGTGCTGTCGGGCGTGCTCTATGGCACACCCCAGGAGGTCGGCGCGCTGCTGACGGCCTTGGCAGCATTGGATGATGGCCCGCTCCGGCACCAGTGCCGGGTCGAGTACGTGCGGGTCTACTGCGAATGGAAAGAGGCAGAGAAACTGGCGGCTCTCGCCCGGCAGCATGGGGTGATTCTGTGAGTATCGTCTACATCGGAATCGACCCCGGCGGGTCGGGCGCAGTCGTCGGGCTGGAGTGGTCGGGCTCGCACGCGGGCACGCCGATCGCCGTCAGAGCAGACGGGCCGGTGGGCTACCAGCGGGGCGCGCTCAAGGCGGGGCTCACCGTCCCGCTCTACCTGGACGCGCTCAGGACCGTCGCCCACGGGTGCCAGGTCGGCGGGGTGCTGCTGGAGATGCCTTCGACCCGTCCGGGAGAATCGGCCAGCTCGGGCCAGCGGTCGGGGATGCACGTTGGGGCCTGGCTCGGCCTGCTGTCGGCGCTCGGGTGGCCCTATGAGATCGTCAGGCCGCAGGCGTGGCGGAAGTTGGCGGGGATCGTCGTCACGAAGGGGGGCGACCCGAAGGCCGCTACCCTGTCGGCAGTCATGGCCCGCGTCCCTGACCTCGACCTGATGCCCGGCGCGGTCCGCACCCCTCACGACGGGATCGCCGATGCCGCGGGGCTGGCGTTGGCTGCCCGTGGGCGGTTTGGCTGATTCACACTTTCGTCTTGCGCCGGCGCAAAGGCGCGCATATAGGAATGGGGCGGCGGCGATGATGCCCCGCCTGATTGGAGACAGCATGACCCTGACCCGCAACTACCACGGTGTCGCCCTCCGCAACCGGCCCGACCTGTTCGTGAGCGAGGCGCTGGCCCTCACCTGCGCTGCCCGGTGCGAGCGCCCCCACCGCGTTGTCATGGGCGCCGATGGTCAGTTCCTCGTCGTCGTCAACGCTGACGCCATGCGGCTGGCCCGCGCTGGCTTCGAGGTGCGGGCATGAGCGACCGAACCCCCGTCACCCCTGAGCGGCCCGTGTGGGTCACCAAGTACGCCCTGTCTGCCGGGATTCAGCGCCACGACGACGGGCTGATCGTCGCGGATGGGACGGCGCCCTATTTTCGGCTCCACAAGTTTGGGGGCTACTTCATCCTCGGGCGCGATGCATTCGTGTCCGAAGCCGAGGCCCGCGCTGATGTCGTGCGGCGGGCTGAGGCCAAGATCAAGAGCATCGAGAAGCAGGTGCGCAAGTTGCGCGCATTGATCGCCAGCAACGGCGGGGAGGTGACGCCATGACCCGCGCCCGCGACTTCGCCCACATCCTCGCCCTGCTGATGCTGCCCCCCGCCCTGTGCGTCGGGCCGACCTGGCTGGCGATGGCGATGGGGTGGTGACTGTGAACCAACCAACCGGAGAGACGATGGACTACAACGACTTCATAAGCGCGAAGCACTCGACAACGCAACGGGTCGGATTCACCGCCGACTGCTCTGGCTATGCGATGTTCCCCTTTCAGCGGGCGATCGTTGAATGGGCGCTCAGCATGGGCCGGTGCGCCGTCTTCGCCGATACCGGACTCGGGAAGACCTTCATGCAACTCGCATGGGCTGACCAGGTCTACCGGCATACCGGCGGCGATGTGCTCATCCTCGCCCCGCTCGCTGTGTCAAAGCAGACCGAGCGCGAGGCGGTCAAGTTCGGGATCCCGAATGTGCGGGCCGTTCGTTCGGCCGACGAGGTGAAGCCGGGCATCACGATCATCAACTACGACAGCCTCCACAAGATCGACCCGTCGCGGTTCATCGGTGTGGTGCTGGACGAATCGAGCATCCTGAAGAACGCCGTCGGGCGCACCCGCAACCTTCTGGTGAGCACCTTCGCTGAGACCCCCTACCGGTTGGCATGCACGGCGACCCCCGCGCCCAACGACTACACCGAGCTGGGCAACCATTCCGAGTTTCTGGGGGTGATGGACGAGGCCATCATGCGCGCTCGGTGGTTCGTGAACGACCTGGGAGACACCGTCCAGCCGTGGAGGCTGAAGGGCCACGCCATCGAATCGTTCTGGCGGTGGGTCGCATCGTGGGCGCGCTGCGTCGGGCGGCCCTCCGACATGGGCGACTATTCCGATGAGGGCTACGACCTGCCCGAGTTGCGGACGGTCATCCATACGATCGACGTGGACCTGGCCGAAGATCGCGGCGATGGGATGCTGTTCCGGGTGCCCGACATGAGCGCCACCAGCATCCATATCGAGAAGCGTAAGACCTGCGACGACCGGGCCGCCCACGCCGCGGGGCTGATTGCGAGCGAGCCCGGCGAGGCGTGGGTCGCGTGGTGCGAAACCAACTATGAGCAGGATGCTTTCGTCGCCCATGTGCCCGACTGCATCGACGTTCGCGGCAATATGAAGGCCGACGAGAAGGCCGATAAGCTCGTGGCGTTCACCGATGATGGCGGGGTCATCGTGACCAAGCCGAAGATTGCGGGGATGGGCCTCAACTGGCAGCACGCCGCCCGGATGGTCTTCATCGGCGGGTCATACAGCTACGAGGCGTTCTATCAGGCCGTCCGGCGGTGCTGGCGGTTCGGGCAGACGCGAGAGGTCGTCGCCCACGTCATCATGGCCAAGACCGAGGCGGCGATGTGGCACGCCATCCAACGCAAGGCCAGCGACCACGAAGACATGAAAGAGATGATGTTCAGGACCTCGAAGCAGGCCGCCGTGAGCCATTCCGCCCGCGGTGACTACAACCCAAACCACTACGCCAGCATCCCCCGCTGGCTCAACACCAAGTAAGGGAGCCCCATGATGACGACCACCATCCAATGCCTCGACTCCGCCCACGGCGAGAAGTGGAGCATCTACCGCGGCGATTGCGTCGAGCTGGTCAAGCAGATGCCCGACCGGTCGATCGACTTCTCCGTGTACTCGCCCCCGTTCGCCGACCTGTTCATCTACTCCGAGAGCGAGCGGGACATGGGCAACTGCGCCAGCGATGACGAGTTCATGGCCCACTACGGCCACCTGCTCAACGAGATGTATCGGGTGATGCGCCCCGGCCGGATCTGCGCCGTCCACGTCTCCGACCTGCCCGCGCGCAAGAGCCGGGAGGGGTTCATCGGCTTGCGCGATTTCTCTGGCGATGTGATCCGCGCGCATCAGGCCGCCGGCTTCATCTACCACGGCCGGTTCACCATCTGGAAGGATCCGGTTCGCGAGATGCAGCGCACCAAGAGCCACGGCCTGCTCTACAAGAACATCCGGGAGGACTCCACCCGCAACCGGATGGGGATGCCCGACTACGTCCTGCTGTTCAAGCGGCCCGTCACCAGCAAGGCCGAAGAAGGCGAGGTCGTCAAGGTCACGCACACCCCCGACACCTTCCCGCTTGACGACTGGCAGCAGATCGCATCGCCGGTCTGGACCACCCGAGAGAGCGACAACGACCGGAAGCTCGCCCACCTCGACCACGTCTGGATGGACATTGACCAGGGCAACACCCTGAATGGGCGGCTGGCGCGCGACGAGAAGGACGAGAAGCATATGTGTCCGCTTCAGCTCGACGTGATCGACCGGCTGTGCCTCATGTACTCCAACCCCGGCGAGGTCTGCCTTTCGCCGTTCACCGGCATCGGGTCCGAGGGCGTGGGCGCGGTGGCCCGCGGTCTGCGGTTCGTGGGCTGCGAGTTGAAGGATTCCTACTTCGCCGTCGCGACCCGCAACCTCGAAGCAACCGAGGACAAGCGCCAGGTTCAGCTTTTCGGATGACCCTTGCCGCGCCCGATTGACGGGATAGCGGACCCTTGTTCCGAGCGTGGTGGCGCTACCACCCCTCCCCGGCTCGCTACCGGGGAGGCTGCTCAGGGACTCCACAGCAGACCTCGGAAACATCATGCACAGCACGATCGGTGCGCCCTGGGTGGGCGCGCCTTGGACCCCGCGCGCCTGGCAACGAGAGGCGCTGCCCACCATCATCGACGCGATCAAGCGCCGGCAGCGGGGCATCGTCTCCGCAGTCATGGGATCGGGCAAGTCGATTATGCAGAGCGAGCTTGTGGCGCTTGCTTTGGCGAAGGCGGGGCATCGCTCCATCGTCGTCACCGTCCCGCGCCAGGCCCTGGTGCGCCAGCTCGCCGCCACCATCGGCGCCCGCATCGGCGAGGACCGGGTTGGCGTCTTCTACGGGTCGAAGAAGCAGCCGGGGCGGCAGGTGGTGGTGTGCTGCAACGCCTCGCTCCCGGCGCTTTGGGCGGAACTCCAGAGCTACCCGAAAGGGGTCGCCCTGATGATCTGCGACGAGGCCCACGGCACCCAGGGCGAGGTGCTGCGTGAGACCATCCCGCAGATCAACCCCGCAGCGCTGGTCGGCTTCACCGCGACCCCGTTTCGGTCGGTGCCCAGCGAGACGATCGAGATCTTCGACTCGGTGATCTACCGCTACACCATGACCGACGCGATGCGGGACGGCGTGCTCGTTCCGATGCGCCATGAACGGGTGAGGGGCGAGGCCGAAGGGTCGATCGATGAAGTGTGCCTCGCCATGATGCAGGAGCACGGCGCTGGGCCGGGCATCGTGTCGGCCACCTCGATCGACGACGCCGATGCCTATGCGGCGTGGCTCACCGATCACGGGTTCCCCGCCGCGTCCATCCACAGCGGCCACAGCGAGGGGGACCGGATCGCCCGGCTGGATGACTTGCGGGCTGGGCGGGTGCGCGCCCTGGTGCATGTCTCGCTGCTGGCTGAGGGCGTGGACTTCCCGTGGCTCCGGTGGCTCTGTCTGAGGCGCAACGTCCAGGCCCGCGTTCGGTTCTTGCAGGAGATCGGGCGGGTGCTGCGGGTGGACAACGACCCGGACCCTCGATTCGGCCCGAAGGTCGAAGGCGTGGTCCTCGACCCCCATCTACTTCTTGGGCGTCACGGCCTGGTGACGGTGGAGGCCATCGGCGCCGCTCTCGAAGAGGCTGCCGACGAGGAGGCCAAGGAGGGGCGGAAGGTCGGCGGGGACAGGGAGCCCACCGAGCCCGAAGTGGTCGCGCTGGACGTGCTCCGCGCCTATCTGGCTGAGGTGAGGGCAGGGCTCGAAGATGCCGGGATCTTGGAGGCGTCCATGGCGCGCGGTGGGTGGGCGCTCGCTGATGTGTCGCTGAAGCAGGTCGAGGCGATCAAGGGGGCCAGCAAGCTCACCCGCCACGTTCCCGAAGAGCATCGCAAGGCCATCAAGACCCTGGCGGGCGTCCCCTACGCCCTGACCCGCGGCGATGCGGCTGACCTTCTCGATGTGCTCTATGGGGGTGCGCGGTGGGCGAGGCCGCAGATCGACACAGGGCGGGGCATCTACCCGAACCAGATTCAGTGGGACGCCAGCGCGGTCAAGGTGGCCGCGCCGTCGCATGACGAACTTCTCGCTGCTGGCAGGGGTGGGCGCAAGAGCGCGCCGCCAGCCCAGGAGGCGGTTCAACCGGAGTTGAAGTACCCCTCGCTCTACGTCAGCGGCTACCGGGTGCGGGGGCTGGACGGGCCAGAGCCAATCAACGGCGAGGACCACTATCGGTGGCGCGTCGAGTGGTGCCCCGAAGGTGGTGGGGGCAAGATCGATCAGGTGGCGATGGGATGGATGACCGAGGACGCAGCGATGCGCGCGGTGATTGCGTTCGCTGCCGGCGAGCCCCTGCCAAAGCCGAAGAGCAAGCCGCGCGCCGCGGTCATTCGGGCGAGGCAGAAGGGGACTGCCAAGGTCGAGGTGGCGCGCAATAACGAGGCGCTGCCGATCTTCGCGGTCGGTCGGGTGCGCTGCCGGGCTTTGGCGGGGCCGAAGGGCAAGAGCCACCGGCCGAAGTACCGCTGGCGTCTGGAGTGGTGCCCGCCGGGTGGTGGCGGCAAGTCGGAGTTTCAGTACCTCGGATGGGTGACAGAGCACGCAGCCGACAAAGCAGCAACCGCAAAAGCGGTGGAGGTGGAGCCATGATCCCAATCGAATGGTGGACCTCCACAGAGACGGCCGACGCGCTCGGCTGCTACGTCTGGCAGGCGGCGTGCGAGGGAGAGACGGGGGCGACGCCGCAGGAGGCCCTACAGGGCGTGCGGGCGATGTGCGCGGCCCTGCCATCGGCTACGCGGTCGCGGGTGGTCCTGGACGCGCTGGACGATGGGTGGTGGGCATCTCAGGCCCTCGACCTGGCTACGCGGCTCTGTGGTGAGCGTGACGAGGCGCGGGCGAGTGCCCCGCCTGTGCGCCGGTACAGCGTCGCGCTGGTGAGCGGGGCCATCGGGTCGGCCATCCGTGAGACGCTGACCCCGACCTGGGGCGAGCTGTCGCGCCTGCTGACCGACCCGGTCAAGTGGTCCGGCGAGAAGTTGACGGCGCCTGCGTGGCTGCCAGTCTCGCTCGCTGAGGGGGCACCACGAATCCGAAAGGATGTCAACGTGTCGGCCGTCTCCTGCATGGTGCTGGACATTGACGAGGGGTCGGCCCTCCCTGATGTGGTCGCGAAAGTCAAGGGGCACGGCTACAGGGCGGCGCTGCATACGACCTGGAGCCATAGCCCAGGGCAGCACAAGGCGCGCGTGGTCTTCCCATTCGCGGAGGACTGCCCCGCCGACCGGTGGGCCGAGGTCTGGCGATGCGCTGACCAGTGGGCGAAGGGGTGGGGTGCGACGATCGATGCGTCGTGCAAGAACCCGGCGCGGCTCTACTTCCTGCCGGCGTTGCCCGCCGACGAGTGGCGCGAACGGCGATCGTGGTTCAGGGGCGAGGTCTTCGAGGGCGAGGCGATGCGCTGGAGGTGGCTCGTCGCCAACTATCTGCCGGCTGCCACGCTGACCGCTCACTGCCCCCCGCGCCAGAAGGTCGCGCCGTGGTTCGGGGAAGACGTGAGGGCATATGAGGGGGACGAGAAGAAGCGCCGCGCGTATGCGCTGGGGGTCATCCGCGCCCGGTGCGCTGAACTGAGCAAGGGCAGCCGGAACAAAGGATGCTTCAGGGCGGGCATCGCCATCGCCCGCCTTGCCATCGCGGGCGCGCTGACAGAGGATGAGGGGGTTGCCGCCGTGGTGGCCGCCGCCGTCGCGCCCGACTTCGGGCAAGCTGAGGCCGTCACGGCCATAAACAACGGACTGGCCATCGGCCGGGTGGAGGGTGCATGGGACTTCTCGACATTGTGATCGATGTGGCAGCGCCAAACGGCGCGCGGGACAGGGCGCAGCAGATCGATGAGGTGCGCGCGAAGTTGGCCCACCCGAAGGACGCATGGACAACGGGCGAGGACGGGCGGCGGGTATGGCTCAAGGCGCCTGCCCAGACTGCCGACAACGTCTGCAACGCGCTTCTGCTCGACCCCGCCTTTCGGTCGCGCCTGCGCCATAACGACTTCTCCGGGACCATCGAATGGGACGGGCGGCTTATGGAGGACGCCGACGCCACTGAGGTGCGGTTGGCGCTGGCCCGAGGGTACAAGCTCCAGGCCAGCGTCACTTTGACCAACGAGATGATGATCTTCGTCGCGAGGATGCTGCGCTACCACCCGGTTCGCGACTGGCTGGAGGGCCTGCGGTGGGATGGGACGCCCCGGATGAGCCGGCTGCTCAGCCATTACGCCGGGTGCGCCGACAACCCCTTGCACGCCACCCTCTCCCGGCGATTCATGATCTCCTGCGTCGCCCGCATCATGCAGCCGGGGGCGAAGGTGGACACGGTGCTGATCCTCGCCGGGCCGCAGGGCTACGGCAAGAGCACCTTCTTTCGGGCGCTCGCTGGGGCTGAGTGGTTCAGGGACAGCGCGATCGACCTGCGGAACAAAGACGCCTACATGGCCCTTCGGGGCGCCTGGCTCTACGAGATGGCTGAGCTTGCGGCGATGCGCCCGCGCGATGCCGAGACCGTCAAGGCGTTCCTGAGCGCCCAGGTGGACCATTACCGCCCGCCCTACGGTCGTCACCAGGTTGAGCAGGCGCGCCAGTGTGTATTCGTCGGCACTACCAACGAGCCGAGCTTCTTGAACGACCCGACCGGAGCCCGCCGATTCTGGCCTGCCACGGTGGAGACCATGCCACGCACCGCAGAGGTAGAGCGCGACCGCGCGCAGCTCTGGGCTGAGGCGGTCGAAGCCTACAAGGCGAACGAGCGGTGGTGGCTGGAGTTGAACGAGTCGATCGACCTTGGCGACGCCCACGAGCAGTACCAGCACGAGGATCCCTGGCAGCCGAAGATCGCGCGCTGGCTTGACGACCCGACCAACAGCCGCGGGGGGTTCACGTTGGAGGCCGTGCTGAATACCGCGATCCGCAAGGATGACGACAAGCAGACGAAGGGCGATGAGATGCGGCTGGGCGGTCTACTCACGGGGATGGGCTACCGGCGGAAGCGCATCCAGGAAGGCGGACTCAGGGTCTACCGGTGGTTCCCCGTCGGCGAGTGACCCGCCTCCACCGCTGAAGCCATCAAAGTGGCCCACCTCGCACCCAGTGAGGTGGGCCATTCTCATCGATCTGCCCCACCTATTGCCGGGCTGCCCCACCTGCTGCCAGCCCCCTGGCACGCGATATGCGAGGTTCGCCCGTCGCTATACCCTCGTGCCCCACCTGACCCACCTATATATAGAGAGAAGGGTGAGAGTAGATATAGGGCATCCCGTAGCACTTATAGGGAAAAGGGGGGCAGGGTGGGGCAGCGGGGCACCAACGAAAGAGCCCCCGACCATCGAAGGCCGGGGGCTCAGGCGTCAGGGGATGGAGGCGGGGCTACTCGCAGGCGGCCACGACGTTCGGGCTTGGGGGCGAGGGGGGACTGTAGGGCGATTGAGGGGCTATTCCTCCTCGGCGTCGGGAGAGGAAGGCGCCGTGACCTTTCGGTAAGCGTCAACGACCATGCCGAAGTAGGCATCGGTGATCTGCACCATGGCGTTGTATGTGTTGACGTCAGCGGCGGGGATGTCGCTCAGCTCGGCGATGGTGGCGAGCTTGCCGGCCTGGTCAGCCACACGCTCACAGCACGCCGCGAACTGCGCTGCAACGAGGGATGCCATGCGGTAGTCGGCCGCAAGATCGTCAACGTCAGCAGGGGTCTTGATGTCCATTGTCATGCTCCGTGGGGGTCAGGGTGAAGGGGTGCCCCTGGCACGGGCAGCAGGGAGGGGGCCGTCCTGTCCAGGGAAGCGCGGTCGCCCGCCGAAGGGTTCGCCGCTCGGCCGTGTCTGCCCATGCCAGGGGAGACAGGGCACATATCGGCCGGGGTTGGCGGTGCATAGCAGATGGATGGATATCCACGAATCGTGCATACCCGCATGGCGCGTGGTAGGCTGAGGCATGGTGTCGGAATGGGCCACGGTGACACGGTTGTCGAGAATGGGCCGCTGGTGCGGGTTCTCGGCGTGCCGTTTTGAGCCCCCCCCCTGGGGGGGGGTGTCCCGCGAGGTCGAT
>Ga0307378_10013033_pt1 | contig 10568 bp, 11 predicted proteins | sample UN1MG_FD_202238 | JGI IMG/M metagenome (GOLD analysis project Ga0307378, IMG submission 202238) | Soil microbial communities from Risofladan, Vaasa, Finland - UN-1 | ecosystem: Environmental > Terrestrial > Soil > Coastal area > Acid sulfate soil | place: Finland: Risofladan, Vaasa | collected...
GACGATCTCACCGGGGCCGGTGGCGCCCAGGCACTTGGCGTAGACGTCGATCGAATCGGCCGAATACAGCGGCGTCTCCGGCGCCGCCGCGCGGGCGGCGGCGAGCGTCACCCGCTCGGTCGCCGTCACCTTGACCGGCGAGTCGCCGAGCAGGTCGTAGTCGGAGAGGTCGCTGCTGTCCAATGCCGCCTCACCGACGTCCTTGCCCTTGATGCCGTCGTCCTGGAGGTCCTTGGACTTTTGACCTTGTCGTCGGTGATCTCGGCTGAGCTGACCGCCTCCTTGGCGATGTCGCTGGACTTGACCGCGTCCTTGGCGATGTCGTTGGACTTGACCGTGTTCTTGCCGGGCAGCGCCACCGTGGGTCGCCGTTTGCTGTTCTTGGTGTTCATCTCGTTCCTTCCCGACCCGCCCCCGTTGGTCTGGGGCGGGTCGCCTGCCCGCGGTCCGCGCGGGCGCGGCCCCACCTAGCTGTCTTGGGGATTCCTGTTCGATGGCGCGACGGTAGGTCAGCGGGGACGAGATGTCACCGGGCATCTCCCTAGTTCCAGCGAGGTCGGCTGCCGACAGCCGGCCTTCGCCCAATCAGGCAAGCTCTACGTCCACCACGAGTGCCGACTTGTCAGGAGGGAATGGTGGAGCGGACACTGCGGAGTCGATCCGCCGTCATCTTGGTAGCCGCGGTCGTTACCGCCGCTGTCTCGGCGTCGGCGATCTTCGTCCTCGGTGGACTGAATGCTGTTCTTGACGTCGTCGCCTGGTCGGGGGCTTTCGTCGCCTTCATCTTCTTTGGAACCGGATGGGTGAAGGCCGGAGGGATCACCGTCGGAGTCGTCGTCCTGGCGATCGCCCTCGCCCAGCTGATCGGGAACTAGGGCGACCCCGTCCGCCGCGCGGTCGAGCTCGCTGCCGCCGGCTCCGGCGCCTCGGCAAGACGCTTCAGGTTGAGCAGCTGGCGGCGCATCATCAGCAGGTCGCCGCCGGGGAGGACCGCGCGGGCGAGCAGGCCGATCGGCGGCTTCGCGTAGCCCACGACGAGCTTGACGAGCAGGCGCGAGCGGGCGGGCGTCGCATCGGCGACCTGGTACGTGCAGGCGACGGAGCCGAAAATGCCGCCCTGATGCCAGAGCGTGATCGAGCGAGGGGCCTCGAACTCGACCAGCTCGAAGATCGTCATGAAGCGATCGCCGGGCTGCAGCCGCTCGAGACCCGGAGTCAACTCCTGCGGACTGCGGCGGCCGCGGTTGTCGAGGAGGTCGTAGCTGTAAGGGGCGACGCGAAGCTGGCAGAGCCAGCGGAAGACGGTCGCCGGCCGGGCGTCGATATCGACGGCGCGGAAGAGCGCGTCATCCGGATCGTCGAGCAGGGTGTCGCACGGATAGGGCTGAGAGCGCTCGCTCGAGGTTGAGCCCCAACGGCGGACGACGTCGGGCCAGAGCCTCATCCTGAGGACTCAGACCCGACGGCCCTGAGTTGCGACCAGCAGGTAGGTACCGGCGGCGAGTGCAGCCGCGACCAGGCCCCCGGCCGGCTCAGCGACAGCGAAGAGCAGGAATGCGCAGATCCCGACGGCGAGAGCGGTCAGCGCCAGCGCTATGGGCAGACGGCGCTGCGCCTCCAGCGACCCCGCGGCGGCGTGGTGGGCGAACAGCCCGGCGGTGGCCAGGATCGCGACAGCACAGACGGCATAGACGAGGGTGAAGACGATCCCGGAGAGAACCGAGGTCTCGCAGGCGGGACCGGCGCAGGCGCTGTCCAGGGTCGCGTAGATCAGGCCCGCAGGGATCACGGCGAGGTAGAGGAAGAGGACTGAGCCGAGGGCACTGAGAACGCGCACCCGGCCATTGTTGCGGGTCGCTGATCAGTCGTCGTCGGCCGCGTCCGAGTCCACGGACTTCTTGTCCTCGGTCGCGGGCTCCGCCTCGCCCTCGGCCTCGGCGGCCTCCTCGTAGAGGCTCTCGGAGGCCACCGGGTTGAGGCGCCGGTCCCAGAGGTTGATCTCGAGGAAGAGTTCGTCGCCGAATCCGTGCACGGCGTCGACGGCGATCAGCGTGAAGCGGCCGTCATTGACAGCGGTCTGGTCGAGGATCTCGGGCCCGAGTTCCGCGGTGGCGGCGATCGCGCCGCGAACCAGTGGGGTTCCCCAGATCAGGGTTACCTCGCCACCACGACCGCCGTCGGCGCGCCATTCCCCGATCACGGCGTCGTTGAGATCGACCTCCCAGTCCGGGTTGTCGTCGGCTGTGACATCGGTGAAGTCGGCCTCGGCCACGAGATCGCCGGGCTCACCGCTCTCGCCGAGATCGAACTGCAGGTAGCCGTAGTACTCGGGGAGGCCCCCCTGTTCCTCGGATGCCTGGCCGACGGCCGGCACGTAGATCCTCCGACCCCATGTCCGCTCGGGAAAAAAGCGCAGCGTCTCCGGGTCGAGCGGGGCACCGGCCTCCTCGGCGAGCGGTTCGCAGGCGCCAACGAAGGCGGCCAAGAGCCGCGCCTGCCATTCACCGTAGGGGCGGGCATCCTGCGGGGTGTCGGCCATAAAGCGGGGGAAGGGCCGTGCGATCGGTGGGCTCATGGCGCTGCAGCCTAGCCGTCGCGGCTGCCGGGCCCCTGACCGGGCAGATCCAGGGCAGCGCGGAGGTCGGCGGCGGCGCGCTCCGGCGGATAGACGTTGATGTCGACGCCGGTACCAAGTTCGAACCCGGCCCGAACGGTGAGGCGCGGGACGAGGTCGAGATACCAGTGGAACTCCTCGCTGCCCCGGGGGGCGGTACGCACCCAGAGGTTGAGCTGGGGCGTTACGCCGAAGACACCCTCGAGCGCCCGAAACGCGGTGGTCAGCATCGCCGCGCCCCGGTCGTCGGCCTCGAATCGGGGCTCCCTGCTGCGCGGCACTAGCCGCATCGCGAACGGCGAGCCTGAGGCCCACGGGCAGAACAGCACCGCCTCGGAGTCGACGCCAACGAGGCGTTCACGGCGGCGGACCTCCTCGACGATCAGGTCCTCCAGCAGGTGGCCGCCCATCGTCCGCTCGTGGTAGGCCGTGAAACGCTCGCGCTGGCGGGCGACGGCGACGGGGACGAACGGCAGCGCGTAGAGCTGAGCGTGGCTGTGCTCGAGCGAGGCACCGGCGAGAGGACCCTCGTTGACGATCAGATGCACGTACGAGGCCAACTCAGCGTGGGCCGCCACCCGCCGCCTCCAGGCGGCGAGCGCGGCGGCGATGCCGGCCTCGCCGAGCTCGATCAGACGAGTGTGATGGGCCGGCGTGTTGACGATCACCTCGTGCGCGCCGAGGGCCGGAGCACTTCCGAACAGTTGCGGAGCAGAGCTTCGCGACGAGGAGCTGAGCGGATCCGCTGCGCTACTGAGACCCGACTCGCGGGGACCACTTCGCGGAAGATCGGCGATCTCGCCGGAGAGCGCCGGGTAGAGGTTTGGTACCGAGCGCTGCGACCATCCCGGCGTGTCGGGCTCGCCGCCGCCGGGCCGCTCGGCCCAGACCTCCGGCGGCGTCCGGTCCTCGCGGCCCTCACAGAAGGGGCACGTTTCGGCGGCGTCCGGGGAGGAGACAGCTGCGGCGGGTGCGAATGCGTCCGGGCGCTCGGCCCGGCCCGGGGCGAGCAGCGCCCGCAACCCGCTGAGCTGGTCAATACGAATCTCGGGGGCGTGCTCAGACAACTGAGGGTGATTATCGCGCGTGGCCCTGCCGAGTAGGCGGGCTCCCCTCAGCCGCCCTGTGAGTAGCGGTCGATGTCCGCGGCGAGGTCCTCCTCGCCGGCGTAGACGCCGCGATGGATGTAGACGATCTCGCCGTTGGCGTCGTAGAAGACCGTGGTGGGAAACTCGAGCGCGTCGATCGAGCGGGCGATCTCGGAGTCAGGATCGGAGAAGCTCGGGTAGGGAACCGGGTGGTCGCGGAGGAAGGTCTCGGCGGCGTCGGTCGAATCGTCACTGTTGATTCCAACGAACGCAACCTCGTCGCCGCGTGCGGCTGCCTGCTCCTGCAGGTAGGGGAACTCGGCCCGGCATGGCCCGCACCACGAGGCCCACTTGTTGACGACGATCGGATAGCCCTCGAGCCTGCTGATCTGTTCCTCATAGGCACCGGTCCCGCCGGAGAGAAGCCCGCCGCCACTCGCGTAAAGCGCCGCGAGCCTTGGTGGAGACTTCGCCTCGAGCTCCGAGTAGTCCGGCGCGTCGGCGGCGTTGCCGGGGTCGAGATCGTCCCCATCGGAGCCGCAGGCAGAGAGGCTCAGCGAGGCGATCACAGCCAGCGTCGCGATCACGAACCGGTGCGTCTTTTGAGTGGGTGATGCCATTACGCTGCTCAGGGTGGTTAAATAGGGGATGGTCCACCAGGGGAACTTGAAGGACCTCAGGGGCCAGTCGGCCGGTTATTCAACCCTAGGCGCCGGACCGGCTCGTCTCTTCCGAGCTTACTGCGAGCGTTTTCCTGAGCCGGATCATCGCCGCAGGCAACGGGCCTTTCTATGGCAGACACCGCAGCATTCGCCGCAGAGGCGACCGAGGCGCCATCGAGCGCAGACATCGAACGCGTGCAGAAGTTCACGCGGGAACCAATCCTGCTCGCGGGCGAGAGCCCGGAGGACATCCTGCCCGGGACCGCTCGGCGGCTCGCTTTTGACGCCGCGCTGGCCGAGATCGACTCCGGCGCCGAGGACCCGTCGATGGCCTGGCGTCAGGACTTCTCTCTGCTGCTCGGCCTGGAGCGAGTGCTCGACGTCGATCCGCCGAAGCTGCTTGACGGCGCCGAGCTGGACGAGCACCAGGTTGACGCCCTTTCGGGCACGTTGGCAGCCCTGACCACGGAGATCGAGAAGCCGGGCTCGGGCGGCAACGGGAACAGCTTCCGGATGAGCGACAACGGCAACCCCGCCGACGCTGACACCGATGGCGATGGCGAGCGCGGCGAGGATGAGGACGACGAAGACGATGATCTCGTCGCCGAGGACGAGGAGCCGCAGGACTGGGAGGAGTCCGACGTCGACGAGGAAGAGGAGCTCGGCGCCGAAGCTGCCGACGATCCGAGCGCCAGCCGCCGATTCTGGTTCGAGCATGCGACCGGCGCCGGCAAGACCGTCGCTGCCGTCGGCTTCATCGAGGCCTCGCGCACCGGCGGCGTTCTGATCCTCACCCACCGCCGCAACCTCGTCGATCAGTTCATCGGCGAGATCTCCGACCGCGGCTACGCCGATCGGCTCTCGCCCGCCCTGCTTCGCGACCAGGATCACCCCTACGGCCCGGTCACCGTCGAGACCTACCAGTGGTTCGTGCGCAACGCCGGCAAGGTCTCGGGTGCCTACTCGATCGTGATCTGCGACGAGGCCCATACGGCGCTCGGCGAGAAGACCAGTGGCTGCATTCGCTCATGGCGTGAGCCGGTGTTCATCGGCATGACCGCAACGGGCGCGCTGATCGCTCGCCACGTCGCTGACCTGTTCCCGACCCAGACTTCACGCTTCGACCTCGCCCAGGCAGCCCGCCGCGGGGTAATCGCGCCGTTGCGATGCATCCGCATCCCCCCCGGCCCCGGAGTCCGCACCCTGGCGAAGGTGCCCCTGCGCCGCGGCGAGGTCGATCAGGACTTCGACCAGGAGGAGCTCGCGAAGCTGCTCGACCAGGCGCCCTTCAACGTCGCGATCGCGGACCTCTACCAGTCGCGCTTCCGGAAGATTCCCGGCGTCGTCTATACCGCCGGCGTAAAGCACGCCACCAACGTTGCCGCGGCGATGCGGGCCGTCGACATCAACGCCAGGGCGGTCAGTGGCGAGACGCCGAAGCGCGAGTTGACGGAGACGCTTGCCGCTTTCGAGCGCGGCGAGGTCGACGTACTCTGCAACGCGATGTTGCTCGCCGAGGGCTGGAACTCGCCACGGGCGACGATTTGCATGCATCTCGCCCCGACCGCCTCGAAACGCATCTACCAGCAGCGGGTCGGGCGCGTCACCCGGCGTAACCCCGGCAAGGAAGCCGGCCTGGTGATCGACCTGGTCCACCCCGCTACCCGCAACGACGAGAACATCGTCACCCTGCACAGCCTGCTTGACCGCGACGTCTACCGCGGCGGCGCGATCGTCGTCGGCCCGGTCCGCCGTGGCCGTGGCCGTCGTGTCCGGGTCGAGAAACGCGTCGTCCCGGTCTCGGTCGACCCAGAGCGCCGCATGCAGGTGCTCGAGCGCGAAATGTGGCGCACCGCCGTCGAGCGCCTCGACTATTCCGAGCAGCACGTCTGGGCGGCGCTCGCCGGGGCCCGCGTGCAGCCGAACTCCTGGCGCAAGGCGAAGGCGATGCTCCAGCACGACCAGGCGAAGGAGTTGCGTCGCCGCTTCCTGCTGACCTGCATCCAGCGGAACCGCTCGAGCCAGCTGAAGCTGAAGGCGCTTTCTGAGCTCGCCGCAACGCGCGAAGCCGAGCCATTCGACGAGGCGATCGACATGGTCGGGACCTGGCAGCGTGACCAGCGCCGGGCCGGGGTCCGGGTGTTGCTTCAGGCGCTCACCGAGAAGCAAATCGGCCGTCGCGATCAGGCCCAGGCGTGGGTCTGGCGGTTGGCCGAGTTCACCCGCGACTGCCACGAGGAATACGCCGTCGCCCGATGGCCTGAGACGAAGCGCCTGCTCGGCCTGTTTGTCAACTCTTCAGGCCGTGCCCACGGCAAGAACGCCCGCCGTCTGGCCCAGGCCGCCAAGGGTCAGGACCGCCGTCTGGCGGTCGCCCTGCTGGCCGCCGCCGTCGCCCACACCCCGGAAGCCGAGGAGGTGCTGCGCGGAGCGCGGATGCGGATGGCCCGCAAGCCCTCCGCCGTCGCCCGTGAGCTGCTCCGAAACCTGCCCAAGGGCGGCAAGAAGCGCCGCCGGCGCAAGCGTCGCGGCGAAGATGAGGGTGGCGGCGGGAACGGCGGCCCGAAGGAAGGCGGGGGCTCCCAGCGCCGGTCCAAGAGCGAAAAGAACAGGGGGGGCGAGAAGCCCGGCTCGTCCGGGAACGGGCGCCCGGAGGCGAGGCGCGACGCCCCGAAACAGGCCGAAGGGGACCGCGCAAAAAGGACCGGGGGCGGCTCCGCCGACTGAGCCCCCTGGGCCGTCCACCGGCTGCGCCCAAACAGGCGTCGGCTCAAACCAGGCGAAGGTGGACCTCGCCCGAGCCAAGCTCGACTCGCTCGCCGCTCTCTCCACGAACGATCAGGTTTCCTTTCTCGTCGACGCCTTCGGCGAAGCCGCGGCGATCGAGTTGATCCGGCCCGCCCTCCCATGCGATCGGGCGGCCGCTGAGGGCGTCGCGGCGCCCAAAGGCGGCGAGCACGTCGTCGGGCTTCGCCTCGACCCAGCGCCCGAGCCGTTTATCGAGGGCCTTGCGCAGCCGGCTCGGGGTCGCACCGTGACCCAGAGAGATCGCCGGCCAGCGGAGATCGGCGGGGAACTCGTCGGGTTCGATCGCGACGTTGACGCCGACGCCGATCACCGCCCACTCCGGCGGGCGCGCTTCGATCAGGACGCCGCCGAGCTTGTGCTCCTCGAGCCAGATGTCGTTCGGCCACTTGATCTTGCACTCAACTTCGGCGAGCGACTCGCAGGCCTCGCAGACCGCGAGCGGGACGGCGAGCGGGAGCAGCAGGTGACGCAGATCCAGCGGCCGCAGGATCGCCGAGTAAAGCAGCGCCCGATCCGGCGGCGCGACCCAGCGACGCCCATGCCTGCCGCGCCCGGCGGTCTGACTGGAGGCCGTGACGACGGTGCCCGACTCGGCCCCTTCGATCGCCAACTCGCGGGCCCGCTCGTTGGTCGAGTCGATCTCGGAGCGGTGGATGTGTGGCTTGCCGAAGCGGACGCTCACGGCGCCGACTCCAGCTCCAGCTCATCGCCGGCGCGAACCTCCAACTGCTCGGCCGCGTTGCCACGGTTGATCGCAATTGCCATCCGGCCGGAGGAGTCCGTGTAGAAGAGGAGGGCGCCCTCATCCACATTCCCGAACGAAGTCGCGCGGACCGCAGATTGGCGCCGCGAACGGGGGCCGATCGAGACGCGCGCCGCAGCCGCCAGCGGATGGCTGCTGATGTCCTCGGCCCTCAGGTCGAGGGCGATGTTGCCAAAGCCGTCGATCCGATCGGCATGCGCGAAGGCACGGTGTTGCTCAACCCGCGGCCGGGAGACGGCCTGACGTACGAGCCCGGCCCCCTCAATGGTCGGACCGGCGTCGGCGAGCGCCGCGCCGGCGGCCAGGCGGGCCGCCACCGGGGCGAACAGGTCACGGCCGTGAAAGGTCGCCGAGACCGGTTCCAGCCGGAACCGGGAGTCGCCTATGTCGACGGCCTCCTCCGCCCCCCCGAGCACGTCGATCGCCGGCGGTAGCAGGCCGTTGTCCGGGCCGACGAAGAGGTGGCCGGTGGCGGTCCGCACAGCGATCGCACGCCGCTCACCACCCACCCCGGGGTCGACGACCGCAAGATGGACGCCGAGCGGCGCGAACGGAACCGCGTCGGCGAGCGCCACAGCTCCGCTGCGAACGTCGTGCCGGCCGATCGCGTGGGTCAGGTCGATCACCTGTGCCCCGGGGGCGATCCGCGCGATCACCGCGCGGCAGACCCCGGCGGAATCATCGGCGATCCCGTAGTCGGAGAGAAAGGTGATCGGCAGCGGGCTCATCGGCCTGGAAATCTAGATCACCGATCCGCCGGGCACCGGCGAGCCGCCCGCTGAACGCTTTCGCGCGCTCAGGCGCCGGCAGCGGCGTCGGCGAGCAACGCTTCGAGCAGGCCCTCGGGGTCGTGCCGGGAAGCCTCGACATGCACCTCGAGGCCGTGCTCGCGGGCGGTCGCGCTGGTGACCGGGCCGATCGAGACGATCCGCACCTGCGAGGGAAAGCCGTCGCCGGCCGCGGCGAGGAAGTTGCGCACGGTCGAGGAAGAGGTAAAGGTCAGGTAGTCGGCGCTCGCCGCCGACTCGAAGGCCGCTGGGTCCGCCTCCTCGCGAACGGTCTCGTAGAGGCCGACCACGTCGACCTTCCCGCCACGTTCAGCCAGCGCCTCCGGCAGCACATCGCGCGCTTCCCGGGCGCGGGCAATCAGAACCGGCCGTCCATCGACCTCGACGTCGGCGAGCGCCGCGATCAGCGACTCGGCGATCGATCGAGGCGGGACGATGTCGGCCAGCACACCGAGGCTGCGCAGTTCGCGAGCCGTACCTGGCCCGATTGCCGCCACCGTGGCCCCGGCCAGAGCCCGCGCGTCGAGGCCACGATCGGCGAGCGCCTCGAACAACAGCCGGGCCCCGTTGGGGCTGGTCAGGCAGATCAGGGAGTAGGAGTGGATCGCCTCCAGTGCGGCGGCAACCTCGCTGGTGTTGATCGTCGGCTCAATCCGGATCGCCGGCAGCTCGATCACCTCGGCGCCGAGCCCGGCCAGGCTCTCGGCCAGGCCGCTGGCCTGCGCGCGAGCGCGGGTGACGATCACCCGTTTTCCGTGTAGGGGCCGGCGCTCGAGCCAGGCGATCTTCTCGCGCCGGGCGGCAACGGGGCCGAAGAGAAGGATCGAGGGGGGTCCGAGGCCGGCCGCGGCGGCTGCGTCGGGAAGGGTTGCCGTCGTCGCGACGACGGTCCGCTGGCCGGGATGGGTGCCCCGCTCTACCGCTGCCGCCGGCTGATCGGGATCCCTACCGGCCTCGATCAGGCGGGCCGAGATCTGCGGCAGGTTCTTGACGCCCATGTAGAGCACCAAGGTCCCGGGGAAGCTCGCGAGCGAGGCCCAGTCGATCGCGCTCTCGGGCTTCTCCGGGTCCTCGTGACCTGTGACGAAGGCAACCGCCGAAGCATCCTCGCGGTGGGTCACCGGGATGCCGGCGTATGCCGGGGCGGCAATCCCAGCGGTAACACCGGGGACGACCTCGAACGGGACTCCGGCGACAGCCAGGGCCTCCGCCTCCTCACCGCCCCGGCCAAAGACGAACGGATCGCCACCCTTGAGCCGGACGACCGAGCGGCCGGCCTCGGCCCGCTCGGCGATCTGAGTCTGGATCTCCTCCTGAGCCATCGCTGCGTCTCCCGGCCGCTTGCCCACGTAGACGAGCTCCGCGTCAGGACGGGCGTCGCGCAGGGCCCCGGCGGGGATCAGCCGGTCGTAGAGAATCACGTCGGCCGTCGCAATCAGCTGCAAAGCCCGAGCCGTCATCAAGCCGGGGTCTCCGGGCCCAGCGCCAACCAGGTAGGCGACGCCCGGGCGGGCCCCGGGCGAGGGTGCCGGCGAGTCGGTGCTCATCGACTGGATTCTGCCGCTCGGCGGAGAATCTCGCGGGCGCCCGCGGCTTCGAGGCGGGCGACCAGCGCCTCGGCGACCGCGACCGGCTGGCCGGGGTCTCCGACAACCGACTCGCGCACCCACTCGCTGCCGTCGGCGGCGCCGGCGTAGCCGAGCAGGCCCAGCTCCTCGCCATGGCGCACGCAGCTGACACCGAGCGGGGTGTCGCAGTCGGCCTCCATCAAGCGGACCACCGCGCGCTCGGCCGAGAGCTCAATCAGGGCCCGAGGATTGGTCACCGCCGCGGCGGCGGCGTGGG
>Ga0307378_10013034_pt1 | contig 10567 bp, 8 predicted proteins | sample UN1MG_FD_202238 | JGI IMG/M metagenome (GOLD analysis project Ga0307378, IMG submission 202238) | Soil microbial communities from Risofladan, Vaasa, Finland - UN-1 | ecosystem: Environmental > Terrestrial > Soil > Coastal area > Acid sulfate soil | place: Finland: Risofladan, Vaasa | collected...
AAGACCAGTATATAGATTTCCTAAAGTTTGGTCAACTAATGCACCTCTATCAAATGCTCTTAATCTACCAAATGCTTTATGTTGGAAAGTATAGATCTGTCCAAAGATAAATTTAGAACTTGTTATAGGTCCATACTGACCTTGTAAATCTCTATAGTCATTTGCTAAGAATTGTCTGTATTTATCAATAGGCTCTCCGTATATTTTGTTCTGTGAATATCTCCAACGAATAGGATACTTATCAATATTTTTAAATTGAGATAGTTCACCAAAATATATTTTCAATATTGCTTGAAGCCCTAATACTCCTGATATATTAAATTCCTCTACATTAGATTCTGAAACTACTGTTTGTCCATAATCTTTAGAAGCACCACCTGGATAATCCCAACTTAAAAACAATCCGCTTTGTACTGCCGATGTAACTACATCATCACCATAAAATACTTTTGCTGGTTTCAATCCAACATCAGGATACATTGGGTTATCACTTGCTCCACTAATATTAGTTGCTTGTCTTAATGAATGATGTAAATCTGATTCTAAAGGAAACATTACTCCCATTCCATAATCAGAATAAGCATCATTATCTTGATATGTGTTTTCTAAAAGAATACCATATGATCTTGCAAGCGCTATATAATCTAAATAACAATCTCCACCAAAAATTTCTATTTCGTTAACAACATCAGGACAAGTAATAGCTGGATTGTTTACTGGTTGAAAATGGCCTGTAGATATGAACCTTGTTTGCTCCATTGATGAAGGTGTAATACCACCATAAGGAGTAGCATTAGGGCGAACATAATTAGCGATAAAGAAATTTGAATACTGTAGGCTTGTTCTATCTTCATATGTTATCGGAGAAGAAGCTATACCAAAATTATTATGCTGGATGAACATTGTTCTATTCTTACCATGAGCATAGATATCTGATTTCCCAAAAGCATTATCAACTGAATAAAAAGCCATTGGATTGTCATCACCAGCATCACCAGCCTCAATACCAGTAGAATTAATAAATGTTAAAGTTGTAGATCCATAGTTTTCAAACTTTCCTCCTGGTGTACCACCATAATCAGCTAATCTCAAACTATTAATACTTGCTTGATCTCCAAATAACGGATAAGGAGCAAGAGCTGTTCGGTGATAAGAATTATCTGTAATATCTAACTTTTGAATAACATAGTTATTATAAGTCATCCATTGTCTATGTCTTGGAGCATCATCTGCTGCATCAAAATTCTTTTGACCGCACATACCGACCAACTTAATTCTATCTGCTGGTTGAGCTGTAGGAAAACGACTAATATCAAAATCGACATCAGGCATATACATTACAGAAGCATTAGGACGTAATTTAAATCTATCATCTGGATTTGTTTCCGTTGAAACATTATTCTCTAAATGATAAAATAATTTTGACTGCTTTATAGTAGCAAGGGTAATTGTTCCGGTAGCATCAGAAGGTATCATTGGAATAGTACTGTTATCTCCAATCCAATCTTGTATTGGTATAGGCAATGGTGTGGTATATGATTGCTCACGAACACAAGGCATTATTAAACCTTGTCCTAAAATATTACTATCACGTTCCGCACGAACAATCATGAATCCTTTTATTCTTGATTTCAAAGATGTTATATCTAAACCACCAATTTCAAATCCTAATATTCTTAATTTATTTGTAGGATCAACAATATCTCCCGTAACAATTGGATCTTCTCCTTCAGTAGCATTAGATGTTAATCGAAAAAATTCACCATAAGTAAAAGAATCACTTACTGTAGTTCCATCAGCTTTAAGTCTTGTCCAATTAAGATCTGTACCATATTGGTCATCAACAGTAACATCAGCTATATGATAGGTAAAACTTGCATTACCTACTTCATCAAAAAATTGAATACCTAATCTGTATGGTTCACCTCGCCAGAATCCTACAAATTGATGTGATACTTGAGTTCCTTTATAGTTTCTGTAATCATTAACTAACTCATAGTTTTCAGAAACTGACTGATTTAAATTTTTTTCTATACCCAGCAAAGCACTTGCTGGTGGTTGATGCGTAATAGGTCTGCCTGGAAATGTAATATTTTCATCAGGTGGTGCTCCAAGAGTAGTATCTAAAAATTGAGTATCAGAACTCATTAAACGAAATTTCGGTTCAATAGTTAAATTCACCAATAGAGCCTCCTGTTCAGCGTCTGTCAATCGAAAGAATCTTTCATTAATGTTTCCTAAATATTGTACTTCTTCTTTGAAGTCTAATGTTTTAGCACCACTGAAAGCAACACGTTGAGCAGGAATCTCTAAAGGGTCTAATGGAGTACCGTTATTAATTACATGGTCAAATGTCATTGTTGTACCAGTAATTGTTGTTCTCACAAATATATTAGATTCATAAGGAACACCATCAGCTATGTAATGAACATACGCTACTTCTATTACTTGATATCTTATATCAATACCTTTAATCTCCCATCTATTTCCTTTAGATGTACTAACGAAAGTTTCTGTTCCTTCCATTTCGTACTCATTCCAATTAAGTGCATTTACTGAGTCTTGAGTAACAAACAATGGTAATGTTGGTGGATACCAAGGAGTCGCATAACCATCTGCTGTAACAAGTCTATATGACATTTCATACATTCCAGCCGGTATAGAACCACTAATAGATTGAACAAATTTAATGATTCCCATATTGAAATCTGCTTGTTGATTTACCGCGTGAGGTGATAAAGTGACAGCAGAATAATCAGTAGCTAAATTAATATCAGGCCCATCAAACTTGAAGGTAAAAGTACGGGGAGGATTACTATCATCTTCAACACCATCAACCCAATAAGTACGCAAGCATTGATCGTTCTCATAAATACCATATGCTTCTATTTGATTAACTATAGTGAAAGTAAATTTATCTGTAAAAGAATCATCACTCATTAATGTTTGGTAAGCATTCTGAATACCAAATTCATCAAATGTTACTAAACCAATTTCTCCTATAGCTTCATCTTCTCTTACTATCCATAAGATTAATAAATTGTTGATAACGGCATATCCAATAGGAATATAATTACCTGCTACTTCTGGTTCAAAAGTAATGGCTGGTGTATTACCTTTTGCATTAACCCAAGATAAAGATGCTTGGTCAGAATATAAAATACGTCCATTCTCACTTAGAATATACATATCACTTCCAACTGTCATTAAATCGAAATCTAAATTCAAGCCATTATTAAAAGTATTGTTTCCTTGTAGTTTAGCCATTAGAAATATTCTTTGTTAGGTAACGGTAGTAATTGATTCCACATGTTTGCCATGTATTGTACTTCATCAGGATTAGGTAATTCATCATCGCCTCTCGCTTGTCCACATAACCAATACCATCTTTGCTCTAACATTTGGAAAGCGCCTTGAGATATTTTTCCCTTAACTAAATCTCCCCAAGATAATTGAAACATTATGTAATGAGTTACTGCATCTTCATGTTTAGGATCTATCATTGGCCAACCTTCATGGTCAAGTGCAATACCCCAATAAGCAACACCAACCCTTCCCACTTCTATTCCATTAAAATGTACGTATCCATTTTGGATTGCATACTTAGATGCTGAAACATTACCATCAATATCTGATATACTACTTGAACCTTGAGCATATATGTTGTCATTCAATAGTGCTGCATGTCTATTAGCTAAATTATCGCTTGTAGTATTTATATCGATTGCACAATTATCACTTGTAGCTGTTACTTCCTCTACTGGTAATATTCTTGCTTGAATTAATTGGTGAGAGATTTGTCCAGTAGTACTGTTAGTATATGTAGTTACCATCATATTTACTAATGGCGTATTAGCTATGATTTGTAAAAAAGTATTATCCGGAACTGCTGTATATACTCCCGCGCCAATAACATTAATCAACGCTACCAATGCTGCAATTATGTCAGTTATACTATCACCAGGTAATACTGTATAAGTAACATTGTTTACTGAAGAATCTCCACAGTTATCATTCTGTATAGTAATGTTAATTACATCACCAGCTGTAAATACTCCAAGGAAATCTACTTGATGTACGTTAGGTATGCCCGAGTGCGCGACACGTACTTTATTACCTGAAATAAACTCTGCAGGTTTCTCTATAGGATTAGATGGACTACCTTTTCCGAAGTCAACAAAATCCTTCATGGTATAATCTAAATGACTATTGCCACTTTTTACTGCTATCATTGATACATAGTTTTCAGGTAGGCACGCGCGATAGTTTTTAATATCTATCTCACACTCAAACTTCTCATATGAATTTCTACTCCCAATCTTTAACTCTGCATCTACAGCCCAGTTAGCCATAGCACTAATACGACTTGATACGTCAGTTAATTGTAACTTATCAACCACGTTACCAATGATTCGCTTTAAGGATACTTTCTGTTGTTCGTTAATGTTTCCCATTATCTTATTGTTTCTATGTAAGATGCTGATGCATTCCTACCATATTTATTTAAACTCATTTCAGGATAATCCATATGCTTATCAAAGTAATTTCTATAGATTAATTGTTTCCACTTCTTTACAGGAGTAAGTTTATACATTCTCCACTTCTTTCCACAATCCCAAAACATAAAAGGTATCTTTCCATTCTTTAATTGCATAGGAACTGTTTTACGCACTTTCTTTCCATCTTCGGTAACAAAGTATACAACTTGTGGATTGTATCTAATACATAGCGTCTGTATTACAAACAGCGTTCCCATCTTATTATGCATATTGTATAGGAACTTATTATTAATTATTTCTAAGAACCAGTATTTAAGATATAGATTTATAACACGAGAAAATCCAGCAACACTTACATGCTGTGGATTCTTCATTGTTTTTACATCCTTTCTTAGTTTGTCAATTACTTCTGCACAAACCCCAGACATGGTGTATCTACCCTTGTGGTCCTGATACTTGTATCTCATTTTGTGCGTTATTTAATAAATCCTCTACAGTCTGTAAAGTCATTCCTAACTCATTCTGCATAATGCTTGTAGTAATAAAGCGATATAGCTTCATCGACATTGGGTACTCATCTACTGCATCATCAAAGCATACCGGAACACAATCACCTTCTTCATTAAGAACATACTTATCGATTTTCGATGGGTCTTCAAATACACCTCTTACATTAATGAATTTAGTGTTAGCATCTTTCTTGTTAAACTCTATGTAGATATTCTGACCAATTATAAAGTATCTATTGAACTTTTTTCCAAATCTTGTTTCTGAAACAAACTCATGAACATTAGCATCATCCTTTACAAAACCAGTCTGCTTATCTATCTTACCAACAAAGATTAAAGCTCTATTCTTATGTAATGAAACTAATTTAGGAATCGTTACTTTCTTAATAGTACATCCCCAATCAATACCTTCTGGACATTCTGTATCTGATTTATCAACTTCTGTTAAAGCTAATGTGCCAAGGTCTGTTAACAACTGAGGATCTATATCTTTACCATAATCTGTAAGTTGTTCTATTCCCTCTGCACGATAACCTTGAATCCAAAATTTGATTTGACGAATACCAAGTCTTTCATCATCCGAGTTACCAAGTCCGGCTCTACCGATATTCCTGATATTATAAGCCCACTGATCTAATGTTGCCATAAAATTGAGTAAAAAAAAAAGGCGTGACTAAATGTAGCCACGCCTTAAAATTACGAAATTAATTTTTAAAGTGCATTGATAACTGCAGCAAATGCCGCTCCTTCACCTGGAGTACCATACCAATAGATTTCTCTAAGGCGTGGAACAGCAGCATCAATATCGCTGAAAGGAACTTTCGGAGCGTATTGGATACGTACTGTATCATAAGATGCAAGGTTAATTTGAGAAGCATCAATACCTCTATCAATTAAATCTTGTGGCTCACCTTCTGAAATTGTTCCAGTTGCAGCAGCTACCACTAAAGTACCTGCAGAAGAACCTGCGTAACCAGTACCAACTAATCCCTTAGAATCATTGTTAGTAGAAGTAACAGTTAATACACCAGCAGCAGAAATTGCTGTATAAGGTGCAGGATCCATTCCACTTGTAGCATCTACTTGAATTTTAGAAGCGAATACTGCAGCGATTGCAGTAACAGAAGTTCCACCAGCAGCAACTACGTGCTTGTAAGCTTTGTTCCATTTTTGTACGCTTCTATCATTAGAAGATACTGTTAAAGTGATTTGATCACCTACTGCATATGTTCCAGCGAACGTTGCAGTAAAATTAAAGTTCACACCGGTTGCTGGAGCTACGAAAATCGCACCTGTTACAGCATCAGTTGGAACTACAAATTCGGGAGTTATACTTAACAACCCAGCAGTAACGCTTGGAGTAAACCCCTCAGCAATTAATGCGAAATAATCTCTACCTATTGTTGACATTATATATTTTTTAAATTAAACATTTATTTTACTTACCTATCTTCTCCAACGCTTAGCATTAGCTGAACGTCTTGAAGAGTTAGGAACCTTTACTACCTTCTCTGGCTTTGGAACTTCTTCAGTAACTTGCTTTTTCTCATAAGTTTCTAAATCTAATCCTGACAAATCTGTTTGGCTTAGAACTTCTTCTGCTTTGCTCCGACTTGCGGAACTCATCTTAGGAATTTCTAAATCCTTAATCATTGCCTTTAAACCATTTCCAGTATAAACTGATAAATCTATTTTTTCCATCTTCTCTAATTTTGATTATTAATTTCATTCATTTGAGCTTGGTAGTCTTCGAAGCTCTCAATATTCGCAAACATCTTTCTTACAGCAAGGTTACATATCTCGTCATGCGTGTGTATAGGTAAGTCACAATCAGTCGGAACTGTTATGCTTACCGTAGCAGGCTGTCTAAGATATGTTAGTCTTAATACAGAAGGAGTTGTGTCAGAATAAACCGTTACGGTTCTGGCACCACCTGAATCACTTTGTAAGTACACTGGGTATTTGTCCGAGGACTTATTAAAAGGATCTCTCTCACTCTCAGAGAAATCATCTTGTTGTCTCGGGGGAACAGGAACACCTGTTAATGGCCCACATGTACCATCAATATCTGCTTCAAGTCTTAGTGCGAATAAGAAATTTCCTATTGCATCCAAGTCAATTATGTTTGTTGTAAAAACCTCATATGGAGAGATAACTAAGGTCAATAAATCTTCTCTAACTTTTTCGTCAGTTTCAAATGCACGATGTTTATTCTTAACGTATTCTTGAATTGCCATATTAAGGAACTCATCTTTTTCGTCAGAAGTAAACCATTCTGAATTTGCTTTATCTATTAGCAAATCAATTCTTGTATGCATTTCCGCTATCGTCATTTAGAATCTATTGAATTTTATTTCTTAGTCCAGGAAGGAAATCAGCATTCTTCTCAAACCAAAGAGTAACTTCATCTTCAGTTGTTCCGATTGTCATGTTGTCATACTTAAATACATTTTTGTCCTTAGTAATGAATCCTTTATCCATTCCACCAAATACGAGTGCTCTCAAATCTTTTCGAGGGTCATTCCACATTTGTAAAACAAACTTAGGATCACTATTACAAACATCATAGCATCTACCTTTAACAACAAGTGGAGTAACTTTATGCGCTGCAACAACACCAATGATTCGGGCGAAAGAACGTAAGTCCTCTTCACCCAAACCTTTGATTATGTTTTTAGCATCCATTGCTAATTCTTCCTTGTTTACTTGTTCAAGAGAATCCTGACCTAAATTGCTAAGCTTTACAGATGGTACTAAACCACCACCACCTAACACATAAGGATGTGTCTTTAAATGATTATATAACATTCTATCATCTTCTATAGATAAATCGAATGTTACATTTTTTGTAATCATAAAAATCCACTCAGAACCATCTCTCTTACGAAGTAGTTTCTTGTCTCCATTATAAGTGTAATCGCGTACTCTTAATGAGCCAGTCTTTTTAGAATTAATCAACTCTAATTTTACTATTCCGCTATCAGCTTTAACTGTTTGGTCAATAGCACTTACAGATTTTATAACAGGAACAACTGATGCGTCCATTTGTCTTCCAACTTCTGGAACTATTCCACCACCATCATTAGGGTCAGCTTCAGGGTTAGATTGTAAAATCTTACCTATCAAAGCATCTTCCTTATTTGCATGATGATATGATACACCTCTATCACCTAATATGTTCTGTAATTCTACCAAACCGGTTTCAGTTTCTGATATCGTTTTTAACTCGTCATGAGTATAAACAGTGTCCTTTACTTGACTTTCCATTTTCTTTTACTGTTTTATTAATAATTTATTTACTACGCGTAGATTAATTGTCCACAAGACAAGTTGTTTCTAACTATGATTGTTGATTCAGAAAGAATCTCACATGAGAAAGAATCATTTGCATTTGCAGCCATCATCTTCTTGTTATCGTAAGGATTAACCATACCTTCGATGTACTTGATAATCATACCTCTGTTGATATTTCCAGCACCTTTTACTTTTCTTTCGATATTCGTAACACCGTTAGTGTTAGAACCGAAATCAGTAAATACCATTCTGAATGACTCTTTCAAGTAACCAGTTGCCGGGTCTACATCAGAATGTAAGTTTGGATCATCAAACAATGGATTGTGAACTAAAGTAATTTTAGTACCAACCGCCTGATATGAATTGAAGTTACCACCGATTTGGATATCTTTTCCAGCTTGCGCATCATAGATATAATTTCCAGTAACAACGATAAGTTCTTTCATCGCTTTATGGAATGCTTCCATACCAGCAGCACCAGTATAAACCATCCAATGCTTATCCTTGTAACCACAATTCAATTTCAATTGAGTCATGAAAGAAACAATTTGCGCTTCTGTAAGAACACCACCATAAGTATCGATATTAGCAGAAGAAATCTGCTTTAAGATACCATCACCTTTATAGATAGGTAAACCTGTCTTAGGGTCATTGATAGTTGCAACACCGTTTGAATCAACAGTAGTTTCACCATACCAATCATCCAATTCTCTTTGATAAAGGAACTCTTCCATTACCATGTTCACATCAGTGTGATACCATAGTTTCTGACCTTTATTTTCAATCCAAAGGATATCAGTTAAAGCAGAACCAGAGAATTTCTTAGACTTTCTGTGAATACCAGTGTAGTTCACATACCAGTCTGGATAAACATGATTCTCATAACCTCTAATAGAAGATTCAGAGAATGCAGAACCGATTGTACCAACAGTCGTACCAGCGACTAAATCAGTAGCAACAAGACCTGTTTCAGCAGCACCTAAACCACCAGTTAATTGCATTGTGAAAGTATATCCCCCAGCAGTTGTTGTAGGCTCTTGTAAAACAACACCTGATTTACCAGACTTGAATCTTACAACATCATTAGGGTTAATATAATTTTCTTCCATCTCTACAGTAAATGTAGCTCCGGCTGCACCAACACCTGTGTTAGTTCCAGTTAAAGTTGATGGACGATTCAAACGACCCATTACAGACCATTGGAATTTATTTTCACCAATCATTTCCTCTTTCGCATATCTACCCGTACCATCTACGAAATAGTTTAACGAATACTGAGGGAATTGCTTGATCATTATTTTAGAAATCTCAGGGTATTTCATCAAGTTCGATACGAACGAGTTTGATTCTACGCTGTCTTTTCCATAAGTACCACTATGAATTTTCATTATTTAATCTTTTACGTTAATCATGAGCTACTACTATTCGCTCATAAATGAGTTTGGATTAAATTCTGTACCTCCATCACTTGAAGAAATTCTAAATGCATCATCGCGCGTAGCGTTATTAATGTCATCGAGAACTTCTCTCTTTCCAGTTTGAATGCCTTTACTTTTTAACGCTTTGATCATTTGCGCTTTGTTCTTCTGAAACCAGGCAGCTTCAGCTATTGATTCGGGACTCGATGTAACTTCTTCAAAAAACTTCCCGGACTGGATGTAATTGAAGTGGTTCTTACGTATCTTATCAAGGTTTGCTTCTTTTCCCATCTTGAACCCAAACATTGTTTCGGTTTTATTTAGATGTTCTTGTAGCTGTCTCTTTGCTCTTTCAGTTCCTTCTTGTTGCTTTGCAACTTTCTGGATTTCAGATTGCTTTAAAGATTCTTGTTCTCTTGAGATACTACCTCTTAATGCTACACGAATCTCGTGTCCTTTTTGTTTTAATAATTCATTAGAATCTAAACTATCTGTCATCTGTTGGGCTTCTTCTTTAGTTGCACCTTCAGCTACAAAGTTTCTAAATACTAACTCTTTGTCTTCCAAATTTAGAGCTTTTTTCCAAGAATCCACATTTTTGTTTGTGTATTTAGCTTCTTGATAGATCTCGCGCTCTTGTAAAACGCCTTGTACGCGTTCTATTAATTCGTCAACATCCTTTGCATCTATGCCAATTTCCTTGAACTTACTTAACACCTGGTATGGTACTTGTTCAGTTACTTGAGAATTGTCATCTTCTTCTGATTCTTCTTCTGATTCTTCTTCTTCTGATTCTAACTCCTCATAACTTTCATCGGAATCCATATTCCAAATACTATCAGAGCTA
>Ga0307378_10013036_pt1 | contig 10566 bp, 12 predicted proteins | sample UN1MG_FD_202238 | JGI IMG/M metagenome (GOLD analysis project Ga0307378, IMG submission 202238) | Soil microbial communities from Risofladan, Vaasa, Finland - UN-1 | ecosystem: Environmental > Terrestrial > Soil > Coastal area > Acid sulfate soil | place: Finland: Risofladan, Vaasa | collected...
AACTCCATCCCGCCGCAGGCCCTGTCGTGGCCGAGGGAAGGCGTGATCCACCCGGAGGGCTACGTGGTCGACCCGGCCGCCGTGCCGGTCGAGGTCCAGCGGGCCACAGCCGAGCTGGCGCTGGTGATCCTGACCACCGACCTGGAGCCGACGGTCGAGGGCGGATTCGTCCGGAGCACCACGGAGCAGGTCGGCCGCGTATCGACGCAGCTGAACTATGCCGGTAGCTCCGGGGCCCCGGAGGTTCCGATCGTTCACTCGATCCTACGCCCCCTCCTGTCCGCGTCCGGCGGCTTCGGGACGGCCCGGATCCTGAGGGCGTAGTGGCTATCCCGAAACACAGCGTAAATTCCTGGATAGTACAGATCGAGCGCCAGGTTCGTGGATACGGTGGCGACCGGACACCTGGCGTAATCGTAATGAGTTCGCGTAAGGCGAACCGCCAGCCGGTGGTCCTGCTCGACTACCCTGGCGCGGGCGACCGCGACGCCCAGGCGGACACCGACTTCTACTTCGACCTGCCCACCGACCCGGAGAGCGCATTCAATCTCCGGGTGGGGGACTTCGTCACGTGGCAGCCTCTCGTCAACGGCGAGCCATTGGGGACCAAGATCACCCAGGCCGAGGTCCGGCGGATCGAAGTGAACGATCACCCTGTCCGGCTGTCACACGTCCGGATCGGCACGAGGGGCGGCGATGGCTCAGGGGCCTGACTTCGCAATTGCCAGTTACATCGCCGACCCGGTGAAGGGGCCTGGGATAGGAACCTTCTTCCAAGACGAGCTAGACGCGGGCCGAGACCCCTGGGCCCTCTCAGGGATCCTGGTCACGGCCGGCGAGGTCCCCGAGCGGCCGGACGACTCCGTCACGGTCCTCGCGAACATCGGTGGCCGGACAGATTCCTTCGGGGTCCAGGAGGACTTCGTCTTCGAGGTCCGCTGCCGCAGCTCGTCGTGGGGGACCGTCTACACCAGAGCGCTCCAGATCAGCACCGCCCTGCACCTCGCCCAAGGTAGCATCGGCGGAATCCTCATGAGGATCAGATCGAACGGCCCGCCCTTCCCTCTCGGAAGGGACGACGGTCCGGACGGTGGTCGGTGGAATACCATACAGGTCTTCACCGCCGTAATGAAGCAGGGCGAAAACACCACACCTTAGGGAGGGCCACATGGCCGTCGAGACGCGACCCGTCGACACAATCAGCAAGGACAACCTTTTCATCGGGCTGCCCATCGTTCTCTTCGAGCGCCTGCTTCCGAGCGGCGCCTATGACGTCCCCCGCAACCTGGGCGTGCTCGATTCCGCCGAGCTGGCGAAGGCCGTCGAGGTGGCGCAGTTCCGAAACAAGACCTCGGGGCTGTCCGTCCTGGAGCGCGAGGTGGTCCGCCTCATCGAGCCCACCCTGACGCTCGGGATGTTCAACTTCGAGCCGGAGAACATGAGGCTGCTGCTGGCGTCCAAGAGCTTCACCGAGGTGACGACCTCCACGGTCGTCGTGGTCGATGACGAGTTCACGGTCCCGGACGACTTCACGAAGTTCGGCGCCCTGTCCAATCGGGCGATCTCGACCGAGCCGCTGACGGACCTGGACCCGAAGACGGTCACCTCCGAAGCGGTCGGCACCGGCGACGGCGTGCTCGGAACGACGTCCGGCGACTTCGCCCTGGACTACCCGATCCTCGTGATCGGTGACATCACGGCCTTCACGGTCGGCGTGAACAACCGGCTCGCGGACCTCGTGGCGGGCGCCCCGGGCGCCGGCCAGATCGGCGTCGTGGTCGGCGCCGTGGCGACGTCTGGCTTCATCGACTTCGAGGGCACGGGCAACGGCGTGGTGCCGGCGGCGGCCGAAGCGGTCGTGGCCACCTACACGCCCAGCTTCACCTTCGCGAACCTGACGGACTACACGGTCGACCCCTTCGAGGGCCGGCTGCGAATCCTGGGCGGATCGGGCCAGGGCGGCGAGTTCAAGACCCGCGCGGGTCAGACGCTCATCGCCGACTACAGCTACGTCCAGCCGACCGAGACTCAGCTCAAGCCGTTCACGCAGTCGAGCTTCGAGGGCCGGGCCACGATCAAGCAGCTGACGGACGTCGGGGTGAACTTCATCTGGGACGTCCCGGTAGTGTCCATCCGAGTGAACGACGACGCGCTCTCCTGGAACGCGGACGACTTCGCCACGGGTGCCCTGACCATGAACCTGCTGGCGGACCCGTCGGCACCGGCCACCCCGTTCGGCGTGTGGCGCCACTTCCCGGAGACCCCGGCCGCCTGCTAGCGGCCTAGCCTGAAGGCGTCCGGGCCTGGAGGGGCCCGGGCGCCGACCCCCTAACCCCCTACCCCCCAGATCCAGGAGGATCACCATGTCCGACGAGCAGGACATCCTACTACCCGCGAAGCAGATCCGTCTCCTCAGCGGCCAATATGTCACGGTAGAACCGTGGGGCCTGGAGACGGGCGAGCTGCTGATGCCTCGCGTCGGCCTCCTCATGGAGGCGCTGCGGACCGACTGGTCCGAGCGGAACATTGTGAAGGTGTGCCGCGAGCACTCCGCCGAGGTCCGGGAGATCGTCCGCGAGACGATCGGCTGGACGCCGGAGGAGATGAAGGCGCGGCTCAAGTACGAGGACCTGTTCGCCCTCGCGCAGGGAGTGGTCGAGGTCTGCCTGATCCGCAAGGACTTCGGCGGCGTCGTGGGAAAAGTCCTCGCCCTGGCGGCGCAGCGCCATCAGGGCGAGCCCTCGCAGGCGCCCTCGAATTCCTGATCTCCGCGGGGCACCCGTGGGATCAAGTGCGCCGATACACCCCCCAGCAGGTCAACCTGTTCGTCTCCCTGGCCGAGGATCGCCTCGCCCGAGAGACGATCGCGAACGCCACGGCCTCCGCGATCGGTGCCGCCGTCGGGTGGTCGGGCAAGTGGGACCTCCTCAAGAAGTTCGCCTCGAAGATCCAGGCCGGCCGCAATTCCGGGCCGGGCGGTGACGCCGGGACTACGCTTCGAGATCGCCTCCGGGCGCTCCTGCCTCAGGGCGGGCCCGGACGCCGGAAGACCCGCGAATGATCGACGACCCCCAGCCCTACATCCCCAATAACCCCGTGGCCCGCGCCGAGCTGCTCAAGGAGGTCCAGGGCCGCCCAGAGCACGCCGGGATTACCGTCTCCTACCCCGGGGACGTCCGGATGAAGCTCGCGCGAGCGGGCGGGTTCAACCTCCGCTGGAAGGAAGCTCTCCTCGCGGAGGTCGAACCGTACCGCATGGCGATGCGGGCTGCGGGTGATGACTTCTCCGACGAGGCCTCCTTCACGATCCTCGCCCGCACCTACGCGCGGGCGGTGATCCTGGAGCTGGAAGGCCCCGGAGTGCCGGACGACGTCCACGACGTCGACGCGGTGACCGCGTGGCTCCTGGCCGATGAGGTCCTCTTCGGGGACATCCGCACGATCGCCGAAGACCCCGAGAACTATCCCTACGCTGGCCTGAAGGAGGCGCGCATCTATGGCGACCCTAGCAGTATTCGCGCGGAGGATTGACGCGATCGGAAAGGGCATCGCCAAAAACGCCCACGAGAAGGTCATCGCCGCGACGATCTTCGCCATGCGGAACCTCGCCCTGCGGACCCCCGTAGACACGGGAAGGGCGAGGGCCAATTGGCTCGTCGGGATCAACCGACCTCGACGAGAGGTGAAGAATAAGGGTGCCCTCGTCGGCACGGTCGCTGCCGGCCAGGCGGCCGCCGCGGCGTCGAAGGCCGGCGACACCGTCTACATCAGTAACAACCTCCCCTACATAAATCGCCTGAACGACGGCTGGTCAGGTCAGGCGCCTCCCGGTTTCGTCGAGGCGTCAGTCCGGGACGCGATCCTCGCGGCCCGCAGAATCAAGATAGTTCGCTCGCCAGGAGGAAAAGGCTAGATGGCCCGCGAGCGAATCGACATTATCGTCAACGAGCGGGGAGCCGCACGGGCGGGCAAGAACGTCAGCGCCATCGGCCGCGCTGCCGGGCTGGCGCGCGGCGGGGTAGTCGCCCTCGGTACCGCGCTGGCCGGACTGGGTCTCGCGGTCACCGCCGGCGAGTTCTTCAAGCTCGCCGACTCGTTCACGAAGATCAATAACCAGATCCGCCTCGTCACAAGCTCGTCGGAGGAGCTGGTCGCCGTCCAGCGCGAGGTCTTCAATATCGCCCAGCGGACCCGCGCGCCGTTGGAAGCGACGACCGGCCTCTACCGCCGGCTGGCCTCGTCGGCCGATGCCCTCGGCGTCAGCCAGCAGGACACGTTCAACGTCGTCGAGACCGTGGGCCAGACGCTCGCACTCGCGGGCGCCGACGCCACGGCCGCTTCGAACGGTCTCCGCCAGTTCACCCAGGGTCTCGACGCAGGCATCCTCCGCGCCGAGGAGTTCAATGGGATCATCGAGAACATTCCGGACCTGGCCTTCGCCATCGCGAAGGGCCTGAAGGACGGCTCGGGCGTCACCATCGGCGAATTCCGGAAGATGGTCATTGCCGGCGAGGTGACCAGTAAGGACCTGATCGCCGCCCTGCAGAACGTCGCTCCCGAGATCGCCGAGTCCTTTAAGAACTCGGGCCGGACGATTGGCCAGTCCTTTACTGTTCTCCAGAACGGCGTCCTCCAGGCGGTAGGCACGATCGACGAAGCGATCGGCGCCTCCGACCTATTCAGTGGCGCCATCATCAACCTCGCCGAGAACATTGACGTCCTGATCATCGACGGCTTCGCTTTCATGCTGGAGGCAATTGCCGACGTCCTGACCGGATTCGCGAACCTGTTCGAGGTCGTCGAGGAGTTCGCGGCCCTGGTCGGGGTCGACTTCAATTTCATCACGAACCTCTTCGCGCTGATGGCGGCCGAGGCCAACCTGGCCTTCACGGGAATCATCAACGGCCTGAACCTCCTGCGGGTCGGTGCGCTCGGAATCAAGAGCGCCCTGGAGCTGGTCGCGAACGCCTTCGGCCTGATCTCGGATCAGGAAGTCCTCGACGGACTGGACAAGCTTAGCAATGCAAACGTTGACCTGGCCGCGTCGTCTCTCAAGGTCGAGGACGCGATCGTAGAGACGGGCCTCGCCGCGCAGAAGCTGAAGGACGAGCTATTCTCCGATCAGGACACGAACCTGATCAGCCGCAACATCCGGGGCGTCGGGACCGACGTCCAGAGCCTCGCCGCGGACATGCGGAAGCTCAGCGAGGACGCGAAGGCCGCAAAGCTCGACACCGGCGGCTTCGGTGGTGGCGGCCCGGAGGCGCTCCCCGGCTTCACCCCCTCCAGCGAGGTCATCGCGGGCCTCGGATCGGCCGAGGCAGGCGCGCGGAGCCAGTCTATCTTCGGATCTAACACCGACGATCTGACGCTGGACGCGGTCGTCAAGGCCATCGAGAGAGTCCCCGATGAGCCGGAGGTCGACGAGGCCGCGGAGCGGATGGGCGGCGTGTTCGCAAGCGGCGTGTCGGGCGCAGTCGGGTCCGCCCTCAAGGGCGAGGCGATCGACTTCTCCGGATTCTTCACCGACCTCTTCACGTCCGAGCTGGAGGCCGGCCTGAAAGAGGCGTTCACCAGCGCACTCGATTCGATGAAGAAGGGCCTCGATGGACTCTTCGAAGGCCTCGGCGAGGGCGCCGGCCTGGACCTGGGCGGCCTCGGCGCGGGGATCGGCCTGATCGGCAGCGTGGCCGCGGCAGGGTTCGCGTCGACCGAGTCCAGCGTGAAGCGAGGCAGCGCGAAGTCCGCCGTCGACGCGGTCGCTCCCACCCGGGGCGCAATCGTCGGGCCGTCCAACGTCCCGATCTTCCAGGTGGCCGATTCGATTAGCGACGCGATGAAGCCGCTCTTCAATGAGACCGTCGAGCAGGGCACGACCCTGAAGCAGATCCTGGCCGCGGTCCGCGGTGGCGGTGGGGTCGGCGACGCATCCGCGGCGCTCGACGCCTTCCTTCGCCAGGAACTGAACTCTTCCACTTCGCTCGGCTAGGCCGGGCGATCAACCCCCCAGAGGAAGACATGGCCACGAAACCCGAAGACCGAAACTACAGCCGCATCGAGATTTACGCGGACTACCTGACCTTCAACGCCTTCGGGCCGGACGGGAAGAAGACGGCGTCCACCGACATCTACCTTAGCGCAATGATCCAGGACGGGGACCACCACGGTCTTCTGCTGCAGGGAATCTTCATGCAGCTCGCCCACCTCAACGCCTCGCTCGACGAGCAGAAGAAGGCGATGGCGGAGCGGTCGTCCTCGGCGGGCGGCGAGGATATGCTGGACAAGACGATCCAGCGCACGCTGAGCCAGATGCAGAAGGCAGGGGTCCCGGGGATGGAGTCCCTGGTCCTGAACCTGAAGGAGGAATAAGGTGGGCCTGACCCAGATCACCGGAAGCCCCTTCCGGATCGACGCCTTCATTACCGCTCTGCGCGCGGACGCCTGGAGTCCGGGCGTGGCAACGGTAATCTATGACGAGCAGACTAACGATCTGGCGAATAAGCGTTCCACTTTCTGGTATCCTCGCCTCAACCGATTCTACTCGACCGCACGGAACGACCCGAGCGCTGACGACTTCCTCTGGTGGGACCCGAACCTGCTCGACTCGTCGAGCCCGGCGTCAGGCTACGTCAATAATGGGGCTATTGTTCGGTCGACGATCTTCTGCCTCGGCGTGTGGGACCAGGTTGCTAACACCCAGCGGATCTACGGCGCCATCAACACCGGGAACAGTGACCTCGTCGAGCTGAACTCGGCCGGGGCCAGCTTCGACTTGAACCAGCTGGCCGGAGGGTGGCCCTTCCATCCTGCGGCTGCGGGACTGGTGGCTTCTACCGGGATCGCTTCCGGCACGATCGGCGCGCGGTTCACCGGCCAAGGGATCATGGTCATTTTCGAGGAGTGGGGCTACGCGCTTCACACCGACGTCTCGGTCCGCCACACCGACGGCTCGGCCTACGCTCGGGTGCTCGCGAAGGTCGACCTGTCCACCGGGTCCTCGACGATCGAGCAGAACTTCCCGATCTCTTACGACGTGACGCCTCACGCCTTCCAGAACCCGACAGCCTTCGGCAACGAGTTCGGGTTCAGCTACATCCAGTTTGTCCCCGACGAGGACAGCACCGGCGCGGCGCCGAAGGGAATGCTGTACTTCGGGACGAACGACAGCGACGTAAACCAGAACCTCCGGACGGGGACGAACCCCGGCGCCTTGACGAAGGTCTACGTCCGCTTCAATGACTTCAACCCGACAGGGAAGAGCGCAGCGCCTGGCACGCCGAACCGCGTCCACGGCCGCGAGGTCTTATTCTCCCGGTTCGAGGTGATCGAGCAGACCGAGCCTGAGTCCGGAGGCATCGGGGTGAACAGCACTGCGTTCATCCATGAGACCGTCCCTCACTTCCACGTCCCCTCTCAGACGATCAAGCTCTGGTACGATACTCACGTCGGCGGCGGTAATGACTCAGTCCATGTTCAGTATTCGCTGGCGCCCGGGCTAGACGCTATCTCCGCGCCGACCGCACGGAGCCTGACCGAGACCGGCCGGACCGTGACCTTCGAGGTCACCGCCTCCGGAGACCTGGGCGAGCCGGTCGCGGGGATCTCGGTTGACTGGACCCTTAAGCGGGGCTCGACGTTCGAGGAGATCCTCAACACGCTGGCGCAGGACCCGACGAACACCCTGGCGAACGTGCCGCTGGACGATGACGGGCTGCTGGAGGTGAGGTACCTCGGCACGCTGCTCACGATCACGACGGACTACACGATCGTCCGCTCGACCGGGGTCATCACGTGGGCGGGAGCGCACTCGCCCCCGAACACGTCCGGCTACACGGTGACTTATGCCCACCGGGCGACGGCGGCGCTGACCACCCCCTCGCATGGCTCGCTGCTGAACTCGAATTCGAAGACGGACACCGACGGCCGGGCCGTGGCCCGGGTGAAGTATGCGGACAATGAGGACCTCGTCGGAATGATCGACGACCTGGACGCCACGCAGAGCGCTCCGTAGTGGCCGCGGTCAACAGTGACTTGGAGTGGCGGAATTCGCTCAGCGGTCCGGGATTCGGCGGGGCGGTCGGACTCCCCCACCACGACGTCGAGAGCAGCTTCACCGCGGTAGCGGCGACCGGGACGACGTTCCTGGAGGACACCGCCCTCGGCGGGTCCAACGGGGACCACGACGGTAAAGTCCTGATCGTGCTCGACGGGAACGCCGAGCTGTTCGCGGCCCGGATCGAGACCTATCGCACAGGCGTAGGCTTTCAGCTCGACACCGCGACCCCGAGCCAAGTAGAGATCGGCGACGAGTACCGGGTCTACGCGGCGAACATCGGAGGCCTCCAAGTCGACGCGATAGAGTCGGCGGAGGGTCGGACCACTCACAGGGGATGGTATCTCCGAAACAACTCAGGCGAGACGATCGACCGGGTCTACTTCTGGATCAAGCCCCTGAACCCCACCGAGTTCCTGAGCTACGAGATCTTCGCCGACGATGGGACCACTACCCTGCCCGCGGGCTGGGACGGTGTAGCTGGCCCGACGCAGGCGAACCTCGACACGCTGGATCCTGACAACGAATATAGCAACCCTTCCACCCCGGCGCGCGGCCGCTACAACCAACCGCGGCAGCAGGATGGGGATAACCTCACCCTCACGAACGGGCTTTCGAAGGGCCTGTACATCCGCCAGAAGGTCACCCCCAACGCCCCTCCCCACACGGCGACCTACCTGCTCGTCTTCCAGGGGGAGGACACGGTTAACAACACGATTACCGTGGCCATCCCGATCCTCGTAGAGATCGCGGGTTACACCCCGGACATCACGCTCAGCTATGATCGTCGGGTCCAGGTCGGCGGCGGCGCGCGGATCAACGCGGTGCTGAGGGCTCAGGAGACTGGGGCCCTCGTGCCGGATCAGGAAATAGCCTTCACGCTGGCGACCGGGCCCGGGTCCCTGTCGGTCCCGGATGAGGGCGTAGTGACCGATGACCTGGGCGAGGCCTTCGTGAGCTACGTGGCTCCGACGGACCAGGGCGACGCAGGCTCGACGATCGAAGTGGAGGCGAGGATCTAGATGGCGGGCCTGACCTACACGATCTTCGCGGGCGGGGCTGCCGCGGCGACCGCGGCGACCACGATCCTCGGGACCGCCTCGGCCGGCACGGCCGGCGCGATGGGGACGCTCGTCCACCCGGACAGCGCGAACTTCCCGCCGATCGTCTACGAGTCGAATCCCGACCGCGTCCTCAACCTCGATAACGACGTCCTCTTCGGGCGGCTGGCCTCGACAGTCCTCACCCTGTCAGACCGCAAGCTCGTGTCGCAGGCCGAGACGATCGTGGACGTCGTGACCACCGAGGTCTGGACCGCGTCGGGGCCGAAGGTCGCGATGACGACGCTCTTCTTCCGGCTGCTCTACGAGTACTATGTGAACCCTCCGGCCTTCAGCGCGTTCGCCCAGGAATACATCCAATGGACGCCGGCCTACCGAAACGCGAAGACATACAACGTCCAGATCATCGACCTGACCGTGGGCGGAAGTAATGACCCCCTCGGCCGGTTCGACGTCAGCGATGAGATCCCTCCCGGCGGCGTGAACGACGGCGGGGACACCCAGCACGGCGTCGACGTCCTCACCGGCGGAGTCCGGGCAGGCATGGTCGACCGGACCGTGGCTCTGCAAATGAAGATCGTGGGTAAGGTGGTCTGATGCCTCGCGCACTCACGACCGACATGGACCTCATCCAGACCTCGCCGACCGGGAGGCGCCCTGGCTTCAAGGTCGAGATCTATGACGTTCGCTCCTCGGGCGACACGATCGGCGACATCGTCCGGGGCTTCACGCTCGAAGCCCTGACCGGGCCGCGCGACTTCACGGCCGACACGATCTCCGTCTCGATCGAGGAGAAGGCCGGCGACTTCGTCGAGAGCGGGATCTCCGGGTCCTCCGTGTCCCTGTCCGTCATCGACCCGAACGACCAATTCGATCCCTTCAACGTGATCGCGAACCCTACAGGGAACGGCCGCTGGCTGCGCCGGGGGAACGTGGTCCGGATCTATGAGGGTGACGAGCGGGTCCCTAAGGCCGACTGGCCTGTCACGTTCACGGGGATCCTGCAGGGCCAGGCGGGCAATCTCAACTCCCGAGACCCGAACGCGAGCCCTATGGTCGTGGTGATGCAGGCGGTCGACCGGTCCGCGGGCTTCCTCCGCTACCCGAAGAACAGCGACAGTTTCGCGATCGGCTCCACCTACCTGTCGATGGCGACGGCCATCGCGACGAATGACATGGGCCTCGACGCGGACGAGATCAGCTTCACAGGCTGGGGCGCGCAGGTAACCGGGCAGCCTTTCCAGATGGTCGAGGAGCCCCCGCTCTTCCACATCGCGCAGCTGATGATGCCGAGCGGGTTCCTCCCGATCTTCAACGGCGACGGGAAGCTCACCCAGACCCAGCCGCTGCTGATCGCGTCCCCCGACCGGGCCTATACCGACGACGGGCTCTTCATCGCGATCAACCGCCCCTTCAACCAGATCTCCCCCGCTAACCGCGTGGTAGTCGTGG
>Ga0307378_10013037_pt1 | contig 10566 bp, 8 predicted proteins | sample UN1MG_FD_202238 | JGI IMG/M metagenome (GOLD analysis project Ga0307378, IMG submission 202238) | Soil microbial communities from Risofladan, Vaasa, Finland - UN-1 | ecosystem: Environmental > Terrestrial > Soil > Coastal area > Acid sulfate soil | place: Finland: Risofladan, Vaasa | collected...
CCGATCGTCCCTTCCCCATAGAGCGCGCCTTTGGTACCGTAGACCTCGAGCAAGCCCCGGCTCGCCGCGTCCGGGACATTGAAGAGACTGTCCACGATCATCTGGGCGCCGCTGTCCATCCGCAGCAGCACCGTCGAGGTGTCTTCCGACGCGTACTGCTGCACCAAGGACTGGTTCATAGCGTAGACGCTGGCGACCTTGCTGCCGGAGATGAATTCCAAGAGGTCGATGCAATGGCTCCCCATGTCCGCCAGGGCACCCCCCAGACCGGTGCTTGGGTCCTGTCTCCAGGCACCTGGTATCGGCGGGTACCAGCAGGTGAGTTGAGCCCGGCCCGCCACCACACGCCCGAGGTCGTCCCGGGCGATCAGGTCTCGTGCCGCCACGTTCAGCCCGTGGAAGCGCATCATGTAGGCGGCTCCCAGGAGGACCCCAGCCTTCTCACAGGCCTCGATAGCCTGCTCGGCCTCCCGGATGGTGAGCGTGATCGGCTTCTCACAGAGGACGTGCTTGCGGGCCTCCGCGGCCATGGTGATGTGTCTGGCGTGGAGGTCGACCGGGGTGGCGATATAGACCGCCTCCACCTCCGGGTCGTTCAGCAGCTCTTGCTCGTCGGTATAGGCGCGCGGCACCCCGAACTGCTCCGCGGCCTGCTGGGCGGCCTCCGCGCGCACGTCCATCAGGGACACGAACTTCGCGCTCGGCGCTCCCCCGACTGCTCCTGGAAGCGTGCGCCGCCTCGCGATGCCGCCAGCGCCGATAACACCCCATTTGACCTGAGACATGCTGGCTCTCCTCCGGTTAGCCTGCGTAGGCAGTGAGCACCTTCTCGATGGCTGCCCCGATCAGCTCCATGTGCTTGATCTCGTAGACCGGGTGGCACGGGACGAACAAGGTCCGCTCCTCCAGCCAGGCCGCATTGGGGCAGTGCACTGTGTCGTACTGAACCGCTTCTTTGCGAGCGTTTGGGTCTTCGAACGGGTACTTCAGCCGCCCGAAGCCGTTATGCTGCTGATAGGCCCGCTCCTTATAGCATTGGGGCCACATCACCGGCCCCGCCGGAACACCCTCTTTCTCGATCGCCTTCACCACTTCGCCGATGGTCTTTCCCCCGAGTTGCTCGATGTCCACAACCAGGGGGAACATCCAGTAGGCGTTGCGCCGCTCTTGTGTGTCCAGCGGAAGGTGCTTGATCTGCTTCACCCCGGCCAGCCGCTTCGCCAGGTGCTCCCCGTTGCGACGCCGCGCCGGCAGGTTCCAGGAGCCGAAGCGGGCCAGCTCCCGCAGCCCAATGGCCGACTGCATCTCCGTCATCCGGTAGTTGAAGCCCACCGAGTTGTGGATGTAAGGCAGCTTCGCCTCCAGCTCCAGCAGCCGCAGCCTTCCCTTGACATCGTAGCCGTGATCCCGGAACGACCGGCACTGCCAGGCCACGTCCTCGTCGTCCGTGATCACTGCCCCGCCCTCTCCGCCCGTGGTGAAGTGCTTGCTCTGACAGAAGCTGAAAGCGCCCACATCCCCCACGGTCCCCACCTTCTTGTCCCGGTACTGGCCGCCGTGGGCCTGGGCGCAGTCCTCCACGATCTTCAGCCTGTGCTTTCGTGCGATCTCCAGCAGCGGCCCCATGCTCGCAATCACCCCGTAGAGGTGGACGGGCATGATCGCCCGGGTGCGCTCCGATATCTTCGCCTCCACGTCCTTGGGGTCCAGCGTGTGGCTATCCCGCTCCACATCGGCGAAGACCGGCACCGCCCCCGCCTGGCAGATGGAGAAGGAGCTGGCGATGAAGGTGTAGGAGGGCACGATCACCTCGTCCCCGGGACCGATGCCCAGCCCTGCCAGGGCCGTGTGGAGGGCGCTGGTGCCGTTGGATGTAGAAACACCGTACTTCGCTCCGCACCACTTGGCCCACTCCTGCTCGAACCTCATCCCGGTCGGGCCGGTCCAGTAGTTCACCTTGCCCGTCTCGAGGATGCGGCCGATGTCCTCCATGACGCCCAGATCGAAGCTCGGCCACATCGGGAACGGCCGGCCGTTGACGGGCGTTCCACCATCGATCGCCAGTCCAGCGATCCCAGTAGCCATCACTCTTCTCCTCTTCACCCGGACAGCTTCCTGAGCAGGCCCAGTGCAGTCTCCGCCATCCTTGTGCCGGTGTCTCTGGGGATGACGGAGGTATAGACCTCGTAGGACCCCTGGTCGAAGGCTGTATCGCTGGGCACATAGCCGATGGTCCCGTTGGCCAGCTCCCCGATGAGGGCGCGGGCAAATGGCGAGCTGGCCTTGATCTGCAGACCGATCTCCACAAAGATCTCACCAGGCAGACCAACGAGCCCGAGGTCCCCAATCCGCATCGCTTGTATCGGGGCCAGACGCTCCGCCGGCGTTCGCTCCAGCTCCAGTACGCGCGTCGCCTTCAGCCAGGTAGGATCAGCGCTCGTGGCGTGTCGTGCCTGCTCCTCGGAATCGGGCTGGGCGAGGCGTTCCTTTGCCGCGGCCACCTCGGCCTGGGTCACGGACTCTCGGCCCACCGTCAGTATCTCGTTCGCAGCCGCGAGAGGCACCTCGGTATCGTACCGGTGGATACTGTTGCAGGCCATGTAGGTGGCCCCAGCCACGACGTTGGCGACGCGGTCCACCTGGTAGTGGTCATAGGGGTACTCTCGCTGGGGCCCAAACACATCGATGTTGTTGATGTCGCCGCAGCACCCGTTTAGCATGATGGCCACGAATTCGCGCCCGAGCCATCGCTGGAGCGCGCGGTCGAAGGCGCCGAAGTAGTCGGCGCTGATGACATCGTGCCCGCCCCGGCCGGGCCCGACGTAGTGCAGCGCGTAGTTGGCGACCGCCGCAATCGGAAGGCGCTCGGCGTCGAGCAGCAGGAGCACGCCCACCTCGGGATCGGTAGGTCCCGCCGGACGGACGACCTCGGGCCGGCGGCCGGGGTTGGTAATCACCGTGCCATCCTTCATCCAGTACCGCCGGTTGAACACCTCTCCGGGACAGCTCGCTGCGCCGTGGCCGGCCATTGCCGGCCGGAGCCGGTTCTGCGCCAGTTTTACGGCATCGGCGATTCGGGCCGGGAAGCGTTCCATGAAACCATCTTCCCGCGGGATGTCGTAACCTGCTTCCGTAGAGGGGCCGAAGTGGGTATGGGTCGCGGCGACGAGGATGTTGGCGGCCGGGATACCCGTCACCTCCGCAGCGCGCGCCTTGGCCAGGTCGACGTCCTCTCTCAGGAGGTGGAGGAGATCGCAGACGACAATGGCGAGGGTGGCATCACCGGATTCCAGGACGACTGCTTTCGCGTAGAGGTCGTCCCGGATGTCCTGTGCAATTCGGTCCTCGTAGTACCCGGAGATGTGGCAGCCCAAGTCCGGAGTGATCACGATGCGGGCGGCGCCCGCGCGAAGCCTGCTCTCCATGAACCTCCTCCATGAGCTGATGCTAGCCGTCCAGATCCGACTCGGTTACTCTACCAGAATATCTGAGTCGGAGAACTGCAGGGCATAGGACGAGAGTGTTGAGGTTCTGTACGAATGTGTCCTCTCATCCGTCGTCCCCGATAGCCCTCTCCGAGCTCTCTGACCGAATGTCGAAGCTCCATCGCAGCCGGTGCGGAGCGCTCGAGTAGAGGGAGAGTAGGGAGCTCCCTGGGACATTCTCTGATGCCGGGCGCGAAACGGCCGCGCCGACAATCCCCGACGAGGACGGGCGGCGACTCAGCCTGTTAGCTCCCTCCACTAGCCCGAACCAGAGCAGGATTGTCCATTGGAAGAGCAGCACGGTTCATTGCGCCACTGGCGCAGGCGGTGATAATGGACAATCAGTGCCCGTTCTGCCGGCTCGGTGAGCTGGAGCCTCGGTGAAGCATCGCGGACCGGGCGGGGGAGGGTTCGTTGCTGGGACCGGCCAGGCGGCGAAGGCGCACGAGATAGGTGATCGGCCCTTTCGTCACGCCTGGCGCCGCCTCCCGTTGTTGCCTGTCAATACCGCAGTGGAAAGGAATGGTCTGACGCGGAGGGCCCGACGCTATGGGTCCGCCCTGATTGGGCTGCTGGTTGTCATTGGATCATCGGAGTACCGGCCGTGATGGTATTCCCGTGTTCGCGAGGGCGCGCGAATTCGCGCGCAAGGCAGTTGGCGCGAACATGGTCCACCTCAGTGACGTGCAGCCCGCTGAGACAGCCCAGCCAGTCGTTGTCCCGGTCGTTGCGGACACGGAAACTCTCCCTGAATATGTCGGACACGGCTTGACCGGAAGGCGGGACGTCTGCTTGGCACAGGCAGACGATAGCACCTGCTCGGCCTGCATGCTGCTTCCCGTTGGGCCCAACGATCGGAGGCATCCGAGCCAATGCAGGCAGTACTCCCGTCATCTGGGCGACGTCCACACCGAGTCGGGTCAGCTCCAGAACAGCAGGCGAGCGCCGCATGTGACTCTAGGGCGTAACGGAGGAACTGCCATAGGAGATCGAGAAACCGCCGGATGTCTCCGACGTCGTAGACGAGAATCGCGAGGCCGCCTATGTGCTCCCAGGATACGAGCCGCCCGGCTTCAAGGGGAAGCCGCTCAGAGTGCCCCGATAGTGCTGTTCGGGGTGACAGCCCAACGGCGATGGCGAACGCCCCTTGTGCTTGGCGGCAGGCGCGCCGCAGATTGGTGACCGATGAGTTCCAGCGCCGGATCACGGCCCGCTCACTGATCATCGGCGCTGTCAGCATCGCCCTGCTCTCTATCGTCAACCCGTACCTGCAGTTCATGCTCAAGAGCTGGTGGATTGCTGGAGTGGGATCGCTGCTGAGTGGGCCCATCTTGACCCTGTTCCTGTTGCTGGCTGTCAACAGCCTGCTCACCTGGCTGTGGCCGGGACGGGCTTTGACTCGGATCGAACTGCTTACCATCTACGGCATGGGGATGGTCTCTCTTGGATTCCTGGGGCACGGTGGCCTGCCGTACATGGTCTCGCACATCACCTACCCTTTCTACATGGCGACGCCGGCCAACAACTGGCAGCACACGATCTTGCCCTACATTCCCACCTGGCTGGCACCGAGTACAACCGAGGCTTCCTATTGGTTCTGGGAAGGAGCGCCGCGCGCGTCCGACATCCCCTGGGCCGCGTGGTTCTCTCCCGCCCTGTATTGGTCTCTTTTCACGATCGCGCTCTTTGCCGGCATGTACTGCCTTGGCGCTTTGCTCAGCAAGGACTGGATCGAGCACCAGCGACTCACCTACCCGCTTGTGGATGTCCCGCTCTCGCTGATCGGTGATGCTGACCGGCCGACTCTGGGCACTGGCATTCTCCACAGCCGCCTCTTCTGGCTCGGGTTCGCCATTCCCGCCTTCGTGGGGATGCTCGGATGGTTGCACGGCTTGTACCCCAATCTGCCGACGCTCAGTCTTGAAGAAGTGCATATCGGCAAGCCCTTTGTCGGCATGGGCTTGCCATGGAGCGTCCTTGGCGAGACCCATCTGAGTCTGTACTACAACATGATCGGGGTGATGTGTCTAATCCCGAGCGAGATCTCCCTCAGCCTGTGGCTGTTCTATGCCCTGTACAAGGTGCAGCTCCTTATCTGGGCCACCCTTGGTTTCATGGACCAATCTCAGACCGCCTCTTCCTTCCAGCCGCGGATGTTCATCAGCTTCACAGAGGTCGGTGGCTATCTCACGCTCAGTCTGGTCGTGCTCTGGCAGTCACGCGTCGCCATCAAGCGCGCCCTCCGGAGCCTGCTCGGGTGCTCCTATGGCACCGACGAATATGAACCGCTGGGCGGTCGTGGCACTCTGATCGGTTTCGTGCTCGCGCTGTTGGCAATGCTGTGGTTCGGCACGCAGGCGGGCATGTCGTGGTGGTCGGTGCTCTTGCTCATCGGCATCTTCTACGCTTTTTGCATAGCCGCCAGTAAACTGGTGGCCGGAGGCGGGGTCATGTTCATCGCCTGGGACCGGGCGCCTCGTGCCGTAGCGGTCGGCATGCTTGGGGCGGGATCCCTCGGGCCCGCAACACTGGTGATGTACGCCTACATGAACGGCATCTACATGGACGATCCGTATAACCTGCCCATGCCTCAGATGATGAACAGCTTCAAGCTGGTCCGCCGCGAGAGGATGAACGGCCGCGCCTTCACCACAGCGGCGCTGCTGGCAGTGACTGTCGTGCTGGCAGTGGGCGTTCCCGCCATGCTGCGAATGATCTACATGAACGGAGGGACGAAGCTCGACAACTGGCCTTTCAGTTCGTGGCCTATGCAGCAGTTTGGCGCAGTAGATGCGAGCTTGCGCCTTCCAGAGATCCCGAACAACTGGCATCGGCTGGCGGTCGTCGTCGGCTCGTGTATCATGCTAGGGCTCTCCTGGCTGCAGTTCAACGTGGTGGGGTGGCCGGTCAGCCCAATAGGCTTCATCATGGCCAGCACCTGGGCCGCCGACAACGTGCTGTGGGCCAATGCCTTCATTGGCTGGCTGGTTGTCTTCCTCATCAAGCGGTTCGGCGGCCTCCTCCTGTACCGACGCCTTCGTCCTGCATTCCTGGGCCTGATCATTGGGGACTACCTCGGCGGAGCGGCCTGGAGCCTGCTTGGTACAGTCACGGCCTACCTCCGCCTGGCCCATTGAGGCGTTGCGCAATGGCACGGTCTGGAGTTCGCTGACCGTATACTGGTCCACCCATAGTGTCATGTTGGCGGGCGACGATGGTGGTGAGCGAAACGTCCGGCTGCTGCCGCAAGAAGCCATGTGGCAGACGGAGAGCATCCGGCCGCGCGCTGGGTCACTTACTGGGAGCTGGATGAACTCAGATGACTGGCTGGTTTCAAGCCATCCGTCTGCTTGCCGCCATGCCATCGCCCGCCTCGTCTTCTCGATGCTGCATCAGCGACAGGCAACCACAGCGCCGGCGCCTGGGGGCAGGGAGACGCGGCAAGTGAGGAAGCTATCGGGCACGAAACGCTCGCAGGGCGTCCCCCCGAAAAACGCTACCCAGGAGTTTCACGGAGCGGAAGTGGTTCCGCCGCCACGGGAGCAAGGCTGGTCATTCATCGCCCGGATCTTCCCCTTCGTCCTCCTCCGGGTAATCGCCAAACCACGGGGGAAGCAGCGGCGGCCTCATCGCCTGGGCGCACGCCATCAGCACCCAGCCAAACACCCCCGCGATCAGGCAAACGATCCCCCAGCGCCACAGCATCATATTCGCCATAGGAGCGGAGGAAGGATGCAGCAGGCCGCCAGCGGCGCGAGCATCGATCTGATAGAGGATGACTCCCAGTACGATGAGACCGAAGCAGGCCAAGGGTGCGATCCCCATTGTGTCCGTCTCCCTGGTTCTCGAGGTGTCCATGTCCCGATCGCCAGCCCCATGATAGCAGACCGACAGGCGGCGGGGGAAGTTGGGGGAGACCGCGATCAGGCGGCGGCACGACAACAGCCGTGATGGAGTCCGCCCACTACCGGCACGGAGATGAGTTCGCCCACGCCTGGCGGCCCCTGGGGCACCGGCGTCTCCCCGCGCAATCCCTGATGGGGGCGCGTCGGGTGGTAGTGGTCCTCGATGAACTCCTTGAGGGGCCGCTCCAGATGATCCTGGTTTAGCACGATCACGTGATCCAGTAGCTCTCGCCGTAGCGTCCCGATGAAGCGCTCGATGTAGGGGTTTTGCCAGGGACTCTGGTAGGCGGTTCGCACTTCCAGCATGTCACAGGACAGCAGGAAGGCGCTGACGCCATGGCCGTAGATGCCGTCGTTGTCCCGGAAGAGGTAACGCGGCTGGCATCCAAACGAGGTCGCCTCTCGCAGTTGTTGGATTACCCACTCCATGGCTGGGTTCGAGATTATGGCGAAGTGCAGCACTTCCCTCCGGGCATGATCGAAGACCAGGAACACGTACAGGGCCTGGAAGCCCAACGTAATGACGGTGACGAAGTCAATTGCCCAGGAGCGATTGATTTGGTTCCTCAGGAACGAAAGCCAGTTGGTCGTCGCCGGGCACGGCTTCCTGGGCTTCACCATGTACTTACGGACCGTATCCTCTCCCGGGAGCCTCGTAGTCCATCAGCAGAAGCACGTCCCGGATTCGCTCCGCTCCCCGAAGGGGGTCTCCTTGCTCAGGCGACGGATGAGCTGCTGTATTTCCAGGGTCACCGGCTTCCGGCCCGCCTTCGACTTCCATTGCCACCACGCTCGGAAGGCCCGCGTGTGCCAGCGCTTCACCGTTTCGGGCTTCATGATATGGACCAGCTCTTCCCAACCGTCAAGGAACTTCGAGAGCATTGCCCAGAGGATTCGAAAGGCGGGGCTGAACTGACTGTGTCGCTGTCAACCCGAGGAGCGGTTGATCTCCGCCGCCAACTGGCTCTGGATCGCCACCAGTTGAGCCGCCGTCACCGCTCGCGGCAGTAGCAGCGCCCAGCAGAAACTGAGAGCATATCGGAGGAGTTGGATCAACACACGCAGGCCACTGCACAGGGGCCGGAGGGGACTCAAGGTCACTTTCATGCCCGCCAGGACACCAGGGCACCGAGGCGGAAAGAAGCTCTCAGAAGGCTCGGATAGCATTCCTCGGGGGGACACGGATCCTGGATCAGGAGGATGACGAGATGTCCACACGCGAGCTGACACTGAATCTGAGGAAGCGCGAACTCCGGAACGACGCGGGCGGGCACGCCTGCTGGGCGACCGTCGAGAGCAGCATCACCGTGCCTGCCGCAAAGATCGCCATCACCGTTTGCGACATGTGGGACGATCATTGGAGCCGCGGGGCGGCCGAACGCGTGGCCGAGATGGCGCCCCGCATGGACCAGGTACTCGCTCACGCGAGATCCGCTGGTGTACAGATCGTCCACGCGCCCTCCGACACCATGGAGCACTACGATGGCACTCCGGCCCGCGCGCGCGTACTCGCTGCCCCTCCCTTGAGTCTGCCGGAAGACCTGGAACACGCCGACCCTCCTCTGCCCATTGATGATTCGGATGGCGGCTCCGACACCGGCGAGAAACCGTCGCACAGGGCATGGCGGACCCAGCACCCTCTGCTCAGCATCGACCAGCAGAGGGACGGTATCTCTGACGATGGGGCTGAGGTCTACCGATACCTGCGCCACCTCGCCTGCCGGCAGATCTTCATCATGGGCGTTCACACAAACATGTGTGTGCTTCACAGATCCTTCGGTATCAAGCAGATGGTCCGATGGGGGATGGATATCGCGCTCGTGCGGGACCTAACCGACACGATGTACAACCCCGCCTCAAGTCCGTATGTCAGTCACGAGGAGGGGACGCGATTGGTCGTCGAGTTCATCGAAGCGTTCTGGTGCCCCACCGTGCATAGCGCTGGCCTCTGCTGTCCTCTCTAATAATCCTATCCGGGGCCGTAGTGTGCCAAAACTCATCCGGACCGCTGAAGAAGCTAGTAATCATCTGGGTTTCTGACAGCTTCTCGGTGCTGGACGTGTTCGACGGCATTCGGAAACCTACGGTTGGGCACAGACGTGCCGATCTGGGCCCACCATGGACAGGACAAGCGGACGGCAGGGAATGCTTCACGTGCTTCAGCCGAGAGAAAGACGTGACCGCCCGGAGGTCCCAGGCGGTCGACGAGTAGGAGAGGCTTCACGCTGATTGAGCTGCTAGCATGATCAGTCTACCGGACCTCTGTGTCGGCATTGTGAAGGGAGGCTGAAACTTCCGCGGCCGAGGATTCGGCAGCTGCACCGACGGGATCGGCTCCGAGCAGCCCGCTCAGCTTCCCCACCGCAGCCTGCTTTGTCCTCGTGTCTGAATGGAGATACCGCGCGGTGGTCTGGATGTCCGAGTGCCCGAGCAGCTCCTGCACGGTCCGGATGTCGGTGCCGTTGCGGATGAGGTGGGTGGCAAAGGTGTGGCGCAAGGTGTGGGGGGTGATGCCTCTGCCGACCAGTTCGGCCTTCTGCAGTACTCGGTCCAACATCTGATTGACGACGCGCCCCTGGATCGCCTGTCCAGTCTGACTCACGAACAGCCGCTGGCAGTTCGTCTCCCTGCGATGCCTGAGATAGTGTCGGACGGCCTCGATTGCCTCCTCTGTCAGCGGTGCGGTCCTCTCTTTGGAGCCCTTGCCATGCACCAGGAGCTGTCCGTTCTCCACATCAATGTCATCTAGCGCGATCCCGACTGCCTCGCTGCGTCGCATCCCAGTGGTCAACAGCAGGATCACCAGGCACCGGTTCCAGGGAGTGTCGGCCGCGGCCACGATCCTCTGTGCCTCCTCCTGGCTCAGCGTAACCGGCACCAGTTGCTCGACCTTGGGCAGCGGAAGGCGACGCGCGGGGTTGCCTTGGACGTAGCCCATGTCCTGCAGGAATCCGAAGAAGGAGGAGAGACACGCGAGCTTGCGGCGTACGCTGAGCGGGGCCATGCCGGACAAGCTCACCGCGAACTGGATCACCTGGTGGCGGGTGATCTCTCCGGGGATCGGCAGGTGACCGTTGCCCCCACTCAGGAACTCCTCGAAGATCTGCAGGTCTCTGGTGTAGGCTCTCACAGTAGAGGGCGAGTAGCTGCGGTACGAAGCCAGGTAGTCAACGAAC
>Ga0307378_10013038_pt1 | contig 10566 bp, 7 predicted proteins | sample UN1MG_FD_202238 | JGI IMG/M metagenome (GOLD analysis project Ga0307378, IMG submission 202238) | Soil microbial communities from Risofladan, Vaasa, Finland - UN-1 | ecosystem: Environmental > Terrestrial > Soil > Coastal area > Acid sulfate soil | place: Finland: Risofladan, Vaasa | collected...
ATTCATGCCATAGGTAGGTGTCCCTCCTCACCGAACGAGCAGATTTTTTATGCTTTTCCTCCTATTTCTCTATATTTCTACTCCTGAATTCCCCCGCCGCCGCTTTGTCCCACCCGAACTCCAATGGGCGATACAGGACTCGAACCTGTGACCCGCTGATTAAGAGTCAGCTGCTCTACCAACTGAGCTAATCGCCCTTATATTACTGATAGCTCCCTTTTAATCCAAAAAAAACCAATGGGCCTGGTAGGACTCGAACCTACGACCGACGCATTATGAGTGCGTTGCTCTAACCAACTGAGCTACAAGCCCTTAGAATCTAAATCCAAGCAAAACTACATTTCATTTTCCCGCTTAATTTACAATCCATTCATAAATTAAGCAAGAAAATTAACGAAAAAACACCCTTTTTTCAAACCCCAAGCAACAAAAATTCATTTCTACTACCAGCTTAAATCCCTCAGCCGAACCAACTTAAAAAGACCAGCCCACCAACTTAAAAACCACTCTCTCAAATCAATACTTTCATCAGAACTCATCGACAAACCATGTCAATTTGAGTAGAATAAACATTGACTTAACTGCATAAATTATGTTAAGATAATTAAAATTCACTCGTCGGATAATTATAATGTTTTTTCCCACAATTGACAAAGAAAGTTGGATCCATAATCAGCGGGTCAAAAAGTCTGTGAGAAGAGGTAAAAAGATACACACGTATAGAAAAACCCCGTTTTTATCACTGATATTAGCGGTTTTTTTAACCGGCTCCGCGTGGGCGGCAAATCCGACAGGCGACCTTGATAACAACGGCCGAGTCGATTTGAAAGACCTGCTGGTTTTCACCGGCCAGTGGCTGAATACCGGCGGCTGCAGCGATTCTAATTGTGCCGACCTGAGCGGTGACGGCGATGTTAATATGGTTGATTTTGCCTTATTGGCCGAAAACTGGTATGTCGGCTCACCACTGGTAATAAGCGAGTTTATGGCCTCAAACAGCCAGACACTGGCCGACGAAAATGGTGATTTTTGTGACTGGATTGAGGTTCTAAATATTTCCGACATAACCATAGACCTCGACGGCTGGTACCTTACCGACAGTGCCGACAATCTGACGAAGTGGAGATTCCCCCAGGGCGTTGAGCTTGAGGCCGGTGAATTTTTGGTCGTTTTTGCTTCCGGCAGGGACTGTCGAGACCCCGATAATCCCCTGCATACAAACTTCCAGCTCAGCGCCACCGGCGAGTATCTGGCGATTGTATATCCGAACGGAACGGTCGCGCACGAGTATGCCCCTGCATATCCGCAGCAATGCGCAGATATATCCTACGGCTTAAGTATGAAAACCGTCCAGACCATCGCAGCGGTTCCCGCCCAGTCGCCCGTCTGGCACTATCGCAAGGGGCTCTCTGAGGCGTCAGACCCCATTTATGCGTGGCGTTTTCCCGATTTCAATGAAGATGAAACATGGCTGATTGGCCAGACGAGTATCGGATACGGCGACGACGATGACAATACCGTGCTCAGTGATATGCGCAATAACTACAGTACGGTTTATCTGCGTCACAGCTTCACTATTTCGAGTCTTCAGGACATTAAATTGCTGACACTTAATCTTTATGTTGATGATGGGTGTGTTGTGTGGATAAATGGTACGGAAATAGCAAGGCGCAACACCTTCTACGGTGAAAAGACATACGACGATGTAACCAACCAATCACCTGTTGAGGCCTTCTGGGAGCAAATAATTCTGCCTATACCTTATGACTATCTTGTTGATGGTACCAATGTACTGGCAATACATGTTTTGAATTACGGTATCGATACAGGTGATTTGTCTATCGATGCTGAGCTATTGGTCAAACAACTCGCGGCTGGGAATGACCCTGATTTATTGAATGCCCCATTGTATTTCCAGACCCCGACGCCTGGAGCGGAAAACTGGGTGGGAACAGGCGATTTAGGGCCTATCATAAAAGATGTGCAACACTTTCCTTTGGTTCCGGAAGATAATGAAGATATAGTGGTTACTGCAAAAATAACCGAGTCATTTGACCCTTTAGATGCGGGTTCGGTAAAATTGCATTATCGTGTAATGTTCGCTACCGAAGTAGCTATCAGCATGTATGACGACGGCGCTCACGGCGATGGCGAAGCGGGAGACGATGTTTACGGGGCAAGTATTCCTGCCGGCGTATCGGACCGGGGTGAAATGGTACGCTGGTATATTGATGCAGAGGACATTGAAAGTGTTGGTTCGCGCTGGCCGATGTTCTTATATCCGACCGGCTCAGCCAGGTACCTCGGAACAGTTATCGCCGACCCTGAGGTTACAAGCAGTCTGCCGATATTGCATTGGTTCGTATCTGATACTGTAAATGCCGATCTATCCTGGGGAACCCGCGCCTCAGTATTCTATCAGGGTCAGTTTTATGATAACATTTTTGTCCGCAGCCGTGGCGGCTCGACAGCCAGTGCACCCTGCCCCAGCCACAAGTTCGATTTCAATCGCGGAGAGCACTTCCAGTTCGACCCGGGTTTACCCCGCGTAGCTGAATTCAACCTTAACACCAACTACTACGAAAAGTCCTATGTTCGTCAGAGCCTGGGTTATGAAACTTACGATAAAGCCGGTACTCCGGGCTGTGAGGGTTTTCTTATCAGGGTCGAGCGAAACGGCCGGTTCTACAGTCTAGACACCTGGATAGAGCAGGTTGATGAGGATATGCTCAAGCGGGAAGAACTCCTCGATTCAAGGGGCGCTCTTTACAAGGTTGTTTATTGTTACGATGATGTTTGGGATAATCCTTCGGTCATTGAGAAGAAAACCCGCCTGAATGAAAGCCGCAACGACCTGCGGGCTTTTGTCGAAGGCATCAGCCCTTACAATCCCGACCGACAGACCTATATGCTGGACAATGTCAATATCCCTGAAGTTATTACATATATTGCCGCTACATCTATTATGAATGACCGCGACCATCTACACAAAAACCACTATCTTTACCGCGACACCGAAGGCAACTGCGAGTGGCAGGTTTTGCCCTGGGATAAGGACCTGACTTTCGGCCGCAACTATCACGGCCTCTGTCACGATATTGTCGCTCTCGAGAATACGTACTATGCAGGTTCCTGGTCCGACGGTAACAGAGTCATAGGCGCTATCTGGAATACGCCGCTGTTCCAGGAAATGTACCTCCGCCGTTTGCGAACCCTGATGGACGAATTGCTCCAGTCGCTGGGTACTCCGACAGGACAGCTAAAACTTGAAGAACGTCTTGATGAAATGCTTGCAATGGCCTTGCCTGATGCGGAACTTGATTTCCTAAGATGGGGCAATCCCTGGGTTTGCGGATTTCCAGAGCAGCGAATGGATGAGGCTATCCAGATTATGAAAGATGACTTTTTAGTTCCAATTCGCGACTACCTTTACAGCGCTCCGGACATACCATCGGCCCAACCAGCCAACCCGGACATATCTTTCGGCACAATCGAATTCAATCCTGCTTCTTACAATCAGGATGAGGAATATATCGAGTTAATCAATAATGAGTCCACGGCCATAGATATTTCCGGCTGGAAAGTTACAGGAGCCGTTGAGCATACCTTCCAGCCGGGGGTTGTTATCCCACAGGGCGGTATATTGTACATTTCGCCTAACGTTAAAGCTTTTCGCTCTCGTCCGACTTCTCCAACCGGTGGCGAAAACCTTTTTATCCAGGGTGATTACAGAGGGCATCTGTCAAGCTGGGGTGAGACAATAAATCTGATCGACACCGAAGGCGGAATCGTTGATACTATTACTTATACCGGCAACCCAAGTGAGCAGCAAAAATATCTTCGTATCACAGAGTTGATGTATCATCCAAAGGACCCCTGCCAGAGTAGTTCCTATGACGGCGAAGACTTCGAATTTATCGAGCTGAAAAACATCGGACCTGATACTTTGAACCTGGCTGGTGTTAAGTTCACCGATGGCATCACTTACAATTTCCCCGGTGATGTGGTGGAAACAATAATAGATGTAAATGTGGAAAATATTACTTTGGTCAACCATAGTTATTCCTGGAAATATGACAGGAGTGATACAGACCTTGGCACGGCTTGGCGTCAGGTCGGTTATGATGATTCGACCTGGTCTTCCGGCTCGGCAGTTCTGTACAAAGAAAGCAGTTCTTTACCCTCGCCATGGGTGAAGAACACAGAATTCAGTCCGTATGATGATTCGCTTACTACATATTATTTTCGCACACATTTCAATCTCAATGCCGACCCTTATGATACGAATGTCAATATAACCCTGGAAGTCAATACACTTATCGACGACGGCGCGGTGATTTATCTCAACGGTGCCGAAGCAGAGCGTATCGGCATGCCGGACGGGGAAATAACTCATTCGACTTATGCCTCGCGCGTGGTAACAGACGCAACAAATGAAACCTTCAGTATATCCCCAAATCTGCTGGTTGAGGGCGATAACGTTCTTGCTGTCGAAGTTCATCAGGGTGCGGCTACCAGCAGCGATATCGTATTTGGCCTGACGCTGGACGCTAATATTACCACCACAACCACTACCATAATTCCAGACAGCAATAGTATAACTCTTGACCCGAATGAATATGTTCTTGTTGTAAAAGACCCGAATGCTTTTGCCGAGCGATATCCGAGTGTACCGGTGCCGGCGGAGAAGATTTTGGGCCCGTATATCGGACAACTGGATAATGGCGGAGAGACTGTCAAGCTGGAAGATTTTACCAACAGTACAATTCAGGAGTTCAGTTATGATGACGGCTGGTATCCGATAACCGATGGTATCGGTTTCTCACTGGTTGTTATTGATTGTAACGAACCCAATCTGGATACCTGGGATGACAGGACCGGCTGGCGGCCGAGTGCGGCCATTGACGGCTCGCCGGGAGCCGATGATGCAAGTCCGGTTCAAAATCCCGGTGCTGTTGTAATTAATGAAGTATTGGCGCATTCTCACGAGAGCAACCCTGACTGGATAGAACTACATAACAGCACCGAGGAGCCCATCAACGTTGGGGGCTGGTTTCTCAGTGACGACAATTTAGTTTTGACCAAATATGAAATTGAGATAGGCACATCGATACCGCCAAACGGCTATATTGTGTTTTATGAAGATGTAAATTTTGGTTATGGCTCGCCCGACCCGGGCAGTCACACAGGTTTTGCATTAAGTGAAAACGGTGAAACAGTATATCTGTCTTCAGGTCTGGACGGTCAATTGACCGGATACAGTGAAGACGAGGACTTCGGTGCTTCAGAGACAGGTATAGCTTTTGGCCGATACTACAAGAGCAGCACCGATACGTATAACTTTGTAGCGATGAGCTTGAACACCCCGGGCAGTGCCAATGCGTATCCTAAAGTCGGTCCCATTGTGATTAATGAAATTATGTATCATCCGGAACCGGACGGCGACGCCGAGTATATAGAACTATACAATATTGAAAATTATGCGGTAGACCTGCAGGAATACGACAACGAACAGCTTATCTATGTCCCGTGGAAGTTAACCGACGGCATAGAGTTTACTTTTCCGCTCGGCGTCACTATACCTCCCTATGGATATTTGCTGGTGGTTAGTGATATGACCGCATTTAACGCGGCATACCCGGGCGTACCCGGCGGAGTACAGAAGTTTCAGGCCGACAGCGGCAAGCTGGCGAATGATGGTGAAAAAGTTGAGCTTGGTATGCCCGGTGATATGGATGGAGGTGTGCGTGTGTACATTCGCATAGACCGTATTAACTACGATGATGAATATCCCTGGCCGACGGAACCGGACGGAGAAAACGGAGATGGAGTATCATCGCTGACGCGAATCGATCCATATCTTTATGGCAACGACCCTAATAACTGGCAGGCGGCCCTGCCTACACCAAGTGAATAAATTTTTTATATAAAGCAGGACAAGGTATGCAAATAAAACTGAAGTTTCTCGGTGCAGCTCAGAATGTTACGGGGTCGCGACATTTTTTTGAGGCTAATGATGTCAGGGTTCTGGTGGACTGCGGTTTCTATCAGGAACGGCAATTCAAAGAAAGAAACTGGGACCCTTTTCCAATACCACCGGCCGGTATTGATGCGGTATTCTTAACACATGCCCATTTGGACCACTGCGGTTTGCTGCCAAAACTGGTCAAAGAAGGGTTCAAAGGCAAGATACATTGTACCGAGGCCACAACCGAAATTGCGAAGATTATACTGCTGGATTCTGCGAAGATACAGGAAGAAGACGCCGAACATAAGCGCAAGAGACATGAGAAAGAAGGCCGGAAAGCTGAACACCCGGAGGTTCCGCTTTATACCATCGAAGATGCTGAGGCCTGTTTTCCGCTTTTTTCACCTGTCGAATACCGCAAATCGGTGGATATCGGTGACGGTGTTGAAGCGACTTTCTATGACGCAGGTCATGTGCTTGGCTCTTCTATAATAAGAGCCAAGGTGCGCCAGGGGGGTCAGGAAAGGATTATCTTATTTTCCGGTGATATTGGCCGGCCGGACAGACCCATCGTATGCGACCCGACTGTTTTCGATGCTGCTGACTACATCCTCATAGAGTCCACCTATGGCGACAGGGTACATCAGGATACCGAAGATATAAAGAGACTGATTGGTGAGGTGATAAACTCAACAAGAAAGGCCGGCGGCAATATTATTGTTCCGAGCTTTGCTCTCGAACGGTCTCAGGAGGTTTTGTATTATCTAAACGAGCTGCTGCTTGAAAAAACGATAGAGCCTCTGAAGATTTTCTTAGACAGTCCGATGGCTTCGAGAATTACCGAGGTTTTTAAGCATCATCCCGAATTGTTTGATGAGGAAATGACGGAATTTGTTAATAACCATGAATCACCGTTTAAGCTACCCGGTCTTTCAATGGCCGGTACTGCCGATGAATCGAAGGCAATTAACGATGCCAAAGGAACGATTATGGTGATAGCCGGTTCGGGGATGTGCACCGGCGGAAGAATAAAGTACCATCTGGTCAATAACATTACTCGGCCGGAATGTACGATAATGTTTGTTGGATACCAGGCAATCGGTACACTCGGCAGGTCGATTGTCGATGGAGTTAAAGAGGTCAGAATACTCGGGGCCAAACATCCGGTCAAAGCGAAAATAGTGAGGATACACGGGTTTTCGGCCCACGCGGATAAGGAGGAACTTCTCACATGGCTAAAGGGACTGGAGAAACCCCCCCGGCGGGTTTTTGTCGTACATGGTGAGAGTGAAAGCGCAAAACATTTCGGCGATTATGTCAAAGAACAAACCGGCTGGGAAGTAACTGTCCCTGCCTATCAGGATGAGATTGTTGTCGATTAGTTATCAACTGCGATTGAAGATTGGTCGACTATGGCAGGGGGAGTTTTTCTCGATTTATACTTTATTTTGCAAAAGCCTGTTAACTGTAAAACCACCACAATAATAACCACTACTGCAAAAGGGATTGAGTAGTGCATAGAGCGCTTTAAGATGACCAGATATATTATACTGTGTGTCGCCACCAACGCGAAAAGAAGATAATTAGTGTACTGGACTGCTTTCCAGCGTTTGGCGCCGAGTATCCGCATTGACAGGTCATTGGACGTTACGAGCAGCAGTATTAAGATGATAGTTGCTATCAGGCCGGTATGATTGGCGAATCCGAAGGTATCCCATCTCAAGACCAGGTTTTTCGCTTCTCCGACCGGCCGGAAAAAGTAGTACAGCATATTCCCCATATGCAACTGCAGGCCAACCACTACATGCACAATGCTGATAACAGCACTCCAAAATCCGATGTCTCTCCTGATGTCGGTTGATATGGGGTTTTGACGACCAAAAAGGACATTTACGGGGCCGGTCAGCAGTGTTACTGCAAGTAAAATCAGGCCGGTATAAGCGGTAGCCACACACCAGCGGAAAGGAGTATGGTTGCTCTGTACCATAAGGTAAATAGCCAGCAGCAATACAGCACTGACAAGTATAATTACAATATTAGAAAAAATACGCCGCCTGGTTCGCTGTCGTTTGAGCGGCTGTTTCATTTTATATACCTTTTAATAAAGCTGAACTTGTCGAGCTTTTGTATGTTGCGGATGCTGTTTATATTTACCTTACAGCCGGGATTATGTTTGAAGAAACTTTTTTTACGGTTTTTCCCTTCGACTTGCAATGTAGCTGAGGATTATGCCCAACTCGAACAGAAGATACAACGGTATAGCCAGTGCTATTTGAGAGACTACATCGGGAGGTGTGGCCATAGCTGCAACTATGACAATAACAAGTATAGCATATTTTCTTGACGCTGATAATGCTTTCAGGGACACCAGGCCGGTCCTGTTGAGAAAGAAAATTGCCGTGGGAGTCTGAAAGGCTATGCCGAAGACCAGCATAAGATGGGTTATAAAGGATACGTAATACTGAAGTGTCCAGTTGCGGACAAGGTCAAGCATATCACTGAATTTTATTAAAAATCGAAGGCAAAGCGGGGCCACCGCAAAAATAAAGAACAAAGCCCCCGTTACAAATAATGCTGCTGAAAAAGGCGCCGCCAGGTGTATGTACCGTCTCTCGTGAGGATAAAGTCCGGCTGCAACAAACATCCATATCTGATAAAAGACCCAGGGAGATGATATAATCAAACCTGAAATCAGAGATATTTTTACGTAGCTGATAATAACCTCGGCTGGTGCGAGTACTGTCAGGCGGGCTTCCTCGCCCATTACTTTCGTATAGGGGAATTTGATAAATACTATTATGTATTTGCCCAGGAAGAGACAGACAATAAGTGCTAATGCCAGACCAGCCAGAGCAAGCAATAATCTCGTTCGCAGTTCCTCAAGGTGGTCCCCCAGGCTCATAGTGGTATCGAGAGAATCTTTACTTGATACCCTTTTTTTCTCTTTCGATTTTCTTTTTTTAACTGACATTTGGGAATTGTCAATTAACCTCTATATGTTGTCTTTAGAAAAGGTTGAATCTGAAAACAACCCGGACGGCATGAGTTAGTCGGTGTAATCTTCTTCGTTCAGGCCGGCGGCGTCTTTGGCCTCTTTGACTATATCGTCCTTGATTTTTCTAACGTCTTTTTCAATGTCATCCTTGGTATCTTTGGCTTCATTGATGCCCTTTTTGAATTCGGTCAGGCTTTTGCCGATGTTTCGTGCGATTTCGGGAAGCCGCCTTCCAAATATAAGCAGAGCAACAACAAGAATAACAACAATCTCAACGGGCCCCGGCGTCCAAAACCCCAGGTACGGTAAGTATTCGGTCATTTTAAGTCTCCTTATTTTTCGACCCGGTTATTATACCAGAGCCTCGGCTGTCAGGTCAATGAGTAATATTCTCAAACTCAGGGGTTTTACCATAAGCTTTTCCTGAAGTAAATCCCTGTGAAGCCAAAAAACAGGTATTTATTGGTTCGGTCAGCCCGGACATAAATTGGCTTTGATTGGGTTTGTTTTGCAGGAGGGCAAAGGCGTGGTTCATTTTCGTAATCCTTTGTTAAATATAAGTTTAATTTCATTTTTGCTTTTCGGAGATTGGGTTTGTTTTGGCTTTGTTTTCAGATTGGCGAAGGGGCGATTTTTGTTCATAATGCTTTGTCATAACTGGGCTTGTGTTCATTGGATACTTTAGAAAATTGGGTTTGTTTTGCATAATCCCCTGTTGCATGCCAAAGTAGTATCTTCTCGGGGATGACATATCCCTGTTATATACTTCTGTAGTCATTGAAAGAGGCTCCTACATTTATTATCACGGAGAGGGAAAATATGCCTCCCTATAATTAGAGGAACTTGCGCGTTTGATACGAAAAATGGCCCAATCCGATGTGTTCGAACTTGCTTAACAGCTTGTGCTTAAAGCAGTAAGAAATTTTTTATTTTTTCGCAATTATTGTTGCGAGTACTTGCGCATTTGGTACGATTTTTCGCCGCAAAAAAGGGGAGCAACAGCGGAGTGAAAAATTGAAAAAAACGCACAGGTTTTTTAAATTCGTGCATCTGTGTTAATTTAGGCAATTTTGCAATACTGTTTACCATTTCCTTCTCAAAATCACCGCACCTGCGGCGAGGAGAAAGAGGGTCTGAACTGGTTGCAGGGCCGGATAGATTCGATAAATGCAGTGAAAAACCGCAAAAACGGCGATAGGAGCTTGCTGAGAGGATATAAAGGGAAAAAAGTGTGAAAAATCCATAAATTTGATTGTTTTTTCTTGACTTATCCGGTATATTGTGATAGTAGTACTATAAAGCGGTTTTTGGGATAAATCGCTTGAAATAAAGAGAAGAGTGTATAACATGAAGAGAAGGAGGGTGATTATGAGGAAGCTGTTAATCCTTTTGTCGGTTTTTGGGATTGCTTCGGGGGCCAATGCAGGCACGTTGAGCCTTGAGGTTTATGTTGACGGTTCACCGTATACCGAGGGTACACCTATTTCAGTCGGCGCTGCCGTTGATGTCTACATTGTTCAGGATGCCGAAGATACACTGGGTTCCGGTGGAGAGGTCTGGGTCAACTTTGAGGGTGACCTTCCGTCAGCATTAGACCTGACAG
>Ga0307378_10013040_pt1 | contig 10565 bp, 10 predicted proteins | sample UN1MG_FD_202238 | JGI IMG/M metagenome (GOLD analysis project Ga0307378, IMG submission 202238) | Soil microbial communities from Risofladan, Vaasa, Finland - UN-1 | ecosystem: Environmental > Terrestrial > Soil > Coastal area > Acid sulfate soil | place: Finland: Risofladan, Vaasa | collected...
TTCGCGCACTCTTTGGTTTTATAAAGATGACCACAACACTGTTAAAGACGAAACTTTTCCGACCGCCACTACGGACGTCTCTCATATCTCGCGCTCGCATTATTAGCAAACTCAATGCCGGGCTGGACGGCAAGCTAACCCTGGTCTCCGCCCCGCCGGGATTTGGTAAAACAACGCTGGTATCAGAATGGCTGAGCCAGACCCCCGCCGGCTATGAGCTGGCCTGGTTGTCATTAGAAGAAAACGATAACGACCCGACCCAGTTCTTTGCCTACTTGATCGGAGCGTTACAGACTGTCCATCCGGAAATCGGCCAGGACCTCGCGCTGGCCTCCCAATTGCCGCCCCCTGAAATAGCCGTGGCCACGTTGATCAACGACATCACGGCCGTAGCCCGGCCGGTGTTGCTTGTCCTTGACGATTACCATCTCATCACGACGACCGCCATCCACCAGGCGATCCTTTACCTGGTCGATCACATGCCGGCCACGTTGCACCTGGTAATCATCAGCCGCGCCGATCCACCCTTTTCCCTTTCCCGGATACGGGTCCGCCGCCAGCTGACCGAGGTTCGCGTACGGGATTTGCGGTTCACGACGGCCGAGGCCGGCGACTTCCTCCATCAGACCATGGGTTTGGAACTCACTCCGGATGAAGTCGCGCTACTGGAGAGTCGAACCGAAGGCTGGGTGGCCGGATTGCAACTGGCGGCCCATTCCTTGCAGCTTGAGGATAACAAGTTGGCCTTCCTGACGGCTTTTGCCGGCGATGATCGCTACATCGCCGATTATTTGCTCGAAGAAGTGCTGGCCCACCAACCGGAAGCGATACAACAGTTCCTGGTCCACACATCTATCCTGGAAAGGCTAAGCAGCCCCCTGTGCGATGCCTTGTTAGGACGGCAGGACAGCCAATCGATTTTGCAGCTACTGGAGGGATCCAACCTCTTCATCGTGCCGCTGGACAATCGCCGCCAATGGTTTCGCTACCACCGACTTTTTGCGGATCTGTTACGAGAGCGTTTGGAAGCATCACCGGAGGAAATGATCGCCCTACACCGGCGGGCAAGCCAATGGTATGCCGAGAACGGCTCTCTACCGCAGGCCGTTGAACATGCGCTGTCCGCGGCCGATTACGCCCGGGCAATTGAACTCTTCTTGGCCTGTATCCCGGAAATGTTCATGACCAGCCGGCTCACGACGGTGTTAAGATGGTGGCAACAAATACCTGAAGAGATAACAAATCATAACCCGGCATTATCTTTAGCGGCGGCCTGGGCCTGGCTGGGCACCGGACAGCGACAAGAATCAGAGGGCTGTTTGTTGGCCGTTGAGAGTGCTTTAGGAAGGTCAACCAAGGCTTTGTTGACCGATATCGAAACGCTCGAACCAATTACTCGCAACGGACTGATCGAAGTGGCCACAATCCGGGTTTCACGGGGGGTGGTTTTGTGGACTGATTTGAGAAACACGCTGATTATTTGCGAGCGCATGTTGCCTTATCTTGTCGAAGAGGACCAGCCGCATCTGTTCAACCCCCCTATCTACCTGCGTCCGGTGATTCTCTTTAATATGGGCCTGGCCTACCAGGCTCTCGGCCAACAAAAAGAAGCCGTTGTTGCTTTTGAAGAATCGGCCGGCCTCGGACAAGCGCAGGGCAATGTCCACATCGTCGCCTCAGCGTTAGCGCATCTGGCAGAAGTTAGAATTGTCTTGGGCGAACTGCATGCGGCTGCTGACACCTGCCGGCAGGGAATCGAAGTAGTAACCGCATTGGCCGGGAAGATCTCTCCCATGTCTGGTTTGTTGCACGTCCGCTTGGGCCAATTGTTTTACGAGTGGAATGAACTCGAGACGGCCGTGCAGCATCTCCAGGAGGGAATCACGGTCGCTAAACCCTGGCGCAACAGGGAGGCCTTGTTGTCCGGCTATCTGGAACTGGCCCGTGCCTATCTGGCCTTGGGCCAGGATCAAGACGCTTTGTTAGCCCAAGAAACATTCGCTGAATGGGTCGCCGAGGAACCGGTCGCGACGGATCCGGCTGCCTATGCCAACCAGGCCTGGCTCCAGGCCCAGATGGGAGATATGGCCGCGGCCAGCCGCTGGGTAAAAAATTGTGGTCTCGAACTTGACCAGGAGCCGGTGCGGGAATTGGAAGCGCTCGTCCTGATTCGAATTAAGTTGAAGCAGGGCCAGGAAGAAGGCGCGGGCCAATGGTTGAACAAGCTTCTGGCTTCGGCCGAAGCGGGCGAGCAATGGGGTAGGGTGGTCGAGCTATTACTGTTGCAAGCCCTGATCTTCGAGAGTCAGGATAACAGGCCCGAGGCCTTGAAAGCGATCTCCCGTGCGTTGGCGATGGCCGAAACAGAGGGATACGTTCGCACCTTCGTCGATGGCGGCCGGCCGGTTGCCGGGCTGTTGGGCGAAGTAGCTCGCAGCCATGGGGCGACAGAATACCTGGACAGGCTACTAATTGCTTTTCAGGCTAATACGACGGGAGGACGGGAAACGAGCCGGACTGCATCCCCAACCAGTCCTACACCCGTCGCCCTGGTAGAACCCCTTAGCGATCGCGAACTGGAAGTCCTGCACCTTATAGCCGAGGGATTGACTAACAGGGAGATCGCCGCGCGCCTTTTTCTATCCCCAGGTACGGTAAAGGCGCACACCCACAATATTTACGGCAAGCTGGGCGTCAGCGGCCGGACGCTGGCCGTAGCCACAGCCCGTTCACTCAACATCCTCGACTAAACCCAAGACAGGCCAAACAACCGAACAGACCCAAACTATATCCTTTGGTAGATGCAGCTATACCCCTCTGCCTGCTATCCTGAGAGCATGAACGAAATGGCTCGAAGCGAACTAGATCAACCTATTACCGTTGACCAACCTGGAATTTACCGGATCAAAGTACAGGGGAGACTGAGTGACGGGGCTATTCGCCGATTTGACGAGATGGCCGTTTCGATTGAAACCAAGGCCGCCGGTGTCCCCATCACCACACTCACCGGGCAAATCATCGATCAAGCCGCCCTGCACGGCATCGTCGCTCGAATTAGAGACTTAGGTTTGCCGCTCATCCTGGTGGAGTTGGTGACCGTGGTCAACGAAGGAGATGAAGAAAATGAATAACATCAACAACATGATCACTTTAATCTTACGAGCTGTGGCTCTGGCGATGGGCGTAGCCGCCGTCGTACTGACCTTGCTAGGAGGGGTTTCCGTCGAAAACAGTATTACCCTGTTGGGCATTGGCCTGGTTGCCCTGGCTATCGACGCCCTCTCCAGAAGCAAAAAAATGCGTAACCGGCAACCAATTCTGGAGCGTAATAGAGAGGAGGAAAAGGTCTATGAATGAGGTAGTTATACAAGTAAACGATTTCCGCAAGCAGTACGGCGATTTTGTCGCCGTCGACGGAATCACTTTTGAGGTGAAGCGGGGGGAAATATTCGGCCTGCTGGGGCCCAATGGCGCCGGAAAAACGAGCACGTTGGAGAGCCTTGAGGGTTTGCGCGCCCCGGATGCGGGCACACTAATGGTAGCCGGCGTGGACCCAACTAGAGAGCCGCGCAAGCTGCGAAACGTGATCGGCGTGCAACTGCAATCATCGGGGTTACCGGAAACGATTACAGCCGACGAGGCGATGAAATTCTTCTGCGCTTACCATGATGTGCCCCCGCGCTACGATTTGCTGGAACGGTTGGGTCTTGGCGAGAAGAGGAACGACCAGTTCTTCGAACTGTCCACCGGGCAGCAGCGCCGGCTGGCTCTGGCTCTGGCCGTAGCCCACGACCCGCAAGTGTTGTTTCTAGACGAACCAACGGCCGGGCTCGACGTCGCCTCCCGGGTTGAATTACACGAGTTGATGCGCGAGCGCAAGGCCGCCGGAACGACGATCATCCTGGCGACCCATGACATGGCCGAGGCCGAGGAGATGTCGGATCGGGTGGCCATTTTGCTCAAGGGTAAGATCGCCGCCATTGGCAGCCCGATGGAAATTACCGCTACCGGCGCCGACCTGACCAAAGTGTCGGTACGCAGCAAAGAGTCTGTTTTGCTAAAGAACGATCAGCACATCCCGGGAACCAGCCAAAGCCTGGTCAAAGATGAATACGCTGTCTACTTCAGCACCGACATCGGCCGGACTGTGGGAGCGATTATTGAGCGGGTTGAAGCCGGCGGAGATAGCCTCATCGACCTGCGCGTGGAACGACCCTCGCTGGAGGACCGTTTCCTGGAGATCACCAACAAAGGAATTAGCTCATGACTGCCTATGCCAATCATTTCGTCTTCGAATTCCGCACCGGGATCCGCAACAAAACCTTGCTGATGATGAATTATCTGTTCCCTCTGGGCTTTTTCTTGATGATGGGCTTCGTCATCCCGGCGATCGATCCTGCCTTTCAAGAGATCCTCATCCCGGCCATGGTCGTCTTCGCCATCCTGGCTGCCACTCTGCTGGGCCTGCCTGATCCGCTGGTCAACGCCCGCGAGAACGGCATCTTCCGTAGCTACAAGATCAATGGCGTGCCTGTAACTTCGATATTGTTCATCCCGGCGCAGACGACCATGCTACACCTGCTGCTGGTCAGCGCCATTATCGTCATAACCGCGCCGTTGCTTTTTGATGCTCGAGTGCCTACGAATTGGCTTGGCTTCATCGGGGTTATGCTGGCCCTGTCCTTCGCCTGCGCCGGTCTTGGGGTGCTAATTGGCGTCATCTCGCCTAATTCGCGCACGACGGTGCTGTACTCTCAGCTCATCTTCATTCCCTCGATGCTGCTGGGTGGGCTGATGTTGCCCTACAGCCTGTTACCAGACGCCGCGGCAAAGATTTCCCAACTGCTACCCGCCACCCAGGCCATGAATGCCTTCAAAGGATTGGCCATGGGCCAGGCGGCTGATTTTAATGCCACCGGCTCCCTCATCCTGCTGCTTATTAGTGGCGTGCTGGCCTTTGGCCTGGCAATCTATCTTTTTAGCTGGGATAGCCGGAACACAAACCGTCGCGGCCATCCTGCATTGGCTCTGTTCGCCCTGCTGCCCTATGCGATCGGGTTGTTGCTATTCTTCTAGTGGCCGAAGTTGGCCGGCCAGAGGTCATCGGCCGGCACTCTTTCCATGGGCGCCGCACCTCAGAAGTGTGGCGCCTATTTCGCGAATAACTAAGCGTAAGCGCGCTGTTTGGGCATGATGATCCACAGAATGATGTAAGGGAGCAGGCCCGGCAAGCCACCCGGTAGCATCAGGACAAGGAAGATCAGCCGGATGATAATTGGGTCCCAACCTAGATAGGCGGCGATCCCGCCACATACCCCGGACACCATGCCATCTTGTCTTTCTAAACGATGTTGATTCGCCATTTGTGACTTCTCCAATTCGTTGTTTTTATGTTTTGATAACTAAATTCTACAAATAACAATACGGAAACGGCCGGCTATGGTTTCAGAAGTAAGGTGATAAGTGCTTTACACCACATGACATTCCGCGCCGACGAACAGGTCGTTCTGCCGATGATCCACACTCGCGAAACCGACGGTAGCCCCGGTATCCCCTTTATGGGCGTGGGCGCTTACCCTACCATGGACGATGCGGCCAAAATCGCCCAACCGTTCCAGGATAGCGGCCGCTATTTCCAGGTGCCCTTCATGTCGGGGTGGGGGGTAATACCCTGTTTCTGGCCCCCAATGGACTCTCAACTTTTGTATTTACTGATTACGGGCCGGATAGTTACAGCCTGGCCATCCCGCAATTCACCGAAGACCTTCGGCCGTATCCCGAGGGCGGGCTCAGCCCCTTACCTGAATACGCGCTGGTCATGAAGGGGGTCTGGCTGATCCCCGAACATTACCGGCGGGCGCCGCTGATCAACGGCTTGTTGTTGGCCTGGATTGGTTTGGTGACCGGCTCGGTCATCCTACTCCTTGCCCACTTTTTCCGCAGTGAGCCAGCCAGCCGGGGATCGCTGCCTGGTTGGTTGTTACTAACCCTATTGACCGGGCCCCTTGGCCTATGGTTCTATTGGCGCCGGGTTCGCCGCCGGTCAGGATACGAAGCACCGGCCGTCCCGGCGCCAGGTTAAAGGTTCAATGGCGAAAAAGAGCCGCTTTGACTGGTTCTATTTCATCTGGTTGCCGGCGGGGCTTCGCACTCAGAGTCCATCTCAATGTATTCGCCGGTGACCATATAAACAACCCACTCGCAGATATTGGTTACCCGGTCGGCCGCCCGTTCGAGGTTGTGCAAGGCCCACTCCAGGTAGTTAATGGTTTGGTACTCTACCGGATTTTTCGCCACATAGGCCAACATCCCCCGATAGGTCTTATTAAACAGGGCGCCAATCTCATCGTCGTCTTCCGGGATCGTCCGGGCCAGATCGACATCACGCTGGCTAGACGCCTCAAGAGCCCGGCGCAACATGGTCCGCGTCTTGGCGGCCATTTCAGGCATATCCCCCAGGACATTGGGCATGGAAGCTGAACCAATCTCTAGGCTGTTTTTAGCGATACCCTTGGCGTAATCATTGATCCGTTCCAGTTCGCCGGTGATTTCAATGATACTGGCGATAAGGCGCATGTCACCGGCCATGGGTTGCTGGGTGGCGATAAGGACTAAAGCATCGCTCATAATCTTGATGCGTTTGCGATTGACTTCCTCGTCGGCCGTGATCAGATGCTGGGCGCCGATGGGATCACGATGTTTCAAAACGTTGACGGCGCCGACCACGTTATCCCCCACCTCGCTACCCAAGGCCAACAAGCGGTTCTGTAAATCTTGCAGTTCTCGTTCGAATGTTCCTCGTATCATCATTACCTGGTCTCTTTTTTCGCAGTCTGGTCGATCCCGCCTGTCCTGGTCCCGGATTCAGCGCGAGGCACTTTTCGCCCGAACCAGCCTGCAGCGATCACAGCTAAATTAGCCAAAGCGGCCGGTTATGTACTGTTCTGTTAGTTCATTTTTAGGATTGGTGAAAAGATCGTTGGTTTGATCATACTCAACCAGATAACCGGCGCGCTCTTTATTCATACTGAAGAAGGCCGTGTAATCTGAGGCGCGGGCAGCTTGCTGCATGTTATGGGTTACAATGATAATCGTTTAATCCCGTTTCAATTCCTGAATAAGCTCTTCAATTCGCAGCGTGGCGATGGGGTCCAGGGCTGAAGCCGGCTCGTCCATGAGGATGATCTCCGGCTTGACGGCGATAGTACGGGCTATGCACAGACGCTGTTGTTGCCCACCGGATAAAGAAAGGCCACTCTGATCCAGCTTATCCCTTACTTCGTCCCAAAGGGCGGCCTGGCGCAACGAACGCTCCACCAGGGCATCCATGTCCCCTTTAAAGCCATTGATCTTGGCCCCCCAGGCGGTGTTGTCGTAAATGCTCTTGGGGAAAGGGTTTGGTTTCTGAAAGACTATGCCGATGCGTCGCCTGACCTCGACGGGATCGACGTCAGGGGCATAGATGTTCTGGCCGTGGAAAAGGACTTCCCCTTCCAGGCGAGAGGTGCTGATGAGATCATTCATGCGATTGAAGGCCCGCAGAACGGTACTTTTGCCACAACCGGACGGCCCGATGAGCGCCGTGATCTGGCGGGGCTTGATTTTTACATCGATGTTCTCAACAGCCCGAAAGCTTCCATAGTATACATTCATGCTTCGAGTTTCTATGGCAAATTTACCATTTTCTGATAAGGATTGTTCGGTCATTAGCTTAAACCATTCTCTTGCTGGTTCGGTTACGGATGATCACAGCCGTTGCGTTCAAGATCAACAGCAGAATCAAAAGGGCAATAATCGCTGCCGCAGCGATATTGTGGAAGGCGCCCTGCGGACGAGTTGTCCATTGAAAGATCTGGATTGGCAGGACGGTAAACTTTGAGAAAGGTCCCGTGGGATCGGCGGTAATAAAGGTGGAGGCCCCGATAACGACCAGCGGCGCTGTTTCACCGATCGCCCGGGACATGGAGATGATGGCGCCGGTCAGGATGCCCGGCAAGGCATTGGGTAAAACGTGGTGCCAGATGGTCTGCCAGCGCGTCGCTCCCAGGCCATAGCTAGCCTGGCGCAGCGAGTTGGGAACGGCCCGAACGGCTTCCTGGGCGCTAATGATCACGATGGGCAGGATAAGCAGCCCCAGGGTCAGGCCGGCCGAGAGGATAGTTCGCCCATTGGCCGTGGTGGCATCATCCACCAGCCCAAAGATGGCCCCACTGGTGATCGGCTCCAGGGCCCTGACGAAGACAGCCAGGCCCAACATACCGTAAATGATCGATGGGACGCCGGCCAAATTATTGATGTTGGTTTGGATGATCTGGTTGTACCATTTCTCGCCATTTGCGTATTCTTCCAGGTATATCGCCGCCCCAACACCAACCGGAAAGGCGAAGGCGATGGTGATAAGGATAACCCAGAGGGTGCCCAGGATCGCCGTACGCACCCCGGCCAACTCGGGCTGGCTAGATTGCGGACTTTTGAGAAACTCTGGCGTTATCCACTTATAAAACTCAACCTCGGATCCGGGATATTTTGCCTGGGCCTCCAGGATGATCTCCGAACGGTTCAAGATCGAATCGATAAGAAACCAGCTCTCTACCACCACAGGCACGACAACGCGCTCCCGGACGAGCTGCAGCACATTCTCGGTGTCACGGGCCGGAAGCAGGCACGCTTCGGGTGGATCTTCGCCGGCGCATAATTCATTAAATATCACAGGATCCTCGAATACGAGGCGTTCTTCGAAGAAGAGTTGCTCTTGTTCAAAGCGCCGCCCGAGACCAGTAGAAATATTGGCTGATAAAATGTCCACCAACGATTCATAGGGCAGATCTTTTAGTTCGGCGATAAAAACTTCGTCAATGAAAAAGTCCAGGGTACCGTTGAATTGGCCGGGAATGTAGCGCAGGATCCCGGCCTTTGGCCAATCGGGATTAACATCAGCCCAAGATGTGGCGCTGGTGAACAGCTGGCTCAATTCCTCGCGGCTGATTTCAGTCACAAAGTTGTTATTGCTGTTGACGACAATGGCCAGGGCATCCATGCCGATGGGGATCTCGATAAGCTGCCTGTCATTGGCTTTACAAGCTTCGCTTTCTAGCTGGCTAATGGGGCGGCTGGCATTGATAATATCGATCCCAGTCGCTCCTTCGACACAGAATAAATTGAAGCCACCACTGGTGCCGGTACTCACGACCTCAATCGTGTCCTGGAATCCTTCCGCTTTGAATCCCTCGGCGATCGCGGCGGTTATAGGATAAACAGTAGAGCTGCCGGTGGCCACGATTCGGCCGCTATAATCTCCCGGATTGATACGGTCAGGCGCTACAGCGCCCTGGGCTTCGGCGACCCGCTCCCTTGAAGCCTCCATATCGCCCGGTGCGGCCGGAAAGTAGCCGATCGTGTCGACAGCCTCTGGTGCATGATCCAGGTAATAATTAACAAAAGCCGCTACCTGGGGTTTCTCAGTCATAATATCGGCCGAGGTATAGATATAGAGGGGTCGGGCCAGAGAATATTCTCCATTTTGGACTGTTTCCGCGGTCGGAGTTACGCCATCCACAGAGAGAACATGGAGCGTATCGGCATTATTTCTGTAGAACGCATAGCCAAAGAAGCCGGTGGCGTTGTCCAGGCTGCCAATACTCTGGGCCAGGGCCTGGTCATCTTCGCTGGAAACGACATTATCTGCGCTCAGCATCCGCCCGGTCTGGTAGTCGCGCACCAGCTCATCTGGCGGGATTTCATTTTGTATGGCGGCCAGTCCGAAGGATTGGTTGATCACGTTGATTAACAGGACCGCCAGGACAATAATGGCCAGAATTGTCGCGGCATAGAAGATAAACCGCCACACCTTCCCGATGCGGCGCCGGCGGGTGATCTGGGCTTTAAAATCCTTCCCATGTGGGTAGTGATCGTCGTCCAGGGTGTTATTGCGACTCACTCGTACACCTCGCGGAAGCGGGCTACAAATCGCCGGCTGACAATGTTTAATCCCAGGGTGATTACAAAGAGCAAAAGACCGATGGCGAAGATGCTATTGTAGTCAATGGAGTCATAACTCAGGTCGCCGCCGCTGATACGCACGATATAGCCGGTCATCGTCTCGGCCGATTCAAAAGGATTAAAGGTGAATTTGGGGCCGGCGCCGGCGGCGATGGCCACCACCATGGTTTCGCCGATGGCCCGGGAAATAGCGACCACAAAAGCGGCCGCAATGCCCGACATGGCGGCCGGGACCACGATGCGGATGGCTGTTTCCAGCTTGGTTGCCCCCAATCCATAAGCAGCCTCGCGTAAGGAGTGGGGCACAGCGTGCAAGGCATCCTCGCTTAGCGAAGTGACCAGGGGAATAATCAGGATGCCAACAACGATGCCGGCCGAAGCTGTATTAAAGATCTGGACAGTTCCTTCGCCAAAGATGCGCCGCAACAGGGGGGTCATAAAGGTTAGGGCGAAGTAGCCGTAGACGACCGTGGGAATGCCGGCCAGGATTTCTAAGATGGGCTTGATAGTGCCCCGCGTTCCCTCTGAGGCATATTCACTTAAAAAAATGGCCGTGGCCAGGCCTA
>Ga0307378_10013042_pt1 | contig 10565 bp, 8 predicted proteins | sample UN1MG_FD_202238 | JGI IMG/M metagenome (GOLD analysis project Ga0307378, IMG submission 202238) | Soil microbial communities from Risofladan, Vaasa, Finland - UN-1 | ecosystem: Environmental > Terrestrial > Soil > Coastal area > Acid sulfate soil | place: Finland: Risofladan, Vaasa | collected...
GTTAAACCTGGTGAAGTTTGCATGGGCGAACCGTTCAGCTACGCTTACACTATCAGCAAACAATACTCGCTCACGATCTATCTGAGAAAGTTTGGCAATTATGTGCGACCTTAGGTGAGACTCGCAAAAGTGCCATCATTTAAGTCGAACTCATATAGGAGGCCGAACCAGTTGATGACTAATTATGAATCCTTTTGCGGGAAACCGTTTTTTCATTGCTGATTCAACTCAAGTATAATCTGGTCTTGAAATCTCCAGCCAATAAATCTTTCAAGGCTTTTTGCCATCCATTCAAAAGGATGATTTAGATGAAAGTATTCGTGACAGGCGGAACAGGATTCATCGGCCAGCACGTGGTCCGCAAACTTTTGAACCGGGGCTACGATGTTGTTGGCTTGGCTCGCTCGGAGAAAGCCGCCACTGTCCTCAACGAATTGGGAGCTCGGGTCACGTTCGGTGATATCCTTGATCGCGAATCTATGCGCGACAGTATGACCGGCAGTGATATCGTTATACATCTAGCCGGTTGGTACAAACTCGGCAGCCATGATTGGATGCAGGCCGAGGTGACCAACGTCGCTGGAACACGAAATGTGTTACAACTAGCTTACCAACTGGGCGTGCCAAAGATTATCTATACCAGCACCCACACCGTTTTTGGAGATACGAAAGGGGAGATGGTGGATGAAACCTTCTTCCAGGGGGGGCCATTTGCCAATGAGTACGACCGCACCAAGTGGTTAGCCCATTACAAAGTCGCTATGCCTTTAATTGAAGCTGGCGCACCGATCGTGATACTAATTCCCGGGGTCATCTATGGCCCTGGTGATCACAGTTTGATCGGGCAACTGATGGAACTTTATTACCGCGGACGAATGCTGGCGATTCCTGGTCCTGATTTTACGACTACCTATGCACACGTTGAGGATATCGCCGAAGGCCACATCCTGGCTGTCGAAAAAGGGAAGGTGGGTCAAAGTTATATCCTGGCCGGTCCGGCCGTACCCCTGGGCGAAGTGGTTGATTTCTGGGGTCAGCTCACCGGCCGGCCCGTTCCTATGTTCCGCGTTCCGGCCAGATTTATCATCCCCTTTACCCCGCTCTTTAGCGCCCTTGGCAATTTATTCGCCCTTCCACCTCTTCTTAGCGAAGATGCGGTTCGCCTGCTAACTATGAACAACATGGTGCTTGCTACCAAAGCTCAAAAGGAACTTGGCTGGCGTACTCGCTCTATGCAGGAAGGGATGATAGAGACTTTTCGTTGGATAGCCGGCACAGTCCCGGCCGAGCCCATTGTCCGTCAAACCGAACGCAAAATCGCCGGGCTGACCCTACTATTAGCCGCAGCAATTCTTGCACTCTGGTTAATAGGCCGGCGGCGGGAATAACAGCGAAGATAAATGACAACTGTCACATAAATTGGCGACATATGGCAGTAGGCGGAATTGGGCACAGTGGGTATGCTCTTCTTGTTCACTTCTTTTACCGATTGTCCGATCATGAGGCGCCCCAGGCGCAAACAACCCATTGAGGCGCATGAAAGGAGATCCCCAATCTGATGCGCGTTGAACTACAGCGTATCTGCAAACATTTTGGCCCGGTAAAAGCCAATGATGGAATATCTTTACTCCTAGAAGAGGGGAAGATTTATGGCTTGCTTGGTGAAAATGGCGCCGGCAAAAGCACGCTGATGAAAATATTATCCGGATACCAGCCTCCGGATAGCGGGGAGATACTCGTAGACGGCCAGCCGGTTCTGTTTGACTCGCCGGCAACAGCATTGACTTCCGGGGTGGGCATGCTATACCAGGATCCCTTAGATATGCCGCCTTTCCGGGTCATCGACAACTATTTACTCGGACGGGACAACCGGTTGCCCCTCAATTATAAAAAAGCGGCCGCAGAATTGCAGGATTTATCAACACGTTATGATTTCGAGATAAATGTCAACGCTTTCGTAGACACCTTATCGATGGGCGAGCGGCAGCAGTTGGAGTTGGTGCGCCAATTAGCCGGTGGCGCCGAGGTGCTCATTCTTGATGAGCCAACCACGGGTATTAGCGCCGAGCAACAAAAACTTCTGTTTGATTCCATGCGAAAATTAGCCCAGGAAGAGGGCAAAACGCTCATATTGGTATCCCACAAACTTGATGAGATTCAAGAGCTTTGCACCCATGCCTTCATTCTTCGTCAGGGCCAGTTAGTTGGTGAATCAGAGGTGCCCTGTCTGAATGAAAATCTCGTCAGGATGATGTTCGGCCAGGTACCTGCCAAGAGCGAACGGCCGTATTTTGAACTTGGTGAACCGGTTCTTGAGGTAGAAAATTTAAACGCCGGTGATTATCGGTTGAAGATTGAGGATATTAACCTGTCCGTGCAGGCCGGTGAAGTTTTTGGCCTGGCCGGTTTAGAGGGTAGCGGGCAGCGGCGTTTGATCCAGGCCTGCGCCGGGCTCATACAACCAAACAGTGGGCGCATTAAATTGGCCGGCGAAGATATTTCCGGCTGGTCATACCACCGGCGACAATCTGCCGGAGTAGCCTACGTAGCCGCCGGTCGGCTGGAAGAGGGTCTGGTTGACGACCTCTCCTTGACCGAACACCTGGTCCTGGCCCAACCCGAACATTCATTCCTGATCGATTGGGATGGCGCCCGCCAAGAAATGGAGCGGCGCATCGCACACTACCAAATCGTCGGCCGGCCAGACTCCACGGCCGGCGAGTTAAGTGGCGGTAACCAACAGCGTTTACTGTTCGCCTTACTGGATAGCCCTCTTAAGTTGTTATTATTCGAACATCCCACGCGCGGTCTAGACGTCCGATCGACGAACTATATCTGGGATCTGTTTTATCAGCGGCGGGAACAAGGAACTGCGATTTTATTTTTGTCGGCCGATCTAGATGAAATTATCGAACGCAGCGATCGCATAGCGGTTTTTTCGGGTGGCCGGATGTCAAGAATTGTCTCCGCCAACGAGACATCGGTGGATGAATTGGGTCACCTCATCGGCGGGCAGCAATGAAGTTTCGCCAAAGCCCCTCGATTGGCTGGACTTTGACTAGGCAGCAGGCTTTGTTATGGGCCTGGCCCATCGTGCCGGTAATCGCGGCCTTACTCTTCACAGCCGGGTTATTGGTGATCTTCGACACCTCGCCCGCCGTGGCGGTTCAAGCTATGTATCAAGGCGCCATGGGGGAAGCATCCAATCGACTAAGCGTGGTTGCATTTTGGGTCCCACTCATGCTGGCCTCCACCGGCTTGCTGGTAACTTTCCGGGCAGGATTATGGAATATTGGCATTGAAGGGCAGATCATATTAGGCGCGATCGGGGCGAGTTGGGTTGCCTTAAGAATCGATGCACCCGCGCCCATCCTAATAGCTATTGAACTGATCGTTGCCATGGCAGCCGGGGCTATTTGGGCTTTGTTCGTGGCTCTGCTGAAAACCCGTGGTCACGTCCATGAAATATTTGGCGGCCTGGCTTTAAACAGCCTGGCTGTCATCCTGACCAACTATTTGATCTCTGGCCCGTGGCAACCGGCCGAAGGCGGATCTTTTCGGGGGACAGCGCCGTTCCCAGATAAAGCTTTATTGCCTTTGTTAAGCGAATCCCGTTTTGCCCCACTCTCGCTGCTGTTCGCCATGGTTGCCTTTGCCCTGGTCGTCATCGCTTTACGAGGTACCTTCTGGGGACTCAAACTAAAAGCCCTCGGCAAAAATGCCTATTCATCATTCTTACTCGGCGTATCAAGCAAGCGGGAGATTATTTTGGCCATGATGTTCTGCGGGGCTCTCGCCGGTTTGGGGGGTGCTGTGCGAACGCTTAGTTGGTTTGACAGCCTGCGCCAGAGCATCTCGGGCGGCATCGGTTTCACGGCGCTGTTGGTCGTCATGCTGGCCAATTATAATATGTGGCTAGTGCCCTTTATCGCCTTGTTTTTTTCGGGAGTGCTCCAGGGAGGTATCACCTTACAACTTCGTACACAACTCCACTCATCATTGGGCGGTATACTAACCGGCGTGATGGTTCTCTTCGTATTACTTTTCAGTGACCCACGGAAATTGGGCATCACTGATACTAAAATGGTATCCGATCACGGCCCTCCCGAGGTCAGAGGTCAACCTCTGGATCCTTTCGGCCGCGATATTCCTGAAGGCGACTGATGGACGATAGCGAACTTATTCGATTTCTGGCCTCCATTGTACTGGCCGCAACGCCATTAATTATCGCCGTTTGCGGCGAGACGATCACAGAACGTTCCGGGGTCGTGAACTTGTCTTTGGACGGTACCATGTTGATGGCCGCCATGCTGGGCTTTATTGTGGCCCTGGAAACCAATAATGTCTGGTTAGGCTTCCTGGCCGGCGCCGGCATCGGCGCATTCTTTGCCCTGATCGTCGCTTTTGGCAACATTCGACTGGGCGCCAGCATGGTTGCCGTTGGTTTCGTTTTGACCTTACTTGGGGATGACCTGAGCGCATTCCTGGGACAAAACTATACCCGTATTCCCGGTCCGTCAATTATCCGAGGGAGTATCCCCATCCTGAAAGATATACCCATCCTTGGCCCTATCTTCTTTGATCAGGATATTGTTGTCTATTTCTCCTTTGTCCTGGTCGGTGTGACCTGGTATTTCCTCAACCGGACCCAGCCAGGCTTGCATCTCCGCAGCGCCGGCGAACGGCCGGAAGCGGCCTTCGCCCGGGGCGTTCATGTCAACCACGTCCGCTATCTTTACACAATTGTTGGCGGCGCTCTGGTAGGCATCGCCGGGGCATCCTACTCTCTCAACGTAAAGATTGGCTGGGCCGAAGGCGCCACTCGAGGGCTGGGCTGGATCGCCCTGGCAATTGTCATCTTTGGCGGCTGGTCTCCAATCGGCGGCGCCATGGGTGCGCTGTTATTTGCCGCGACCCGATCTCTTGTCACCGTCCTCCAAAAGAGTTACCCGGAAGTACCGGCTACAGTTTTTCTAGCCTTACCCTGGATCTTAATGATAGCCGTCCTGGTTCTCGCCGGCAGTGGTTCCCTGCAAAGATTGGTAACCTTTCTACCCAGATCTGTCCAACCGGCGATGAGCCGGATATTACGCGTTCAGCCGCCGGCGGCATTAGGTACAACATTTGAAGAAAATTGAATGAAACATTCCCTGCTGGTATTCTCGTGAGAAGTAACTGTTTTTCTTTTATAGTCGAGGGATTGTGGCAATCAGATCACAGTTCCTCACAATTTTAGTCATAAGAGGAGAAGAAATGATTAAAAAACGTAGTTTGTATATATTGCTGTTGACCATGGCAGCCCTCGTTATCGCCGGCTGCGGCGGTGACGACGCCACAGAGACGCCGGTCAGCGATGCCGAAGAGGCTGCTGTCCCGACTGAGACCGCGGCCGAAGAGCCGGCCGAGGTCGAAGATGTACCGGCTGAGGCTGACATATCAGAATTAGAAGCCATCCGCATCGCCGTGGTCATGCCCAGCAGCATTACCGATCTGGCCTGGAGCCAGGCGATTTACGATTCCTTGCTCCGGATTCAGGAGGAAGCGGGTGGTGCAGACGTGGTAGAAATCAAGTATTCCGAAAACATGTTCGTCGTTCCCGACGCCGCAGCAGCCATTCGGGATTACGCCGCGGACGGTTTTAACCTGGTCATCGCCCACGGGACCCAATACGGCACTTCGATGTTCGAGATTGCCCCAGACTTTCCCGACACCAGTTTTGCCTGGGGCACAGCCACGGATGTTGGGACCGATCAGGGTTTGGAAAATGTCTTCGCCTATGAAGCCCGCGCAGAAGAGGGCGGCTTTGTTAATGGCGTTTTGGCAGCCAATCTCTCTGAATCAGGCGTTCTTGGTGTGGTAGGTCCGGTGGAAGCCGGCGATGCCAAGCTTTACATCGATGGTTTCATCGCCGGGGCTAAGGCGGCCAAACCGGATATGGTTGTCAATGTATCCTACACCGGATCCTTTGGCGATACAGCCCTGGCGGCCGAAGCGGCCAATACCCATATCTCGGCCGGCGCTGATGTACTTACCGGGTCAGCCCAGCAAGTTGTCGGCGCCATTGGCGTTGCCAACGAGCAGGGAATCCCCTGGATGGGCACCCAATCTGACCAGAGCTCCCTGGCGCCGGATATCGTGGTAGCTTCCCAGTTGTATGATTGGGATGGCGTACTGACCGACATCATCAAAAAGCATCAAGCAGGCGAGCTCGGTGGCAGCGCCTATGTCCTGACCCTGGCAAACGCCGGACTGGTTATGAAGTATAGCGACACTCTGGATCCCGCAGCCGTTGCCGCCGCCCAGGCTGCTGAGGAAGATATCAAGAGCGGCGCCATTGATGTGATGGCCGTCGCCTCAGGTGAAGCCATGGCGGAGGCTCCGGCTGAAGCCATGGAAGATATACTCTTCGGCGTGATTTTGGTCGGACCGAAAAATGACCATGGCTGGAGCCAGGCTCATCATGATGGTGGTCTCTATGTCGAGCAGAATCTACCCGGCGCCACGATGATCGCCTTCGAATCTCTAAACCCGGCTGATAAACCTGAAGCCACGTTGGAAGGTATTGTCGATGATATGGTTGCCCAAGGCGCCAAGCTGATCTTCACGACCTCGGACGAATTCGAAGAAGATACCATGGGTGTCGCTGAAAAACATCCCGATGTCACTTTCATCAATGTCTCTGGTGATGACGCCCTGACCGGCGAAGCGCCGGCAAACCTGGGTAATATTATGGGCCGGATGGAGGACATGAAAGCCATCGCCGGCTGCGCGGCCGCCCTGGCCACCGATACGGGTAGCCTTGGTTATCTTGGCCCCCTGATCAACTTCGAGACCCGTCGTTTGGCCAGTTCGGCCTACCTGGGCGCACGGTACTGCTATGAGAACTATCGGGGTATGAATGCCAGCGACCTGGAATTCACTGTTAACTGGATCGGCTTCTGGTTCAATATCCCTGGTGTGACCCTGGATCCAACAGAAGTAACCAACAGCTTCATTGATTCCGGCGCCGATGTCGTGCTCAGTGGTATTGATACAACAGAAGGCATCGACGTCGCCGGGCAACGCGCCGCTCAAGGTGACGCTGTGTGGGCCGTCCCCTACGATTTTGAAGGATCCTGCGACAACGCGCCAGATATCTGCCTGGGCGTCCCCTACTTCAACTGGGGTCCTGCTTACCTGGAAACAATCGCGGCCGTTCAAGACGGCACCTGGGAACAATCTTGGGACTGGAATGTTGCTTATTGGGATGATCTGACCGACAACGATAAGACCCCAGTAGGTTGGCTCGATGGACCTGGTTTATCAGATGAAATGAAGGCCAACCTGGATATGTTCATTGCCGGACTGGCCTCTGGTGACATCAATGTGTGGTCCGGGCCGATGAACCTGCAAGACGGCACCGCTTACCTCGACGATGGCCAAGCAGCCACCGATGAGGAGATTTGGTATCTGCCGCAATTGCTCGAGGGTATGGATGGCCCCAGCAATTAACCTGTAACAACTCGGTTCAATTAATCAAGGAGTAGCGGAATTACACGCTACTCCTTGATATTCTGTTTGAGACTTTCCAGTTTGCCTGTGCCTGAACCAACCTGAATCTCGATCCAAATATGCCGCCTCTTATAGAGGGGGTGAGGGAGGGAACGAGTGCGAAGAATCAAATTCTACCGGCTGCTGGATGGATTGGTTCCGTTCATCGCTGTTGCGGCAGCCCTTGCCGTTGGAGCCATTATTCTTTTGCTTCAGGATACCAATCCATTGACGGCTTATGAGGCCATGTTCAAGGGTGCCTTTACCAATAAAAATGGCCTTGCCGACACGTTGGTGAAGGCTACCCCATTGTTGCTGGTGGCCCTGGGTGTGGCCATCGCTTTCCGGGGCGGGGTAATCAACATCGGCGCCGAAGGCCAGCTCATCATGGGCGCTCTGCTAACAACCTATCTGGGGGTAGAGTTAGGCGATTCACTGCCCGGCCCCCTCGTGATCCTTGTCTGTTTGCTGGGCGGTGCGCTAATGGGCGGGGCGTGGGCAGCGCTACCTGGTTATCTGAAAGCCAAGATGGGCGTCAATGAGATCCTCAGCACCATCATGATGAATCAGATTGCCATTCAAATCGGCTTCTTCCTCTTACGCGGGCCTATGATCGACCCGGCCGAATTGGCCGCGGGCACCGGCATCCCCCACTCGGCCCGGCTGCCCAATACGACTGACTTGCCCCGTTTCACTGATATCGCTGGCTGGCTGGGATTAAGCAAGTCGGCTGAGGAAATGGGCTTGTCAGGATTTGCGGCCGAAGTTTACGGCTTGTTGGTTGAGCCCACACGATTGCATTCGGGCCTGATCATCGCCGCGATCCTGGCTGTCCTGGTTTATATCTTTTTATGGCGTACAACCATTGGCTATCGCATTCGCGCAGTAGGCCAGAACCAGGCTGCATCACGTTATGCCGGAATTAACGTATCCCGTTATATCATTTTATCGATGACCCTCGGTGGCGTGTTTGCCGGTCTGGCCGGTTCCATCGAGATTTTGGGCTTGCACCATCGCATGTTTGAGCCAACGGCCGTCTCGGCCGGGTATGGATTTTCTGGAATCGTCGTTGCCCTTTTTGGTTTTCTGCATCCGCTGACCATCATCCCCTCCGCCCTTCTTTTCGCCGGGCTTCTCGTCGGCGGAGACAAGATGCAACGCGCCGTCCAGGTCCCCCAGGTACTGATCACGGTTATTCTTGGCCTGGTCGTGCTATTCGTCGTCAGCGCCGATATTTTGGTACGACGTCGGGCAACGCGACGGGTTTCGGTTGATGAACCATCGCCACCTGGCCCAGATCCTGGTGCCGATACAGGCACGGGTCCCGGAGCAGGCCCCGGAACGGGCACAACTGCGGAGGCGATATCATGAACGAAAATCTCACAGCTATGGCCATTGTATTGGGTATTATGCATTCCGGCATCCGCCTGGCCACCCCTTACCTTTACGCCTCATTGGGTGAGATGTTTGGCCAGCGCTCTGGCGTGCTCAACTTAGGGGTCGAAGGCATCATGCTGGTCGGCTCCTTCTTTGGTTTCTATGTCGTTTTTGAGACCGGCAACCCCTGGCTGGGTTTTGCCGCTGCTGCGTTCGTTGGGGCTCTCATGGGCCTTTTGATGGCCGTGGTAAGTGTCACCTTCAAGGCCGAACAAGGTATCAGTGGTATTGGCCTGTCCCTTTTTGGCCTGGGAGTTTCTAGCTTGCTGTTCAAAACAATGCTGGGCTCTGTTGAAGGCGTGGAGGGATTCTCAGAACTCAAGTTTTGTTTCTCTTCCATTGGAATTGACTCCACCTTCTGCCTGAGTGAGGTACCCGTTGCCGGAGAAATCGTATTCAGTCATAGTGTCATGACTTATATTGCCTACGCCCTGGTACCAATCGCCGCTTATGTGCTGGGTCGCACGACCTGGGGACTGAGAATCAAGGCCGTCGGCCAAAATCCTGAGGCAGCTGACTCATTGGGCGTCAGCGTAAATCTGGTGCGCTATATCACCGTCATAGTTGGCGGCCTGATGGCCGGTATTGCCGGCGCTTCCCTTTCCATTTCATTGTTGGGTGTCTTCCAAGAAAACTTGACCAATGGTATCGGCTTCATCGCGGTGGCCCTGGTCTATTTTGGCGGCTGGTCGCCCTGGGGTGTGATGGCCGGCGCCCTCTTGTTCAGCACAGTTAGTTCAATGCAGTTATGGGGCCAGGTGCTGAACCTGCCCATCCCTTCGGATGTGGCTGTTATGCTGCCCTATGTTCTGACGATTGTGGCCTTGGCTTTACCAATCCGCCGAGCGGCCCAACCGGCCGCACTCACCAAGCCGTTCACCCGAGGTGAGAATTGAGTAACGCTCCGGCATTGAAGAAGCCGGCCGGCGTTTGTTTTGGATGATTCGTTACGGTATCCAATCCAGTTGAAACAAGAGAGAATTTATGAGCGAAGATAACCTTCTGCCCTCCGGATTACCCCGTATTGAGTCCCTGGAAATGCGAGGAATCGTCAAGAGGTTTCCCGGCGTCCTGGCCAATGATCACGTCGATTTTGACGTGAAAGCGGGTGAGATACACGCTTTATTAGGTGAAAATGGCGCTGGAAAGAGCACCTTGATGAAGGTCCTCTACGGCCTTTACCAACCTGAAGAAGGTGAAATCTTGTTGAACGGGGAGGTGATCCAGACTCATTCACCAACTGATTCCATAGCCCATGGAATTGGTATGATCCACCAACACTTTATGCTGGTAGATAATCTGTCAGTGGCCCAGAATGTTGCCCTGGGTCTAAAATCTACTCGCGAACCACGCCTAGATCTGGACGTAGTTTCCAAACGAATTGTCGATCTGGCCGAAAAGTATGGCTTACAAGTTGATCCACGAGCGATTATATCCAAGTTGGCCGTGGGTGAACGCCAACGGGTTGAGATTGTCAAAGCTCTCTATAGAGGGGCCGCTCTGCTCGTCCTAGACGAACCAACGGCCGTGCTGACGCCTCAAGAAGTTGATGATATATTCGTTATCTTCAGGCAAATGGCCCGGGACGGCCATGCCCT
>Ga0307378_10013046_pt1 | contig 10563 bp, 8 predicted proteins | sample UN1MG_FD_202238 | JGI IMG/M metagenome (GOLD analysis project Ga0307378, IMG submission 202238) | Soil microbial communities from Risofladan, Vaasa, Finland - UN-1 | ecosystem: Environmental > Terrestrial > Soil > Coastal area > Acid sulfate soil | place: Finland: Risofladan, Vaasa | collected...
TGGTTGACGTCGATTACAGGATTCAGGAATGGACCGGCGACTATTGGCATGAGCTGAACGTCCATGCCCCCGACTCTGGGTATGATGCGGCGTGTAAAGTGTTAGCTCCAGGGCAGACGTATAGGCAGGTCGTGGGCATCAGATGGTTAGGTGAAGGCAGGTATCGGATAGGGAAGCAAATCTCCCGCCTCGAAGTCGAAGAGGAGACGTATACGTCTTGGATAGAGTTCATGGTGGAAGGCTAGACTGGATTCAAACGGTGGGTACGCCTGAGAGAGAAGCGCATCTCCAATGGTAGATGCCACGACGAGCTAAGTACAGCCTCCTCAGGTCCGAGTGGGCGTCACAGCCTTTCGACGAAGTCGCTGAGGCTTCTCATTCCCAGCATGTGCAGGTTCCCGACGTTAACATTATCGAGGTGCTACGAGGCCGCGCTGGACACGCTCAGGAGCCACAACGTCACAGGCGTCTTCCTTCACATCTGGGCATCGGAGCACGACCACCTGGGCGACGCTACGGACGTGGAGGATATGCTGAGGGATAGGTGGACGAGGTAGACGCTACCAGCCGACGGCGCACCCGTCCGCCCTGGGGTCGGAGCCTGCGGTGAGGACGCCCGTCTCCGGGTCCCTGCGGATGATCTGTCCTTTCCCGAAGACTACTCTTCTCCACCCTGACGCCGGCACGACCTCGTGCCCCATGGCGGCCAGCTGGCTCATCACCTCTACGCTGATCTCGTCCTCGAGGAGGACCTTGCCGCCGCTTGTGCCGTCCTGGATGAAGAACCTGGGGGCGTCGAGAGCCTCCTGGGGGTTCATCCCGTATTCCACCATGTTGACTATCACCTGTACGTGGCCCTGGGGCTGCATATAGCCGCCCATGACCCCGAAGGGCGCGTATAGCTCGCCGTCCTTAGTCGCCATCCCGGGGATTATTGTGTGGTACGGCCGTTTCCCCGGCTCGAGCCTGTTGGGGTGCTCGGGTTCGAGGCTGAAACCGTAGCCCCTGTTCTGGAGGGTGAAGCCGCAGCCCCTGGGGATGATGCCGGTGCCGAAGCCGTTGTAGTTGCTGTTTATGAAGCTGCAGGCGTTGCCCTGGCCGTCCACGACGCAGAAGTACACGGTGTCGCTGCCCGCCACGGGCGAGCCCTTGACGGCGTCCACCGACGCCCTGTTGGGGTCCAGCAGCCTGCGGCGCGTAGCAGCGTACCTCTTGCTGATGAGCTCCTTGACCGGGACGTGGACCACGTCGGGGTCGGCGACGTACCACCGCGTGTCCGCGAATGCCAGCCGCATGGCCTCGATGAGGGTGTGAAGATGCTTGACGGAGCCGTGGGGGACGCCGTCGAAGTCGTACTCCTCTAGGATGTTGAGGGCGATTAGGGCGGTGATGCCCTGCCCGTTGGGCGGTACCTCGTAGACATCTAGCCCCTTGTAGTTGGTGGCGATGGGCTCCGGGAACGTGTTCCTGTGGCTCTTCAGGTCGTCCAGGGTCATGGTTCCACCCATGTCGCCCAACACCTTCACGATCTCCTCCGCGATCCTGCCCTCGTAGATGCCGGCCTTGCCGTGCTCGGCTACCTCCCCGAAGGTGCGGGCCAGGTTCCTGTTCTTCATGAGGCCGCCGGCGCGCGGCGCCTCGCCGTCTATGAGGAGCTCCTCGTAGTGGGGGCCGTTCTTGAGCCGCGGTATGCCCCTGTTCCACGCCCTCGCCGTGATGGGGCTCACAGGGAATCCTTCCTCCCCCAGCTTGATGGCGGGGGCGAGCACCTCGCGCATCGTCATGGTGCCGAAGGTCTCCACCGTGTCGACCCAGCCCGCCGCCGCACCGGGCACCGTGACGGTGTGGACGCTGACCCGGGGGAGCGCCGTGATGCCTTGCTCCGCCAGGTACTCTATACTGAGGCCGGCGGGGGCCCTGCCGCTTGCGTTGAGCGCCTTCACCATCTTTTTATCTGCGTCGAAGAAGAGGCAGAAGCAGTCTCCGCCTATGCCTGTGCTCGTGGGCTCAGTCATGTTGAGGGCAGCCGCGACGGCTACGGCTGCGTCGGCGGCGTTTCCTCCTCGCTGCAGGACGCTTACTCCAGCCATGGAGGCGAGGGGCTGGCTGCTGGCCACCATGCCGTGGGTGCCGTATACGGGTGAGCGCCGGGAGTTGAACCTCATATCCGTGGTGGTGCGTGTGGGCAGGACATAAAGTTAACGGGAGGCCGTACAGCCTTGATCTTTATCCTCAAGCGTATCCGAGGCTTGAGAGGACGTCGGGTAGTTCGCCGAGGCCTGTGATCACGGCGTAGGGTTCAAGCCGTTTCACGTGTTCCTGGTCGTAGCCTCTTGTGTTTACGAGTATGAAGACTCCTCCAGCCGCCTTGGCGGCCTCGGCGTCGTGGTCCGAGTCCCCTATGTAGACGAAGGCGTCTCTGCCGTGGAGCCGCAGCGCCTTCTCTATGGCCTCGGGGTATGGCTTGACGTATCTGCAGTCGTCCCTGGTCACCGTGTGTTTGAAAAATCGTCCGAGGCTCCCATGCTCTGGGCTGCCAAGTAGCCTCTCGACCGACCATCTTGAGGCCGTGGTCACCAGCGCCATCTCGTAGCCCATTTCTCTGAGAGCCGTCAGCGCCTCCACTGTGCCGGGGATGAGTACGCTCAACGCGTGGTCGGCCCTCTCCTCCTCCATGAAGGGCACGTTGATTGAACTCATCAGGGCCTGGGCGTCCTCCTCCGGGAAGCCGTTGTGGTCCGCGTAGGCCCGAGCGGCGTTCCAGATGTGCGCCATCCTCTCCAGGCTTGCTACATCCTCGTATGGCACCCCGTGGGCCGCGGCGATCTCCTTCATGCGATGCTTTACGGAGCCGTAGGACACGTTGTGCCTTACTCGTTGGCTGTGCCTGGAGGGGTCTGTCATCTTTATGAGGGTGCCGTCCATGTCGAAGAGAAGTAAAGGTTTGCCGGTCACAGAGATTACACCTGCTTAGAGATATTTTAAGTCGTCTTGGGTGAGTTTGGCGCCCCGGGGAAGACTCGAACTTCCGACCACCTGCTTAACAATCAGGTGCTCTGAACAGTTCTGTCTCTAAATCAACATCTGCTGGGCCAAGTCCTCCTTTATATTTAATTCATTTTTCGTTTATTTTGTAAAGGTTATCAGAACATCAGCACCTTAAAATGAGCTTGATGTCAACTGATTTTCAGTTTATTCTAAAAAGTTATGTATATGCAGATATTTTGACTGCTTAAAGAGATGTTGAGGGGAGTAAGGGTGAGTAAGATAGGGGAAAAAATGACCTGTACAATCTGGTCAGGTTACATGCCAGGGATTTACATTGGGGCACTGAAGAGGCGGAGACATTTCTCAGAGGAAATCAAGGTGATAATTATTGAGATCGAAGGTCAAGACTGTTTTACCACTTTGACGCCATCGTTCTGGAATCAATGCCCTGAAATTAGAGTAGCTAGAAGTAGAAATGGTTTCAATGTTCTTCTACACTGGATTAGGAAACATAGCCTTCAACCCCCAACGAGGTCCCTATATGAGAAAGGCAAGAAAGACACAGTCACTTTGGAAGTTGTTGAACCATACCGAAAGTTCAGATTAAATCTTTAACCACCTGAGCAATCTATAAGCGCGCAACGAGTTTATTGTCTCCCTCATCATTGTGGATATTCTGCATACCAGATGATTCACTCCCTCAATCTTTTTTTTGAATACTCAATGAGATTCACCTCGTAAGTGGTGCCTAATAGCTCACATCAGACCACACTTAACCACACCAGATACACGCGAACCGCAACGTAAGTCTGGGAACGCACACGTCGTCTTTTGCTTTATATATAGGTTGACCGAAGAGAGATAAAAAAAATAATTAAAAAAAAGCTTAAAAGAAGTGTATTCTAATGACACAGACGGGGGGTGTTAATTGTCTACAATTCTTCTATGAGTTGTATTATTTCACTTCCGAGTAATATTATTTCGGTCACAGACTCTCTAAGAAAAACGATTGACTCGTCCCTATTTGCGTCCTCTAATATAGAATCCCATAATTGTCTAAACTCTGTTGGAGTAGGTTCATACGGCTTCCCCCCAGCAAGATTAAGAAATACATTTGTAACACTTACTGATTCAATGTTCGGGTCCAGTGTTAATGATAGACCCAAACCGTTCAACAATACGTCCTGATATAACAATGAATGTCCTGTCTCTCGTCTATCATCTCTATATATAATATTCACTTTAGTGTTTAATAACACAGTGTTTGAATCAGCATCATATTTTAATTTTTTCTGATCTAATAAGTCCATAACGTTGAAATTTATTATTCTATTAATTTTTCCTTGATAAATAGCTAAATTATCATTTCGTTTCATCATAACATTATAGAACTCTTCTATTTTAGATTTAATAATTTCATTACTATACTTAGACCATAAATATCTCTCATTCAAACCTATATTATCCCATACATCAAAATTATGTCTATATAATTCGTATATGTCTCTTACAACGAGGTCAATATCATTATATATAGGTCGTAATATTTTTCTCATTATTTCTTGTTCTAGAACTGTATGTTTTTCGTCTATAATCGTATCTTCGCCACTTATTACAATGCATAATTCATTAAATAAGTCAGATTCATTTTCAAAGGAGATATATTCCCCTCTAGATATATCTAAAACTCCGTCACTTAGTTTTATTTTCAATTCTGAATGAGGTAACTTATGATGCTTGTAGAACAATCTATCGACATTATTTTTCCTAGCCAAGTCCAGTTCACGTATTATTTCTGGTCTAGTGCTAAACCCAAAAGTCATTATCAATACAAAATATCGGCTTCTCAATATAGCTTCATCAATAATATTTCTATACCCTTCAGTATCATTATTTACAGATTTAGGAATATTCATGATGGATAAAAATGGAGTAAAACCATTATCTTGTAATTTCTTCCACAAATGACTTGCATATCTTTCCCCTCCTCCAGAATAATAACAAATAAAAACGTCGTATTTATCTTTTAAATCATCTATTTCTCTTACTAAAATCTCTTCTTTTTTTTCCCCTTCCTTAAATAAAACATCTAATTTTTTCTCTATATAATTTCCTAGAAAAATAAACAATATACATACTATAATCAAAATCATTGCACGTTCATTAAGTGATAAAAATGATAAAAAATACCAAAGCCACATGACAACTATCAAAAAACCCAATTCAATAAAAAACGTTATAAATTTCCGATATTTTTTTAAAGCTTCCAAGGATCTCTAATAGTTTTTATTCCCTTTCTTTAAAACTATTTTGACAGGAGAGCGGTTCCCTTTTCTTCACGCGCGCGGATATTTAATGGTTTACTGTGGGTGAAAGATACAAGAATGAAGTCATTCACAGAACTGTATGTGGGTGCATTCACTTTCACACTTTATATGTGCATAATCGTGAATACCGCTTATCATTAAGGTCTGCTTCTCTCGCCAACCTTCTGAGGTTCTTAGAGTAAATCTTCTGAGTATTCTGACTCAGATGCCTTATACTCCACAGCGCCTTCACTAAACCCTCTGACCCCTGGGGAAGGTTATTGGCGCCCCGGGGAAGACTCGAACTTCCGACCACCTGCTTAACAGGCAGGCGCTCTACCTACTGAGCTACCGAGGCATTATCTCCATTGGAGCCTAACATCTCTATTATAATCTTTCTAACAACGTTCGGGTCGGCCCGAGCCCTGACGCGGCGCAGCACCTGGCCGACCAGGTACTCCGACGCCTTACCCGTGCCGCCGAGGTAGTCCTCAACCGCCTTAGGGTTCTCCGACACAACTTCACTGACTACGGCCCTGAGCTCGTCCACACCCATGAGGGCTAGGCCCTTCTCCTCGACGATCCGCCGAGGCGACCTCCCCGACACTGTGTAGTCCTTTATGAGTTCCTTGGCGGTGCGCTCCGAGATGACGCCCTCGTCGATGAGAGTCAGGAGCTCCACGAAGGTCTCCGGCTTGACGCCGCTCTCCCTTAGGGACAGCCCCATGTAGTTGAGGCTCTTCAGGAGGTACGTGACCAGCCAGTTAGCCACCGTCTCGGCGTCGCCGTGGAGGTGGCAGCACTTCTCGTAGAACAGGCTCATGTCTAAGCCCGCGTTGACTATGACTGCGGCCTGGAACCCGCTTACACCGTACTGCTCCACGAGTCGTTGGATTCTCTGGTCGGGGAGCTCGGGCATGGTGGCCATGATCTCCTGCACCCACTCGGGCCTGAGGTTGATCTTCACGAGGTCAGGCTCTATAATGTACCCATAGTCCTCCTCCTGCTCCTTTCTGCGGAGGCTGCTGGTGCTGCCCGTCTCCGAGTCGTAGTGCCGGGTCTCCCTGCTCACTTCGATGCCCATCCGCGCCATGCTTCGCTGCCTCACCGCCTCGAAGTTGAGCGCCTTCTCCACGTTCCTGAACCCCGTAATGTTCTTCACCTCGACGCGGCTGCCGCCGTCGACGCTCACGTTGGCGTCGACCCTGAGCGAGCCCTCCGCGTGGGGATCGTAGACCCCCAGGTGATCCAGCATGACGCCGAGCTTCTCCAGGAACAGCCTGGCCTCCCTGGTGTCCCCTATGTCGGGCTCCGTCACGATCTCGGCTAGCGGCACCCCGCTCCTGTTGTAGTCGATGAGGTTGTACCGGGAGGAGGTGATGTCTCCGCCCACGTGAACCAGCTTGGCGGGGTCCTCCTCCAGGTGCACCCGCCTAATCCTGATCCTTTCACCGTTCACCGAGAGGTAGCCTCCCTCGGCGAGAGGCACCTCGTACTGGGTTATCTGATAGTTCTTGGGCATGTCGGGGTAGAAGTAGCTCTTCCTGCTGAACCGGACCATGGGCGCGAGGCCACAGTTCAGGGCCTTGGCCACCCTCACCCCGTGCTCCACCGCTTTTTTGTTCACCATGGGCTTGCTACCCGGATACCCGAGGCAGATGGGGCACGTGTTCATGTTGGGCTCGGCACCCACCGTCTCGGTGCTGCAGCCGCAGAACAGCTTGCTCTCCGTCCTGAGGCGGACATGGACCTCCAGGCCGATGGTCGCCTCCATCTCAGCTCGCCTCCACCGCCGCGGCGGCGCGGATCATGTCGCCCTCCCCCAGGTAGTCGGCCATGACGTGGAGACCAACGGGCATCCCATGGGATTCGCCGCAGGGCACCGAGACCATGGGAACCCCGGCAAGGTTAGGCGCCACCGTGAGTATGTCCATCATGTAGTGCTGTATGGGCTCCAACTCAGCGATCTCGTCGAACTTGGGCGCCACCACGGGCATCGTCGGCGCAGCCAGTACGTCGACGTCTCTATAGACGCGTCTGAAGTCCTCGATGACCCGCGTCCTCACCTTCAACGCCTTCAGGTAGTAGGCGTCCCTGTACCCGGCCATCCTGGCGTAGGTGCCGAGGATTATGCGCCGCTTCGCCTCGTCGCCGAACCCTGCGCTGCGGACGGCGCTGAAGTACTCGTCGAAGCTGCCCTCCAGGGGCAGTTGGAGGCCGTACCTTAGGCCACAGTACTTGGCCAGGTTCGTCGAAGCCTCCGCCATGGCGATGATGTAGTAGCTGCTCAAGCTGTACCTGGTGAAAGGCAGCGAGACCTCCCGGACCTCCGCGCCCCTGTCCTCAAGACGCTTGACGCCGCCCCAGACGACGTCCGAGACGCCCTGGTCCACGCCTTCGCCGAAGTACTCCCTCGGGACGCCTACGCGCAGCCCCTCCACGGGTTCACCGGCTTGGGCCGCGTAGTCCTCGACCTGGGCGTGGAGCACGGTGGAGTCGTACCTGTCTGGCCCTGAGATTACGGAGAGGAGCAGAGCCGCGTCCCTCACCGTCCTCCCCATGCAGCCTATCTTGTCCAGGCTGTTGGCGTAGTCGATGAGCCCCCACCTGCTGGTCCGGCCGTAGGTGGGCGTTACCCCCACTACTCCGCAGAAGCTCGCAGGGCAGCTTATGGAGCCGCCCGTGGACTCCGCTATGGCCAGGTGCGGGAAATCCGCGACCGCCGTGACCACGGCGGCGCCGCCGCTGCTGCCGCCCGGGCTCCTCTCGGTGTCGCGGGGGTTGAGGGGTACGCTGTATGGCGTGTTCACGTTGAAGGTGCCGAAACCGAACTCGTCCTGGGCGGTCTTCCCCAGGATGGCGGCGCCTTCGAGCCGGCACTTCGCCACGACGGTGGCGTCGAAGGGAGGCATGTAGCCCTCCAGCACCTTGGAGCCAGCCGTGGAGGGCATCCCCTTCACGCACACGTTGTCCTTGACGGAGACGTAGACGCCGGCTAGCCGTCCCCCGCCCTCTGCCTCCAGTGCCTCGGCGACGTGGTTGAAGGCCCTGTACCTATGGTTTATCCTGTGCGCCCGCTCCAGCACGCTCACTGTATCCTAGGCCCCCTGAAGTACCCGTCTTCCTTGTGCATCGAGTTCGCGAGAGGGTCCCAGACCCACTTGCTGGCTTTGTCCTCCCTGAGGACGTCCTCCAGCTCGATGGGGTGGAAGCTGGGCTCCACGCCCTCGGTGTCCACCTCGTCCAGCATCCTGAACGCTTCGAGAATCACTTTGAGCTGCTGCTCGTACCGCTCCAACTCCTCGTCTGTGAGGCTGAGGCGCGCCGCCTCGGCCACGCGGCGAACCATGCCACTGTCTATCTCGATGTCAGACAGCTTCGCGCACCTCCGCGGGGCAGACAGAAACCTGACTAGATTCTAGAGGTGAGGCATGCGACGGTATTAATACATTCACCTGTCAACATTTTCACCCCGACGCCACCGTAGACGCTGGGAAGTTATATAAGAATTGCTGTATGGGTGGGCGGCACAGTTTACTGCTTGAACGGGTTGCGGCCGCTTATGCAGTAGGTGCAGACGTGCTCCCTGGGCAGCCCCACCGCCGCCAGTATATGCTCCTCGTCGTTGTACCGCACCCTGTTGATGCTGGGCAGACCCTGCGAGACCAGGTCCCCTATCTCCTCCAGACTCTTCCCCATGTAGAGCCGCGCCGCGAGGGGCTTGTCCCGGGGGTCGCTGAAGCAGGGGTAGAATATGGGGGCGTAGCTCACCAGAAACTCCACCTCCCTGGCCCCGGCCTTGACGAGGTTCTGGGCTATCGACTCGCTGACGGTGCCCCTGACGATGCTGTCGTCGGTTATTATCACCTTCTTACCGTCCACGGTCTCCCTGATGATGTTGTGCTTCAGGTCAGACGCCAGCTTCCTGAACTCCGGGTTGTCGATGATGTACGTCCTCCCCATGTACGCGTTCTTGATGACCCCCTCGTCGGCGGTGACGCCGAGCCCCTCCGCGACGCCCGTGCACACAGACCTACCCGAGTCGGGCACGGGGATGACCACCAGGTCATCTGGGGCCCCTTCCGTGATACCGTACTCTTCCCTGAGCCCGTGGAGCTCGACGAGGGCGTGGCCCAGCGCCTTACGCGCCGCGTGAACAGTCCTACCCTCTATCACCGAGTCGGGGCGGCCGAAGTAGACCCACTCGAAGACGCAGTGGGCGCGCCTCGGCTCCAGCACCTGGGTCTCCTCGATGCCGTTCTCGTCGACGCATAGGATTGAGCCGGGGGTCACGTCCCTCCTCATGGTGAAGTGCTCCCCCATGTTCTCCAGGACGTCGATGGGAGCCGACTCGCTTGCGACGTAGCTGCTGGAGTCGTTGGCGGCGACGTAGAGCGGCCTAACACCGCGCTCGTCCCTGGCGGCGTACAACCTGCTCTTACTCTCCTCCCTGTCCCAGACGCAGGCCACCAGGCTGTAGTAGGCGTCCCGGTGCCTCCTCATGGTCTCCGCCAGGGCGTCCCTGAACTCGTTACCCTTGCTCAGGTACCGGTGGAGGGTCCTCGCGACGACCTCCTCGTTGGTTCCCCCTTCCCGGGGGAAGTAGCCGTCCAAGGCGACGCTGAATACGAATCGTCCATGGGCCCGCGACTCGAGGGGCGGGAAGCCGTTGTCGGCGTTCTCGCCGCTGGCGCACCCTATGATGGCGTAGTCGTTGGGGTGTATGAAGGAGCGGAACTGCTCGCAGAAGACGCTGCTGGCCAGCCCCTTCTCCTTCCATGTCCGCAGGCTGTTGTCGCCGCCCGCTGTGAGGCCGCTGCTCTCCTGGCCCCTGTGCTGTACTCCGTAGAGAATTTGGAGGCTCTTGGTGCAGGCTCCCTGTTTTGAGTATACGCCGATGACGCCCTGCATATCCTTGATTGATCGTTACAAACTTAAAAGGTGAGTGGCCCACTAATTGCGCTTTTCATGAAATTTTACATCGAAAGAAAACGACGCCCACCCCGCCTTATATAGAATATTATAATAAGGAAACTGCATGGAGACCGATGACCTAAGGAAGAAAATAAAAGACGCAGTGATTCTCCTCGAGAACTATAGGGGCTTCGGCCCCATGGTGGGTGAGGGCATCGACGCCCTCAACAGGATAGACGCCTGCGTGGCGGAGCCCACCGAGGAGCGGGTTGCCGAGGCTAAGAGCCTTCTGGAGAACCTTAACAGGGAGATTGGGCCTTACCAGAGCTATGTGCCCACCGTCGCATTGGCGCTT